>Ga0123355_10007724_pt1 | contig 16162 bp, 18 predicted proteins | sample TergutEmb28metaG_3_FD_89872 | JGI IMG/M metagenome (GOLD analysis project Ga0123355, IMG submission 89872) | Embiratermes neotenicus P1 segment gut microbial communities from Petit-Saut dam, French Guiana - Emb289 P1 | ecosystem: Host-associated > Arthropoda: Insects > Digestive system > Gut ...
AATCCACCGAACTTTAGTACCCCTTACGCAGGCGACCATAGAGCGCCTCCTTATCAAGGTCAAACTTCAACAAGACAAAGACCCGACTTAGTAGTACCACCAGTAACACACATTCCCCCAATAGTTCCTGATTTAAATCCAGGTGACGGTTTCATGGGTAGGCAACCTATAGCACCTCCGCCGCTAGGTAACGTTTATTTCATCGCACCTCCGGCACAAGGTACACCCCCAGTAGGGCAACCCCCAGTAGTTCGTCCTCCTGTAGTACAACCTCCAACAATTGTACCTCCGATAGGCATACTACCTCCTGGTACTCCAGTCATTACACCTCCAGTTATTACACCTCCAGTTGTACCACCTGTAGGTGGACCTCCAACACAGATTCCACAATTAATCACACCTACCAACGCTACTGCCTTAACACGTATGGCTATTAATGCAGCAGCCCCGGGTACAACACCAATAGTAACTTTCACGAATCAGTCACAGCTTCCGCTCAATTCGATGCAAGCGGCTACAGATACGGCACAAGGCAGAGCTATTCGATTCAATCATGATACACGCACAGCTACAGGAGCACTTGATGTGAGAATTTCTCTAAATCCAGCGGCTGGCACAAAAGATATCAATGTTGCAGCCTCGACGACCTCTGCTACTGCACAGCGCACATTAAACAGATTCCAGCGGCATCATGAAGGCCCAATGATGGTAGTCAGCATGGAACAACAGGGTAACTTCGGCATGGAAGTACGTGTCACAACAAGATTTGACACTAACTTGAATGCAGACAATTTATTCTTCTATTCGTTCAATGCAGAGACGAATACGTTTACCAGGTTTACACCGACAAACTTCCGTGTAGATGAAAATGGATTCTTGCATTTTACCACGACTCTTGCGGGATGTATTATTATCAGTAATACTAGGTTCTAAGTATAAGTAGTTAACTCAGAGAATGTAGCCGGTAGGTACAGCCTTCCGGCTACATTTCAGAATTTATTTCGTTATATAATAAGGACCATAAGTTTGATCGAGGTGGTCAACAATGAACACTCACTGTGTAAATTCTATAAAACAAATCAATAAGAAACTAGCTCCGATAATACTTGCACTAATTGAAAAAGGTTATAACCCTGTAACTCAACTTGCAGGATATGTGTTGACAGGTGATCCCACATATATAACAAATCATAGACACGCTAGAACTCTAATAGTAAAGATTGATAGATACTTAATATTAGAAGCATTATTACATAACTACCTACAAGATAAAATTAATCAAGGGTAGTTAAAGAAAGGATGGTAGATTATATGGATAATGTTCAAACTATTCATAAACAATGTGTATGTCCTTTATGCAAAGGTCAGCTTGAGCTGTTTTCCAATCATCAACACACATGGTATACAAAGATAGCTAAGTCAGGTAGAGTAACGCAACAACGTCGTAAGTCAGATGATGGCCCTATCGGTGTTACAGGTTTGAATTGTATGAATCCTAAGTGTAGTTTTCATATGACTGTTGATGAAATTCAACAGAAGTCATCTCAATATCAATATTTACTTGATATGTTAGTATAGGTTCGTTATAATGTATATAATCAACAACACATCAATGAAAGGAGTACTATAATGAGTGGATTCAAATCCTCCCAAAATTACAGGAGGGAAAAGCACGGTAAGATGCTTGTTTTATCAGCTGATAGAAATTATGTAGAAGCTATTATCATGTATAAATCTGCAGCTGACATAATGGTAGCTGATACACACTATATTAGATCAGATGAATATGATGGTTATGTTCTATGTCTTGGTAGGGGCTGCCCTGCTTGTAATCATGTAACACCTAACGGTAACAAAGGTATCAGGATACAACCTAAGTTGTTTGTTCCGATGTATGTATTAAATAAAAATGGTGAACCTTTGCTCAATTCTGAGGGTCAACCTCTTGTTGATGACGAAGGTAATCCTAAGCACGGTGAAATTCAATTCTTCGATCGTTCAGCTAAATGGGAGGATCTAGTACTTCAACCTCAAGTAATGACTAAGTTTCCTAATCCTTCTGAGTTTGTTATTAGAATGACACGTAATGGATTGCCTGGTGACATGGATACTAAGTATGTTTTCCAAGCAGTTTATACAAATAATGTTAAATCTTATGACGAAATTTGTGCTGAAGAAGGCATAACATTTCCTGAGCATTTTCATAGTATTTGTAAGGATGTTGATGCAACAACAATGCAGAGATGGCTCAGCAGTGCAAATAGCCCAAGTCAATCAGTGCCTGTAGGTGACATGCCTGCATATGCTGCAACCCCACGTGGTACTTTACCTAATTTACCTCCACCTCCTTCAGTAAATCTTACAACAACACCTGATTTCACTGACGATGATATTCTTCCTGATGAAGATGTTCAATTTTAATTATTGAATAATCACACTAGGAGGTAATGACGTTTTGAGTAAACTTTTCAATTTACAAACCCAAGAAGCTATTGAAGCTCAAGCAGCTAAATCACAACAGCTGCTTGAGCCTGTTAAGGCTATCAATACAAAAAGTATTAAGTCCGATTTACAACAAATGTCATCTAGAGTAGTTGAAGCTTTCAAAGAGTCAGTTGCATTATTACTAACAACTGAAGATGAATTATCAGCATACATTGATGAGATAATTGATGTCGGTTATGCTGGTATAGATACAGAAACTACAGGATTAGATCGTAGAAGAGACACTGTTGTAGGTGTTTCATTATATTATCCAGGTGGTATTGAATGTTACATTCCATGTAAGCATTTGATACCTATTTTTAATGAGTTACGATCTAATCAATTGCCTTATGATGTAGTTGGTAAGCAGTTACAACGTCTTGTTGACGCAGGAACTAAGTTAATCTTTGCAAATGCTGATTTTGACTTGTCTATGATTTACAAAGATTTGAAAGTTGATTTAACATCAATATTCTATTACGATGTGATACTTGCTTGGCGTTGTCTTAAAGAAGATGAAAAACGTAATGGATTGAAGGAACTATATAACAAGTATGTTCTGAAAGGTGAAGGTGACGAAAATCGTTTCACAGACTTTTTTACACCTTCACTGTTTCCATATTGTGAACCTGAGGTTGCAAAATTATATGCTGCACATGATGCAAAAATTACATACGAATTATTTGTGTGGCAGATTCCTTATATTACACCATCAGATCCAAAATGTATTAAAAACAATCTTCAGCAAATTTCTAATCTTATTTGGAACATTGAATTCCCCTTAGTTACAATATGTCAAAAATTGCATAGAACAGGTGTATACCTCGAAAAATCAGTAGCGGATCAAATTTCACGTAGATATTCACCTATTCAAGCCGAAGAGCTTGCAGCTCTACATGAAATGGTTGAAGCTATATCTGAGAATCCAAAGTACATGACTAAGACACGTAAACCTTGGGGTAAAACAACAGACTTCAATCCTGATTCATCAAAACATGTTAGTTATCTCATATACGATATGTTAAAGCTTGATACAGGTAGTAAAAATAAATCTACTGATAAAGCTGTATTAGGTGCATTAAACTTACCTATTACAAACAAGATATTACAGATACGTAGCCTTAGAACTGTCATTAGTACATTTGTTGAAAAGCTACCTAAAGCTGTTTGGTCTGATAATCGAATTCATTGTACATTTAAGCAGGTAGGGGCAGATACAGGTCGCATGAGTTCTGCTGATCCCAACATGCAGAATATACCATCAAGGCGTAAAGATATTAGATTAATGTTTCGTGCAAGTCCTGGTCATGTTCAGTTATCTTGCGATTATTCTGCACAAGAACCACGTCTTACTGCTTATTGTAGTGGTGATGAGAAGATGATACAAGCGTTCAAAGATGGTAAAGACATATATGGTACATTAGGTTCTATGGCATTTAATGTTCCATATGAACAGTGTATAGAAACTTGGCCTGATGGTACATATAATCCAGAAGGTAAGAAGAGAAGGGATAGCATCAAAACGGTTCTTCTAGGTGTTACATATGGTAGGTCAGTTGAAACAGTAGCAGAGCAATTATATGGTTCAGATAAATCGCTAGATAGAGATGCAATATTGAAAAAAGGTCAAGCTGTCATTGACGCAGTTATGATGGCGTGTCCTGCGCTCAGATCATTCATGATAAATGCTCAAAATCACGCAAGAAAATACGGTTTTGTACAAACGATTACAGGCAGACGTAGGCATATACCTGATATGCAGCTTCCACCTTTCGAATTTAGAGCAAAGACCGGTTACATAAACCCAGATGTAGACCCTATGGATATTGACACACTTGATAATGCTACAGAAATACCACAACGTATAGTAGATGCACTTAAAGCTGAATTTGCAGGTTTGAAATATTTTGGACAAAAGATGAAACGTATTCGTGAGCTTGATGATACAGATAAAATAAGGGTTATCAATAATGAACGTAAAATATCAGATGCCACACGACAATGTGTAAACTCTATAATTCAAGGCAGTGCCGCTGATATGACAAAGATGGCTCTACTCGAAATTGACAAATGTCAAGAGTGGCATGATATTGGTGCTCAATTATTGATTCCTGTGCACGACGAAATTATCGCTGAAGTACCTATCGAACATGCAGAGCGTGGTGCACAACTAATAAGTGAATTGATGTGCAAAGCTGCTGACTTTCTACCTTTCCCGATGAAATGTGATGTTACAACTACATATCGCTGGTATGGTTTAGATTTCTTCAATGATTATATTAAACCTCAGTCATTACATGATATATCAGAGGGGGAAATTAAGTGGTTGAAATATTGTTTATTTGAGGTAGGTTATAAACTTACACCTATTAAAGTTGAAGGTCAAGAGTTAGGTGGTGATGGAGCATTAGGTATCAATGGTATCATGAACGAAGAGTGTAGATCATACATAGCTGACTACATGTCAAGAAATAGAATAGATGCAGATACCTTTATTGATCATATCTGGAATCGTGTACATCTAGGTGTACTTCGTTAATAAATACAAATTTATCAAGGAGATGTCAACATGAAGTTTACAGTAACAACAAAGCCATTTCAAGATGTACTCGACTTAGTGGTAGTTCAAGGTAACATTAGTAAATTCTATGCTAAGAGTACAATTTTGCAAATTTCCGTAGATACAAAAGGTGTACTTGTACTTAATTCAGAGGCAGACTCTGTTGTATCTGAAGCACGATTAAAGGGTAGTGTAGATAAAATTGAAAATGCAACTACATTCGTAGATGCAGTTCTTTTCAAACAACTTGTAGGTACTCTTGATACTCCAACAATAGAATTAGATTTTGTTGATCAAAATATTGTTATTCGTTCAGGTAGAAGTACATTTACTATATCAAGTGTAGTACAGAGTTCAGATATGCAGTTACGTACACCTGCAGAACCTTCAGGTTCTGAGTGTGATCTTAATGCAAGTAATTGGAAACAAGTTAAAGACAAACAAATGTATGCTATCTCAGAAAACTTCGTAAAGTTAGTATATACATATGTCTTTAATGGTACTAATGAAGTTATTGTAGGTGACTACACAAGCAGCTTATTTACTCGTAGTGAACTTGAAGGTTTACCTGTGAATTGCTTGCTTTCTTCCAATATCATAGGCGTTATATTAAGTGTAGATTCAAAGAGTAAAATTTACCATGTTGGTACTTCATTCATACTTGTATCTAGTACAGATGCGTACGAATTCACTTCTGAGCTTACACCTAAGTATGAGTCAGAACCTGAAATTGGTAGTTATAATTCAGAAGCGATTAGCAGCCTTTTCGTCAATGCTAGTAGTGATGGTATTATCATACCTATATTTCTAGTTAAGCAGCTACTATCACAGACAAATTTACTTGCTGATGGTTTGTCACCTACAATTAAATTTAGTTGTTCTGGTAATTCATTAAGTTTGACTTCTGATAAAGTTGACGGTGTAATTGAAGGGAAATTAATAGGAGATTCTAGAGACTGGGAACTTGAATTCAAATTAAAAGATATAATGAGTGTTATATCTAACCTTAGTGGGGAAGTAGTCGGGATATATCCAGGTATGCTTCACGAAGATGGCGAAGATGATATTATAACAAGTCTCGTCTTTAAAGATGAGGATGTGTCAGTTGTACTTGCTTCTATAGATGAATAGTCTGGAGGTAGCTGCCTATGGCCGGATTCCGACCGTCTACATATAATTTAGGTAGATTTAACTCAGCTACTAGTAGTGAATTTATTAATTTCTATAATGATTTCGTTGACCAAAAGTTAATCAAGGCGGGGAGCGAAAAGTCCTCACAGACATTCGCTCCTTCTTCTTTTAAGTGTAGACGTAAATTATGGTTTAGATTACGTGGTACTCAACCTGATGTACCTAGCAATGTTGATCGTGTTCTTCAATTCAAAGCTGATGTAGGTACTGGATGTCATGCCGTTATACAGAGTCGCATGAAAGAGGCACTTGGTATTGATTGGATTGATGTTGAGACTTATATCAATAAAAATAAGAACTTCTTACCTTATCCTGATGCAAATTATACTATTACAAGAAACGGTTTAGAGACACTTGTACAAATTGATAAACCTGCTTGGAGGTTCGCTTGTGACGGTATAATTAGGTGGAAAGGTAGAATATACATACTTGAAATAAAAACTATAGAATATTCAGCATTTGTTGATTTATTGAATCCTAGAGCTAATGATATTGATCAATCACATTGCTATACAACATTATTGAATGTTGATGCAGTTTTATTCATGTATCAAGAACGTAATAGTGGTGATATCAAATGCTATGAACTCGTTATACATAAGGAAGACAAGGACCATATTATATCTACAGTTGATGCTGTTGTGTTAGCCTCAGAACAGCATCTTGCACCTCCTGCGTTGCTGGTTAATGACAGGCAGTGGTGCAGTCGATGTGAATATAAGAGTAAGTGTATTGAATGGGGTAGAAAATAATGGTAGGTAAATCATTAGCTGTAAAACATCGTCCTCAAAAATTTTCAGACCTTACAGAACAGTCTCTAATAGTAACAATACTTGAAAATATGTGTAAGGGTGGTTCTGAACTTACAAATAGGAATTTTTTATTCATAGGTCCAGCTGGTACAGGTAAGACTACTTCAGCTCGTATTGTTGGTCGTATGTTAAACAATGGTGAAGATTACGCTATTGAAATAGACGCAGCGTCTAATGGTGGTGTAGAGGATGTTAGAGACATTGTTAAGCAAGCAAAGACTTATCCCACAGTAGGTAAGTACAAGATATTTATACTTGACGAGTGTCATACTTTTTCTGATAAAGCATGGCAAGCTTTGCTGCTTGTATTAGAGGAGCAACCTGCACGTACTGTATTTATCTTCTGTACTACTAATCCTGAAAAGATACCTGAAACCATTTTATCAAGGATACAAACATTTCAGCTTTCTAAAATAAGTACACAAGGTATATACAGCAGACTTCAACACATAATCGAGCAAGAGAAATCTGAAGGTCGTTTAATTGAAGCAGACGATGCTGCTATAATGTTCATATCTAAATTAGCTAATGGGGGCATGCGATCGGCCATTACAATGGTTGATAAGGCTTTAGCTTATAATCATGTACTGTCAATGGAGAATATTTCGTCTGCTTTGAATTTACCTGCATATGACGATTACTTTATATTATTGATGGCCATTGCAAAGAAAGATAATGTTACATTAGCGAAACTTGTACATGACGTATACAACTCGGGTGTCAATTTCGTAACATGGTTCGAGAGATTTCATCAATTTGTCATCAATATTGTCAAGTTTATTTTCTTAAAAGACATCACAATGACGATGATACCTTCACATTATCTTGAAAAAATTGAACATTACAATGAATCACATTCAACATTATGTCTTAGGCTAGCTGACAGGTTACTCAAGATGAATCATCAGCTTAAAACAACAAGTTATCAACAAGAACTGGTGTTAACATACTTAAGCCACACACCTCAGAGGTGATCACAATGTTAACTGATCTTTGTGAACTTGTTAAATCTGTTGAAACTATAATGTCTAGGTATACTTTCAAATTCTATACAGATGAGTATTCGTTAGATAGGGTAATTAATTTACAAGAATCTTTGATTCGTGCATATTTGAAAGAGTATGCACCTGATGTAGACGTAGAATCTATTAAAGTAGTCTATAATGATTCATTAGTTAGCACTTCCGGGTCTATACACCAAACAATAGGTTATGTAACATTCAAACATGATTCACGATTATTTTCTATGATACTCGATGATTGGAGAATTGAGCTTGATTGATCTTAAGAGATTACATGCAGAGTTTGAAGCTGACATTACGTCTGTAACTAGTTGGTGCGAAGAAATATATCAAGATACATTTAGTCATTTTTTCACAGAAGGTCGTCAATTATTTGCAAGATTAAGTAATAAAGAGCACCCTATTACTGATGAGGAGTTAACTTGGATACTTATACAGTTGCCTATTCAATTATTCGGTGTAGCTGAAGCATTAAACAAATTCAAGATTAGTTTTGAAGTTGTTAAATTATCAAATAAAAGACGTGAGTCGTTATTGATAGAACTCTCATTAGAAACCTCTGCATCTAAAAAACAACAGGATGCTTCAGAAAAATCACTTGAAGACAAATTACTCGCTACTGCATATTCTACAGTAATAGACAGAGTATATAGCGAGAATTCGTTTTGTAGGGAGTTGATAATGGGTGCAAAGAAGATATGGGATAGTCGTCGTCATACAGATAACTCAAATCCAATAGGCGAAGTTGATCCTTTGCCCGATTATATACAGACACCGAAACCAGGAGGTAATTAATATGGCAGGATCATTTAGTGATATAATAACTAAAAAGAAAAAAGAGTGGAACGCAGACGGTTTAATGGATGGCGCTAGAGCACAAAGAGGACCAAAGATACCGTTTGCATCTCCGTTAATGAACTGGGCTACATATGGTGGTATACCTCAGAATAAGATTACAGAGTTCTTTGGTGATCCTGGTGGTGGTAAATCTACTACTGCTATTGATGTATGTAAATCTGCTGTATCTATATGCCTTAAAGAGTTTGAAGACAAGGTAACAGCACTTCGAGATAGAATTGCAAAGAATGATAGAAAGGCTGAAGCAGAGTTAGAAGATTTACAAGAACAAGGACCACGTCGTGTATTATATATTGACCTTGAGCATGCCTTTGATGGTGAGTGGTCAAAAGTACTGGGTATTGATGAACATGATGGTTGTTTTGCAATAATGCAGCCACCAAATGTAACTGCAGAAGACGTATTACAAACTGTAGAAGATCTTATCAATACAGGTGAAGTGTATATGATTGTACTTGACTCTATACCTTCTCTTGTACCAAAAACTGAACTTGAGAAGAAATACGGTGAACGTACTGTTGCAGCTCTAGCCGGATTATTGACGGTATTTACAAGGAAAATTGTATCGCAGCTTACAAGGTACAATTGTACACTACTTATTATTAATCAATTACGTGACAGTCAGGATAACCCTTATATCTTGCAAACTCCTGGCGGACGTGCTGTTAAGTTTTATTCGTCTTTGCGTATTTATTTCCGTGTAGGTAATCCTGTTGATTTCCTAGGTAATGAACTTCCTATGAAGTTTGAAAACCCTGCAGGTTATATCATTAGAGCGAGAATTGTTAAACAGAAGACTGCACCGTGGGATCGCAAAGAGGCTACATATTTCTTAATGGCTTCTTCAGGTATTAGACCTGATTATGATTATGCTGCACTTGCAGTTAATAAGTATTCAATAATAAAGAAAGCAGGTGCTTGGTTTAGTATATGTGACCCCGTAACAGGAGAAGTACTTGAGGATGAGACAGGTAAAGTTATAAAGGTCAATGGTATGGCAAAGGTTTATCAATATCTTTCAGATAATCCTGACTACTATACAAAACTTCAAACATATATAATGAACGATATTAATGGTAAATCCAATGTTGTTGACTCTGATGTTGTAACTCATGAGTATGACGATGTTGATGGTGGTAATGATGACAACTAAAGATAAAAGCTACATACAAGAGAAAATGATAGCAAATTATCTGGGTTGGGATGTGGTTAGCGGTTCAGGTGCAAGACCTCACCATCCAGGAGATATCAAATCAGATGAATGGTTAGGTGAATGCAAAACACATATGAAGGAAGTCTCAATAATTCATTTCGATTTCAGAGTATATAATAAGCTTATGAATGAGGCAATGTCTCAAATGAGAAAACCTGTCCTATTTGTAGATAACGGTGTATCAGACTCTAGGAACACATATGTATTAACACAAACACACTATTTACCTAAGAGGTATGAATCTGTGGATTCAAGATTTATTAAACATACACCTTCAGGTAATCTTTCGTTAAACTTAAAGAACGCTACATATATGTTATACGGTGATTATCATTGGTCAGATATAGGTAAGATTACATTCATGACTTTGGATGCTTTCAAAAGTATACTTGATATTTAGGGGCAATAGATATGTTGAATATTAAAGAAGCAGGTCAACAGATACTCAGAAATAATCCAGGTAAATTTTATATATTTGGTGGACCCGAATATGGAGTTAAATGTAAATATATTGATTCACTTAAAAATCACTATGGTGGAAGAGTAACAGAGGTTGACAGTTTTCAATCAATCAATGATTTAATGTCTGTTCGTCATATCATACCGCTTGAGTCACAAGTCTATATCATACGATATGATGAAGCTTTCTTATCGAGTCTAAAGGAGACTACATTAACTACAATTAAACGTTTGAAGATTATTGGAACAGTAGTTATGATTTATCATGATAACAAAGCATTGACAAAGTGTGACAAATTCTTGTCTGAATATACAATATCCTTTGATACTGTTGCAGCTACATATGTTCGTAACTACTTAAAACAAGACTACCCTGAACTCAATGATAAGTTACTTGATTTTGCATTAAAGTCTCGACCTGGTTATAAGGGTGCACAAATATTAGCAGGTTTACTTAGTCATATACCTGACAGTATGTTGCAGAACTGTTATGATGATTTACTTCAATCTTCTTTCTTTGTTGAGCAATCCTCTGCAGAAGAGCATATCAAGATTGGCTTAGCTTCAAAAAATTTCAAATATCTTATACAGGTGCTTGAAATATATTCAGGAGATATAGAGAATTTATTATACACATTATTAAATTCTTTAGTTGAATTAGATAGGCTTCTTGTTAAAAAATACAGTGAATCTTCACTTAGACCTTATGTCAGTTATTGGACAAAGCAAGATATACATAATATGTATATGATTGTATTTAATTCTTTAGAAAATTTACGTACTATATCTTCAGATGTTGAATCACAGCTAGTGTATCTTTTCGGTATTCTGCAGTATAAAGAGATACCTTCACTTAATATGATCAGTTTGGAGGTGTATTAATGGTTGATCTTAAAATTGTACAAGGTAAAAACATAAAGTTGTATGATGTAGCATATAGGTGTACTCTGTGCTCAAAGGTAATGCGTCTCGGTAAAGCGGTTAAACTGGAATATAATGATTTACCTGCATTATGTGGTACAATTGTACAGCAAAAACAATTCAGAGGTAACCCATATTTTCAGACTGCACCATTTGAGGTACCTTGTAAATGTACTAACGGTAATTGTGGTATTGCATATTTTGCAGGACTTATAGAAGTAAAAGGGGAGTTGTAAATGAGTATCAATATTCGTTATCTTACAAGTGGTACAAGAACTGCATATGTGGTTTTTGACAAAGGTGTGACACCTTCAAGTATTACATTTGCAGAGACAGCTGAAGTGGTACCCTCAGATATCGCTCATTATGTACCTGAAGGTCCACCTAAATTTGTAGGTCCTGATAGTGCACATCTTATAGGTATAAGCGAGTGTAATAGTCTAGATGTACTAGATTACTTTTATCCAGGTCATCCTAATTGTACACTAACTGAATATAAAGATAATCGATGTGTAGCTGAAAGTTGTAAACATGCTCCTGATGGTGATTGGTTAAAATGCCCTCATTATCCTCATACAATATAACAGAGGTTTAGTATGGAATTAACATGCCAATATGAAACTATTAAGCAGCTTCAAAATTTTAGCACTAGTGATAGTAAAAGTATCATTATACATGGAACACAGAGTTCAGGTAAAACATATCTTGCTAAAAAATATGCTGATATGCTTAGTATACCTGATTTCTATCTTATTGTTCCAAAGGTGAATGATTTGCGAGAGGCAATAGATGAGTCCACTAGGATTCGTACACCTGTTGTATTATGTATTGAGAATCTTGATACAGGTGTGTTTGCTGCTTCATCTGTGATGTTGAAATTTTTAGAAGAGCCTGCAAGTAATATTCATATTGTTGTAACTGCTCGTAATATAGATCAGATACAGGATACCATTATTAGTAGAAGTCTTGTTACAAGCATAGGTATACCTACAAAAGGTGATTTGATTACATATGCTGAGACGAATTATTTCGATGAATATCAATTATATCGAAATCGTGATCTTTGGAATTGTTTAAAAACATTTGAAGATGTTGATACTATGTTAAAATTAGATGCAGCTTCAATTCAATATATTGAAAATTTAGCTGTAAATTATAGAAGTTCTGCTTGTATATCTGATTTGGTTTGGAGTTTACAAAAATTTCCTGAAAAAGGTGATACACCTGTAAATCTTGTAATTCGTTATATTATATATAAATTACCTCATTTATTACAACCAGGCATAGATTGTATAAGGATGTTAGAGCAAAAACGTATAGCTAGCTATGCTATACTTACAAAATTTGCGTTTGAGATGAAACGTTAAAGGAGACTATATGGCTAGTTTTAAGTTTTATTTTTCTGCAGGTGTGACAATGAGGTCATTCCCGTATTTACAGAAGATGCCTAATTTTCGACCCTTGCCTATGTTACATACTCAATTTGAGCGCAAACATATATCAAATGCTATGCCGTATATTGATGCCGGTACACTGGAACCACTGTTTATGGATAGTGGTGCTTACAGTGTATGGACAGGTAAAGCTCAGGAGAATATAGAAGAATATGTTGATTACATGAATAGTATTGATCCTTATGTTGCAGTTGTAGCTCAATTTGATCATATACCTGGTAAAGAGGGTATACCCAAGATGCCAGAAGATTATGTTGAGTCTCTGGAAAATAGTTGGAACAACTTTCTTTGGATGTATAAGGGACTTAATTCACCTCAGAAACTTTGTTATGTGTTTCATCAAGGTGAGAGTGTAGATGGTTTGCGTAGAGCACTTGAATGGCGTGATGATCAAGGCCGAGGTGTAGGTATAATAGGTCTATCAGGGCAAGGTGATACATCAGAGAAGCAGATAAGGCAGTGGGTTACTGAGATGATGTATGTGGTTAAATCGTATGCTTCAAGTCGTCCTGCTAACAAAGTACACCTATTTGGCATGGCTGCAGAGGCTACAATATCGCTAGCTGTAGACATACTAGTAAGGAACGGTGTTGATGTTATTTCAGATAGTACTACCCATGTTCAACTTGGTGCATTTGGTAAGATATTCACACCGTTCAATCATCAACCTGTCATAGTTTCAGGTATGCAGGTTCCTAAACATCCTGAATCTGTTCAGTTACTTAGAGATGCAGGTCTAGATATTGATGCAAAGAAATTTGACTTTGAATCTGATGAAGTCAAAGAAATATTAGCAGGCAGGCCTTTATATTTAGATATGCTTCCATATAAGCATGGTAAAGAGATGTACCAACAGGTAAAAACATATATTGAATCGTTAGGTATTACAATGGAGGAAGCTCAAAATATATCTTATGTGAGAACGGGTTTGAATATGTATTATATGCAGCATAAATATGATGAAATCTTGAATTCAAAAGCAAGTGTCAATGTACGTAATCGTCAACTATTTTAATAAGAGGTATACATGAAAACAATACTTTCAATTGACTGGGATTACTTCATAGATGCGACATTGGATCAACGTATGGAATATTTCCCTGATGGTGGTAATGAAGAATTACCTGATTACTTATTGTTTCAAATATGGGTTAATAGGTACGCAAGTTCACTCATACACCATAATAAATACCCAGAAAGTTATAATTTACGTAATTGTAGCACAGATTCTGATGAATTGAATTCCTTGTACGGATTGCTAGCTGAGTGTACTTTTAATAAAAAGGGTCCAGGTATTATTGTAGCTGAATCACATAAAGCTATTGCTGAGTTGATAGAAGATTATGATGAACCAGTTAACTTGATAAATATAGACTTCCATCATGACTGTTTTGGTGTACATAAACAAGATACATCAATTGATTGTGGTAATTGGTTACAGGTTCTGTTTCAACGAGGTGATATATTTAGAACTACATGGGTATCTCGTCTAGATAGTCAAACTTCAAACTGTACAGGTACGATTGGAATCCGAAGAATAATTGACACGCATATTACGACCATTGATGATATTAGACCTTGTCATCTTGATGCAATTTTTGTATGTCGCTCAGGCACTTGGTCACCTCCTCATCTTGATGATAATTTCATAGAAATGGTTCTAAAATTAAATCAAATTGCAAATTTGGATTCTATAGTAGTTGAGGCTCAGTTAAATGCACTTTGTATTCGTTGGAGTGAGCAAATGGATGATATGATAAAGAGTTATGCGGCTACTCAATTATCTATGCTAGAAAATATGAGAGGTGAATTAAATGCTTAGAGTAGGTATGATAAGTTATTTTCCTGATAATGAGATCAGGTCTAAGCGTATTACAGAGGTAACAAAAACTTTCAAAGACTTACGTGTAGTCATACCTGAAGAAATTGATATACATATAATTGCTCAAAATTATGGTACAGACGGACCTTATGATATTGAAGGATTTACTTACACACATATAACTGAAGGTATAGGTCAATGTGCTGCAAGGAATCAATTACTTGCAGCTTTCTATGATAGCGACGATGATTTCTTAATGTATGCTGATGATGATACAGCTTTCTATGATAGATACAATGCAGTTGAATTGTTTCAACGTTTACACAGTAATCCTGAATGGTTTGAGTTAGTGGATTGTTTCACTGGTTTAGAAGGTAGATTTACACCTTTTACTGCTGAGAATGAAAAACTGGGTTTAGGTGACAGTACTGTCGGTGTAAACAATAGTACTAGGTGGGTATGGAAACCTATGCAGTTTGCTACAAGTGGTGAGTTTCGTGTTATACGCAATCTTAAAAAATATTATGGTAAAGAATTCTATTATGACAGTGATTTGAAATATGGTGAAGACTTACATTTTCGTCTTAAATATCTCAGTCAAATAAATAGTTATGTTTGTAGAAACCTTATTCTTCGTAGTAGAGGTATGGGTGATGACATATGTACATTAGATCGCATGTCACAATTAGAACAATCAACCTTCTATAATCAAGTAACACAAGATGTTTATAACATGTTTAATATATCTGTCAATAGTGAAGGTAGAGCTGATCTATCTGCTTATAGAGGTAAAATTCCTTACTATTCCGTGAATGTGAAAGATGGATTGAGCTCTCTAACTCCTGGAAAGGTATCGAGGAAGCTATTCTAATTTTGGAGGTTCTGCTATGAAGCTATTATCAGATGGTAGTGATCCTAGATTTATACCAGAAGAGATGGATGATATTGAATTCATACTGTTTGGACATGTTGAAGTTCTAGAACAGCGGTATCTTAAGATGCTTCAAAAGCATGCTGAGCAAGCAGCTGATGGTCAATGGGATGTTAACCATTACCAATTGGGTATATATAATGGTATGGAGTCGCTATTAGCTATCATGGAAAATCGTAAGCCTAACTTACGTCAATTTTCAGCATTTAGTGCAGTGATACCTAATGAAGATGAAATTGAAACTACACCTGAAGCAGCTTTCAATAATCGTGATGCAAATATAGGGAGAGATAATGTATCTACACATGATTTTATCTTACCTTCTGGTGACAATTCACAAGAAGGATCTTTTAATATTATGGATGAATTAGGTGAGGAGTATATAGGTGATTATGAACCAGACGATGACTACTGTCCTGATGATTTGAGTGGTCT
>Ga0123355_10007726_pt1 | contig 16160 bp, 12 predicted proteins | sample TergutEmb28metaG_3_FD_89872 | JGI IMG/M metagenome (GOLD analysis project Ga0123355, IMG submission 89872) | Embiratermes neotenicus P1 segment gut microbial communities from Petit-Saut dam, French Guiana - Emb289 P1 | ecosystem: Host-associated > Arthropoda: Insects > Digestive system > Gut ...
CACATGCGCGACATATAACCCCACAATGCTGCCAAATATTGTGACTGCATTGGCTGCCGCCCCGCCATGTACAGTAAGATGCTGCAACTCGTCTGTCAGGATGCGCAAGCGGTTGGCAACAAATACAGGCAACAGCGCAGACACAAAGCCCAACATACCTACGATTATAGACAGCGGGCCTTTAACCTGCATGCTTATTTTTAGTGCTTTAATAAGTGCTTTGGGCTTGGTCATGAGGCATCACCTCCTACATACCACTGGGCTTGTTCGTTATAAAAATGTGCGTACTTGCCGCCATATGATATCAACTCATCATGTGAGCCGGTTTCTACTATCCGGCCATTGTCTAGTACTATTATCCTGTCTGCCAGGCGTGCAAAGCCCACACGGTGGCTTATTAATATAGCTGTGCGCCCGGCTATTTTTTCTTGAATTGCATGGAACTGTTTCATCTCTGCTATTGGGTCAAGGGCGGCTGCCGGCTCATCAAAGATTAATACGTCTTTATCACTCATATGTGCGCGGGATACGGCTACCCGCTGCTTTTCCCCTCCGGAAAGCATTGTGCCTTCTTGCCTAACATTGCGCATCAGCCACTGCTCCAACCCCTTTGTGGATTTGGATACAAGTTTTTCTGCACCACCTTTTTCCATTGCCATGTGTATGCGGTCTTCGTTGGCTAAATTTTTCAAGTCGCCAAAGCCAACATTTTCACGTAGTGATGCATGAAAGATATAAAAGTCTTGGAAAAACATGCCCACCCGCTGCACAATTGCCCCGCGGGTCTTGGGGTCATACTCTTTGCCAAGAAACAGTAGCTCACCCTTGGTAGGGGCAAAAAGTCCGATGAGTATCTTTACAAGCGTAGACTTGCCACTGCCGTTGGCCCCAACCAGCGCAATGGTCTCGCCTTTTTTTATGGTGAAGTTAAGGTCATGAAGTACATCGTTTTTGTCGTCATAAGAAAAATATAAGCCTTTTGCGGCAAATACAATTTTGGTGTCTTTTGGCTCAAAACCTTCTTGCCAGTCTTTTTCCATTTTGGGGACATTGGCAATAAAGCGGCGCTGGATAGCTAAGATATGAAGCCCGCGATATGTCTCTCTTACGCTGGATGACATTTCTTGTATAAGCGCACTTATATTTTGCCCCATGATATACAGCATCAAAAAAACATCAACGGACATGCCGCCATCTGCAACCCTAAATATGCTGTATGCAAGCATCCCTACCATAAACATATAAAAGCTTAAACTGCATACAAAGGAGTCCACGCAGCGCCAAAACCCAAAGCCCAACTCGTACTTATATCTCTTGTTGTATGCGGCCTCCCATTTTGCTGTAGTATCTTTGGCTAAATCGTAAACACGTAGCTCCTTAGCAACACCAGGCGACATAACAACATTTTCATAATGGTCCGACAGGCGTGTAGCTTTATTGTGCTCTTGCCCGTCCCACCGTAGTTTGTTGGCCATGAGTATGTTCCATACTATAAACAGCGCCACATACCCCAATGCCACGCCAAATATAACCCAAGACACCGTAACTGCTACCACCAAAAGTGATATAGCACCCGCTAGCTTTGACAAGAAAACCGTGCCGCTACTCATAAAATCTGCCAGCGAGCCACATCTGTGAGCGGCAGAGTAATAATCTTCGTGATACTCTTTTTTCATTAATGTTTTAATTTCTACATGCTTGATAACGTCCATCAAGTACTCTTGTAAGCCGTGGTAATACGCATCAAACATAATAAAATATAAAAAATTACCTGTGATGCGCCTAGAAAGCCCCACAACAATGAGTATACTGCCAAGAGCCACTACAGATGGCACAACATCTGCAAACTCCCCATGACTTGACGCTAAATATGATGAAATAATTGCTACTGCTTGACGGTTAAAATGCAATGCAATTGCTGGCAATACGGCTAATATAGACGATAGCAGCCCCCAAAAAATAAATATTTGGGGGTTGATTTTTAGCCCCATTTTATTGCCCAGCCTATGGTAAGCATCGTGTGGCGGAAACCTTTCATTGGATACCCCCCTGATATAAATCCCTTATTTTGTTTATGACATCTTTTTTTCTGTGACGGCTTACAGGAATACGGTGGCCGGTGATGAGAAATATGTCGCTGGCTTCCATACGGTCAAAAAACAGCAGGTTTACGATGTACCCGGTATGGACGCGTACAAAATATGACTCGTACAATATTTCTTGTTGTGTTTTCATACGTTTGTAGCTTATGATGGAATCTGTCTCTGTTTGGATGCGTGTGTTGCGGTTTATTGTTTCTATATAGCAGATGGACTTTGTATATATCTTGTACAGGCCGCCGTCATTGACCTCTATAAAAAAGCGGTTGTGACCGCGCCGGGTACGGGCGGCATCTATTTCTTTTAAAAAGCGGCTGTATTTAAGGGGTTTTATTAGATAGTTACTGGCCCGGACCTCGTAGGCCTCTAGTACGTGATTCAAGATTGTTGTAAGAAAGACGATTGACACATGAGGGTCTGCTTCGCGGATGCGCTTGGCAATTTCGATCCCCGATAACTTGGTAAAAGGGATTTCTAGAAATATAAGGTCCATCTCGTATGGATAATGATGCAGGAGTTTATCGCCATTGTCATAGGAGAGCACCTGGACGGTAATGCCGGTTTCATCCATGTAGCGGCGGATGTATTCACCAATTTTTATACGGACGGAAGTATCACCGTCGCAGATTCCTATCAAAAGCACTGCCGCCCGCCTCCTTTATGTTTTGATTGTTGTCGTAAATGATATAGTGGCGGCTATGTGTTTGGCAATTGATACGATGCAATTGGTAGATAAAATTGCTTAAAATGTCACATGCGGGGCCAAGATGTTGATTTAACACCGTTACTTATGTACAATGGCCTATGAAACATAAAATCAAATCACATATGGGAAGGGAACATCAACACATGAAGAAAAAGAAAATTGCTTTACTAACCGGAGGCGGTGATGCACCGGGACTTAACGCAGTAATTTATGCCACTGTCCGTGCCTGCCTAAACCTTATGGACTGCGAAGTTATTGGTTATAAGTTTGGCTATCGCGGCCTGTACAACAACGATTATGTGCCCCTTAATTTAGAAACAACCTCGGGCATACTTCACAAAGGCGGTACGGTTTTATACAACTCTAACAAAGATAATTTGTTTGATTACTCTGTAGAGGAAAACGGTGTAACTGTAAAAAAAGACGTTTCTGATGTTGCAGTTGCAAACATGAAAAAAGAGGGAGTCGACGTGTTGGTTGTCCTTGGCGGTGACGGGACACTTACCAGCGCCCGTGATTTTGCCAGGAAGGGTGTAAACGTCATAGGCGTACCCAAGACCATTGACAATGACCTCCCATCTACAGAGTCGACATTTGGCTTTGACACAGCAGTAAACATTGTAGTAGAAAACCTAGGCCGCCTACACACCACAGCAGAAAGCCACCACAGGGTCATGGTTGTGGAAGTAATGGGCCGCTCGGCTGGGTGGATAGCACTCCATGCCGGTATTGCCGGTAGTGCCGATGTTATTCTTATCCCAGAGATACCATATTCATTGGACGGCATAGTTGCAAAAATCAACCAAAGGAACGCCATGGGCAAACCCTTCTCTATAGTTGTAGTAACAGAAGGCGCCAGCGAAAAAGGCGGCAGCGCCGTAGTTGCAAAAATAGTAGAAGACAGCCCAGACTCGACACGCTTTGGCGGCATTGCAGGATATATCGCCAACCAGTTGGAATCACGAGTACAAAATGAAGTGCGCCACTGCGTGCTAGGGCATATACAGCGCGGCGGTGAGACTTCACCAGCAGACAGGCTGCTATCTGCAAGATATGGTGTGCGCGCCGCAGAACTAATAAACGAAGGCAAATTTGGGAATATGGTATGCCTAAGGAACGGGCAGATGGAATATGTAAGCCTTGAAGATGTTATTGGTGATGCAAAAGTATCTACAAGCGGCAGCAAACTGGTAGACCCAAATGGCGAACTGGTAAAGGTAGCAAAAAGCTTAGGTATTTCGTTTGCAGATGCTTAATAACCGAAGAGCACAACTCTTAATATATGGCCTTATGGCCGCGATATTAGTAACCTTGGATCAGCTGGTGAAACTGTGGGCCATTGCACACTTGCAAGGCCAACCAGAACGCCCGCTGATCCAGGGCTTTTTGCATTTGACGTATCTAGAGAACACAGGTGCGGCTTTTGGCCTCATGGCTGGCTTTGGTGGTGCGCAGTTTGTACTGTCGGTGGTTAAGGTAATTTTTATGCTGCTGGCTGTTGTGTACTTTACAAAGCTGCCGTACGAGTCAAGGTTCGCATTTGTGCGTATACCGCTTGTGATGATAATAGCCGGGGGTATTGGCAACCTTATAGACCGGGTGCGGCTTGGTTTTGTTGTGGATATGCTGGCATTTAGGTTTATAGATTTCCCTGTTTTTAATATTGCAGATATTTATGTCACGGTTGGTGCATTTTTATTTGTTTTTATTGTGCTGTTTATAGTCAAAGATGCGCCGCTTTTTGGCATAGGTAATGCAAAGAAAGCCAGTGAATGAGCATGGAAACCCGACTTGTTGTGGCGGAGGCTTTGTGTGGTGCACGAGCTGACACTTTTTTGGCAGAAAATATCAGCAGTCTAACAAGGAATGCCGCCCAGCGGATATTATCCGAAGGCCGCGCTACCCGTGCAGGTATACAGCTATGCAAAAATGACCGGCTTAAGGCTGGGGATGTGATTGTATGCGATGTACCGCCACCAGTAGAGTATGAAGTTGTAGCAGAAGCAATACCTTTGGACATTGTATACGAAGATGCAGATATCGTAGTTGTAAACAAGCCACGTGGCTTGGTTGTGCACCCTGCGGCTGGGCATTATAGTGGTACTATGGTAAACGCGCTTTTGCATCATATTGGGCCGTCCCTTTCGGGGGTTGGCGGGGTTATGAGGCCCGGGATTGTCCACCGTTTGGATAAGGACACTTCGGGTCTTCTTGTTGTTGCCAAAAATGACGCGGCACATCAAGCCTTGGCTGCACAGCTTGCCGCCCGTGAAATGGGCCGTACGTATCACGCCCTCTGCATTGGGCGCATAAAGCAAGACAGCCAGCGTATAAACGTGCCCATAGGCCGCCACCATGCTGACCGTAAGAAAATGGCCGCAATAACAGTACGCCAAAGCGGTAAAAGCCGCGAAGCCGCTACCAATGTGACGGTGCTGGAGCGTATGAGCAAGTTTACCCTAGTAGAGGCGCGGCTAGAAACCGGGCGCACACATCAGATACGAGTACACTTAGCGCATGTAGGGCACCCCGTTTTGGGAGATGCGCTATATGGGCCAAAGAAGCAACCACTAGGTATAGAGGGGCAAGTGCTTCATGCAAAAGGTCTGCGGCTTTGCCACCCTTCTTCTGGGGAGATTATGGAGTTTGAAGCTGCATTGCCAGAGTATTTTAGTACTGCGGTTGATAGGGTACGGTTGGTTAAATAGTTTGGAGATACGTTGGTATATTTTGAAGACACAGTTAGCTGATTAGTATAGATGTGTTATACTGTGGCAAATTAATGTGCGATTGGTTATGAGGTGATAATGTGACAAATGAATACAGAATCACATTTTCGTGGGACGACGAAGTTGATGTGTGGATAGCAACAAGTGATGATGTATATGGCTTGATACTAGAACATAGTTCTCTTGACACACTTGTTGAGCGTGTGCGCAAAGCTGTTCCAGAACTATTGGCTCTAGACGGTATGCAGCGTGATGATATTTCTCTTAACTATGGGATGTTCAGAAAAGAAAGGCTGGCAGTAAGTGGCTGAGTACGAAAAAAAGGTCAGAAAACTTCTTCGCGATAATGGTTGCTATCTAAAGCGTCATGGTAAAGGCGACCATGACACTTGGTTTAGCCCTATTACAAGCCGCTCTATAACTGTTGACGGCAAGATTAAATCCCGGCATACAGCGAATGGAATATTGAAGCGCGCTGGCATCAATCATAAGTTTTAACGTAATATATTTCATAAAATTGTGATACATAGTTCATAACTTACTTGCGCCAGGTCCCATACACCATCTAACTTGGAGGCAAAAATGTCCAAAACAAAAACCCTATTCGTATGCATATCATGCGAGCACGAACAGCCACGGTGGCTGGGCCGCTGCCCGTCATGCAACCAGTACAACACCTTAGAAGAAAAAGTCATACGCCCACAAACCCCAAAGCCAGCCCGCATGGGCGCGGTTGCTGCATCTGACGGTGATATTGCACCGGTTTTGCTGCGTGACATCCCTACAGACGTAGACGCCACAGGCCGTGTACTTACCGGTATACCTGAGCTTGACCGTGTACTTGGCGGGGGGCTGGTGGGTGGCAGCCTTATTTTATTAGGGGGTGACCCTGGCATTGGCAAGTCTACACTGTTGTTGCAGATATGTAGGCGTATGGCCAGCGAGGATTTTCGCATCCTATATGTAACCGGCGAAGAAAGCACCAGCCAAATAAAAATGCGGGCAGACAGGCTAAAAGTTGATGTGCCTGGGTGCTATCTTATTGCAGAAACAGACATCCACAACATACAAGCCGCAGTAGAAGAAGTAGAGCCATCGCTGCTACTAATAGACTCAATACAAACTATGCGCCTAAGCGAGCTGTCATCCCTCCCGGGCAGTGTTACCCAAGTCAGGGAGTGTACGGCTTTTTTTACGCACTTAGCAAAGCAGCAGTCAACGGCGGTGCTGCTGGTAGGGCACGTAACAAAAGAAGGCTCACTGGCCGGGCCGCGTGTGCTTGAGCATATGGTAGATACAGTACTGTACTTCGAAGGGGAAGGCAAAGACGCTTACAGGCTAATCCGCGCGGTAAAAAATCGCTTTGGCTCGACCCAGGAGATTGGTGTATTCGAAATGGGAGAAGAAGGGCTGACTGCAATAGCCGACCCTTCTGCATATATGCTGGCCGGGCGGCCCATAGGCGTACCCGGCTCTGTTGTGACATGCAGCCTAGAAGGGACCCGTCCACTACTAACAGAAGTACAAGCCCTGGTAAGCTACACAAATTTTGGCACCCCAAGGCGCACCGCCAACGGCATGGACTATAACCGTATGGTGATGCTGCTTGCAGTGCTAGAAAAAAGAGCAGGGTACAAACTCCAAACCTATGATAGCTATGTAAACGTAGCCGGCGGGTTAAGGATAGACGAACCCGCCGCCGACGCTGGGATACTAGCGGCACTAGCATCATGTTACAAAGATAAAGCCATAGACCCATATACAATGGTTATTGGTGAGATAGGCCTGGCCGGCGAACTACGTGCAATAAGCCAGGCAGAGCGGCGTGTTATAGAAGCGGCACGGCAAGGATTTAAGGCCTGTGTGCTCCCCGAAGCTAACAAAACCAAACTCCGCGCACCCGACGGTATGCGGGTGATGGGTGCTGCCCATATTGGGGAACTTTTGGGTGTGCTGTTATAAAGGATAAGACTTACTCAAACACTACTCTCTCTAAATCGTCTAGCGCACCGTCCGGCAGGTCCTTATCTGTTATCAAGTAAAATGTCGGCCGTGAAGTATAGCTATCCCCATGGGCAATACCAATTTCATGGTTGATATGTGTGCTTATGACTTTATTGTCACTAAATACACGATTATGACTGCCTGTGGCCATCTTGTTACCATGGAATACATATAAACTTTCCTCACGGTTTCCGGACAGTTTAAGCATATTTTTAAACCATGCTCCCTGCCACGCTTCACCTGCACGCTGGCTGTGGCGGCGCATTTCTGGGTTAATACAGTCTATGCGTACGTCCGAAAGCTCCTCTGCTATTCGCAAGAAAGATGTGGTGCATTCGGTCGATTCTCTAAACACCCCGGTATTGTTAACAAAACGTATAAAAGTGCACAACACAGGCAGGCCCGGCAAAGTCAGGTAATATGACTCATATACCGCGCCCTTTAGCTCCTCAAACTCTGTCACGGTCATGGTTGTGCATATGCCCTGCCATAGGTTGCCGTGGTTGTCCGGCATTTGCGCAAAACAGGCTGTTGTTTTTTCTTTTATTGCGGTATGGGGGTTCATGCCGCTTGGGTTGGTTTGGATACCGCCTATGAATGGGTTGTACCAGGCATAGGGCTCGTGGTTGGGATAGCGGGACTCCAGCCACTGTACCTGTGTATCGCCTGTGCCAGTAGTAAGTGAATATAGCGCGTTTGCATATGCCGCCGATGCCTTGAATATTATGCGCCCGTTGGATACGACATGTACATCGCCATCGGTATGCTGGGTTACTTCGCCTGATGGGATTAGCAGTGCCCGTGTATATGATTTTTGGTACAGGGCCAAGTCCAGAGTCAGCCGTGCTAGGGCAATATCTTTATTGTATGCCGGGTCAACATGTAACTCAAAAGTGTTTCCTGTGGTGGCTTCGCTTTCATCTGTATTGGTTTGGCTTTGTGGGTCAAATAACTTGTCTGGTGAGTCTACCCGTACTTCCCCTTCCAACACAGACGAACGGTTGTTTATAAGCTCTAGATTAAGATTGTTCCCTGTCATGAATGGGTTGTATCCGTTGGTTTTAATCTCTAGTGGGTATTCCATATCCAAGGGTTTCCTATTGTATATCCCCATTGCAAAGTTCCTAAAATCATTGGCCTTAGTAAACATGCCGTACACAACCATTATTGGCAGCGTATCATGGGTATGACCTGGAGCCAAGTCGTTTATTTCTATTTCGAAGGACATGTAGTTCCCCCACTTGACAGCGGGTATATACGCGGCCGGCCAGCATATACCTCTTGGGTTGTAAATATTGGCTTCGAATATCCAGTTTTCGTTCCAACTTTGTGGGTCTATATCTTCCATGCCGTATACTGCATCGTCTATGACCAGCCCTTCTTTGGCAGTGGTAATTTTGCCGTTGTAGCTGAAGTGGGTATCACGCCCAAGTGGTATCCACAGCGGGTCGTTTAACATGATACTCCTGGTTGTGCTGCCGCGGTTTTCTATACGGTAGCGGCGTGTTACTACCCCAGATGCGGTTAGGGTTATAAACTGTATTATTGCCATCCCCGGGAATTTTTCGGAGACAAACTCTGCCTCTAGCACCATTTCGGCACCGTTTTGGTACGTGCGAGTATTGGGCTTAAGCAGGTTAAATTCATCGTCGTAGGGCTTGCCAAACTTAGGCGGCTCGAAGTTCATTTCGTCTGGGTTTACGCCTAGGATGTGGTATAGGCTGGCCTCGTTGCTATCGTGCTTGTCTAGCTCCAGATACCACGGGCCGTTGGCTATGCCGCATATTGTGTCCTTTTCAAAGCCAAAGGCGCTAACAAGGTCGTGGTTTACTATATGAAGTGGCTTTTCGAAAGATAGACTTGTACCGTCTGCTAATGTGATTTCGTAAGTTGTAAGTAGCTGATGGTATCCTATACCCCGGGTCACAGATGGCAATTTTATAGATGCCTTGCCGCGTTTTGTAACTTGTATGATATGAGTCGTAGTTGCAAAGTCCAATAAGTGGTTTGCAGCTAGTGTAAACTTTACAGTTGCATCGTTGGACAAGGCACTAGAGATATTAATATATATGTCCTTAGATATGCCTATCTGGCTTACGTCGCATTCGCTATGGATGTCAATAGCCAGCGGGAAACGGCTCTCTATGCCCAGCCCAAAGGGGATTACCTGGCCATTAATTACAACATCTGCCCGTAAACAAGGGTGAACGCGCCATATATCTTGCGGCTCGGTTATAGAACCAACGTGGAAGCGGCCCTTGTACTCATGCCGTCCTGGGACGGCAGCCGTGTCAAGCATAAAATCAAATGATATATTTTTCTCGTTTACACCGGTTATTTTTACGTTAAGCGGCTTGCTGGTTTTGTTTTCTACTGTAAATGTGCAATCATAATCCAGGCCGAAGGCTAGCTTTTGATTTTCTGCCATAAACTCGATTTTATAGTCAGTGGTCTCTACTAAGCGTATACGCTTGCCGCTACGCTCAAAACCTACCGCAAGCACTTCATCATCTTTGGCCCATGAATAACCAAAGCATTCGAACTCGTTGATTTTTTCGCCGTCAGGTTTTGTTTCTATAACCCGTGTAGAATCTTTATACCAATCTGCTTTTGCAAAAAAATCCGGGAACAGCTTTAGCACCGTTGGTATAAAGTTTGTAAGGTGTGTGCTGTTGGGCCTGTCCTCCCATAGGTATCCGCATTTCTTATACAGTGGTACGGCGGCTGTGTTACCCGGCCATGTGTATAGGTCTATTCGTGGGTAACCAAGTTCTATTGTCCGCTCTATACATTGCAATACAAGGGCTTTGCCTATGCCTTTGCCTTGATAGTCGGGTTGCACATTTAGCAAGGGGATATACGTAGTATCTGCGTCGTAATAATAACGTGAAAAACTGCAATAGCCGACAACTGCGTCCCCGTCTAGTGCCAGATACACATTGTAGTTTGCTGCACCGGAGTGCTCTGCTATAACTTGCTGAGGTGTGCGAATGCCCGCGCCACCGCCCCAATCGTCGTTGCTTTTGGCCCACATGTCGCACATAGCTTGGGCAAAGCTGGGGGCATACTCTACGATTTTTATGCCATTATTTAATTGTTTGTACACTTTCATGATAATCCCTCCGATGACACGGTGGTTGCATTGGTATTACGATATATAAACACTTCGTATACGTACAACAACACACAACCAATAAAATACATTACGATGTCCCACGGGTCGAACGTCATGCCAATGGCCACCCTGGCAATAGCAATATCGGCTAAGCCAAGGCGTTCGACTATGTGAAAATACTGCCCTATTTCTACAAGAACAGAAAAAATAAAGATTGCAAGCGGAAGCCACTTCATACGGTTTTTGACGAATGACCTGATAAAGCAATAAATCAATATTACAATAATGATATCGCCAAAATGATACCTGATAAAGCCGCTTGTGCCAAAAACAGCAATTAACACAACAACGACTAGTAAGGCAAAAAAGGCAAGTAAATAGCCGCGACTTATGCCTAGTTTTATTCCTTTTTTCATTGTTTCACCACTTCACAAATTGCTAAGCAGCATATCACAACACGCACAACATCTGCTATATAAACTTTGATTTATAATTGTTTGCTAACTCTCTGCCACATCAAACTGGCTGTTATATAGCGCCGAATATACTCCTTGCTGCGCCAGCAGTTCTTCATGGTTGCCTTGCTCTACAATATCGCCCTCTTGCATGACCAAAATCATGTCCGCACTGCGGATAGTAGAAAGTCTATGAGCTATTACAAAGCTAGTACGGCCTTTCATCAGGTTATCCATAGCCTTTTGTATGAGTACTTCTGTACGGGTGTCAACGTTGCTGGTGGCTTCGTCTAGTATCAATATGTCTGGGTCGGCCAGGATTGTGCGTGCTATGGTTAGGAGTTGTTTTTGGCCGGCAGATATATTATCGGCTTCTTCGTTTATAGTCATCTGATATCCGTCTGGAAGTGCCCGTACAAAGTGGTGTGCCTGGGCGGCTCGTGCGGCTTGTTTTAACTCATCATCTGTAGCGCTAAGGCGGCCATATCGGATATTGTCTTCGATTGTGCCATTAAACAGCCACGTGTCTTGTAGTACCATACCAAAGTGGGTACGTAGCCCGTCTCGTGTATATTCGCGGATGTCTACACCGTCTACAAAAATGCTTCCTTCGTTTACATCATAAAAGCGCATAAGTAGTTTTACGATGGTAGTCTTACCGGCCCCGGTATGGCCTACTATTGCTATTTTTTGGCCGGGTTTAACCTCTGCGGTAAAATCACGTATTACTTGCACTTCTGGGTCGTATCCAAAGTGCACGTTTTCGAAGCGTACATGACCTTTTACTTGTTCCATTGTTACAGGTGTGATGTGCTCGGGAGTTTCTTCTTCTTCGTTTAAAAATGCAAAAACACGCTCTGCCGCTGCTGCGGTTTGCTGTAGGATATTTGCAACACTTGACAGTTGTGCTACCGGTTGCCCAAACCTGCGCGAATACTGGATAAAGGCCTGTATCCCACCCAAGGTAAGGGGTCCCCTAACAGCCAGCACCCCGCCTACTACAACAATCCCAACATACCCCAAGTTGCCAATAAACCCGATTATGGGCATCATTAAACCAGAAAGGAAATTTGCTTTCCAACCAGAACGATACAACTCCTTGTTGTGTACATCGAACGCTTCAACAGATGCTTTTTCCCCGTTAAAGGCCTTGACTACAGCGTGGCTTGTGAACATTTCTTCTATATGGCCATTGAGTTCGCCCAGGCTTTTTTGTTGAATCTTGAAATATTTTTGAGAACGTTTGACTATAAAACCCATACATATAGCCGAAAGCGGTAATATCCCCATAGCTACCAATGTAAGCGTGGGGCTTATCATAAGCATCATGATGATAATGCCAACAACCTGTGTAAAGCTCATTACCATCTGCCCCATGCCTTGGCTAAGTGTGCTGCTTATTGTATCAACATCGTTGGAAATACGAGAAAGCACATCACCATGGGTGTTTTTATCGAAATATTTGAAAGGGAGACGGTGGATTTTTTCGCTCATTTGGTTGCGAAGGCGATATGTTATACGTGCGCTTACACCGGCCATGATAAAACCTTGGGTATAGTCGAACGCAACGGCTATGATATTTAAGGCAACCAATGTCAGTAAAATTGTGGCCACACGACTAAAATCAATGCCGCCTATGCCCTGGAGCTGTAGCCCCATACCATAAAAAACTTCATCGGTCGCTTCCCCAAGTATGCGGGGGCCTATAACGAAAAGAACGGTGGAAACTATCGCGACTATGGATATCAGTACAATAACCAGTTTTTCTGCGCCTAGGTATTTTATTAGCTGCCGCATACTGCCTTTGAAGTCCTTGGCTTTTTCTGCAGGCATGCCGGGGCGGCGGCCAAATCCAATTTGAGCTTGCTGCTGCCGTGGGCGCTCTTTACGATTTTGTTCAGACATAGACAAGTTTATGCCTCCTTTGTTGGTACATCAAAAGATGCACCTCTTATGCGAATAGATTAGTTTTGGTATGGTCCTTGTTGCTACACGGTCCCTTGGCTGGATGTAATCTCGTAGTAAGCCGGGCAAGACACAAGCAACTCATCATGTGTCCCGCGCCCCACTATCTGCCCTTCATCTAGGACCAAAATCTGCTCCGCATTCATTATTGTGCCTACACGCTGGGCTATAACTATAACTGTAGCCTGGGCAGTATGTGTTTTTAGTGCCTTACGAAGCTTAGCGTCTGTTTGAAAGTCTAATGCAGAAAAACTATCATCAAAAACCAGGATTGCAGGCTTCTTTGCCAATGCCCTGGCAATAGAAAGCCTTTGCCGCTGCCCGCCAGATACATTGCTCCCGCCTTGTGATATTTCAAAGTCAAATTTATTTTCTTTTTCCTCTATAAAGTTTATGGCCTGGGCTACTGTTGCTGCTGTTGCAACTTCGTCCTCAGTGGCGCTTGGCATACCGTAGCGGATATTTGATGCTATTGTACCGGTAAGCAACTGGCCTTTTTGTGGTACATATCCAATTTTATTTCTCAAATCTGCCTGGCGTACTTGCCTGATGTCTACGCCATCTACCATTACGCACCCGTCGGTCACGTCGTAGAAGCGTAAAAGCAAGTTAGCAATTGTGGACTTGCCCGAGCCTGTTGCCCCGATAATGGCCGTGGTCTGCCCAGGTTGTGCCGTAAAGTTTATTTCGGAAATTACATCGGTCTCCGCACCGGGGTAGCGGAATCTCACATTTTTAAACTCTACATGCCCACGTAGCCCGTTGGGTTCGCTTGATTCATCACTGGTAAAAGCAACAGGGTTAGCTGGGTCGGTTATTGTCAACTCTGTATCCAGTACCTCTGCGATACGTGCCGCAGACACCATTGCACGCGGTACCATCACCAGCATAAATGACATCATCATAAATGCGATTATTACCTGCATCGCGTATTGCATAAAGGCAATCATATCGCCAATTGGTAGGCCAGACGCAGCAACTTGGTTAGCTCCTACCCATATAACCAATATTTGCGTGCCACCCATAATAAACGTAATAGCCGGGCCAGCTATAGCCATTACGCGACCTATAAATAGACCTGTATCACGCAAGTCGGCATTGATACCGTCAAAGCGTGTTTTTTCGTGATTTTGTGTGCCGAACGCACGTATTACCATTAGGCCATGCAAGATTTCGCGTGAAATCTTGTTAAGGGTGTCTACCATCTCTTGCAAAATTTTAAACTTAGGCATTACTACAATAATAATCATCGCCACAAAACCCAAAAGCACAATTACTGCAAGTGCAATTATCCAACTCATGCTAACAGAGCGGGTAAGCGCCATGATTACCCCGCCTATGCCCATTATTGGCGCATACAGCAATAACCTGGCAGTTACATTGGCCAGGTTTTGGACTTGCGCCACATCGTTGGTGCAGCGGGTTATTAACGAAGCAGAAGAAAATTTGTCAAACTCACCTTGCGAAAAATTTTCTACTTTAGTAAACAAGTCGCGGCGCATATCACGGGCGGCACCAGCCGCAACCCTTGGTGATATGTACGCTGCAGAAATAGATGCAAGACCAGCCAAAAGTGCAATAAACAACATTAGCCCGCCAGTACGCAAGATGAAGCCCGTCTGCGGCACACCTTCGCGTATACCAGGCTCTATACCTTCGTTGACTATTTCGGCCATTAGTGTAGGCAAGTATAGCTCTGCCATGGCTTGGCCCAGTAATAAAAGAACCGTAAGCAACAAAAGCGGCCAATAAGGCTTTAAATACACTACTAAACTTTTCATCATGTTCCCCTCCGAGTTATATGCCTGTTGTATTGCTGCTATGGTTATAAGTCATCAATCAACAACCCAACCGGGCAATGATCTGACCCAAAAACATGGGGGTGTATACTTGCTTCTTGTATCGCGGACGATATGCTTTGTGATACCAAAAAATAATCTATGCGCCAGCCTACATTTTTTTGCCGGGCTTGGCCCATGTATGACCACCATGTGTATGCTTCTTTTTTGTCTGGATACAGGTGGCGGAAGGTGTCTATATACCCGGCGGCAAGCAGCTCTGTCATTTTTGCGCGTTCTTCTGGGGTAAAGCCCGCGTTTTTTACGTTGGGCTTGGGGTGTGTTAGGTCAATCTCTTTATGGGCTACGTTTAAGTCACCGCACACGATAACTGGTTTGTTAAAGCTGTTTAAGTAATTGCGAAAAGCGTCTTCCCATGTCATGCGATAGTCAAGTCTTAAAAGCTCGCGCTTGGAGTTGGGCGTGTACACATTAATGAAGTAAAACTTTTCAAACTCCAGCGCTATGATACGCCCCTCGTTGTCATGTTCTGCGATACCCATGCCATATGACACGCTTAGTGGTTCTATTTTTGACAATACCAGAGTGCCAGAATAGCCTTTCTTCTCCGCAGAGTTCCAATACTGATGGTAGCCTGGAAAATCATAGTCAGCTTGGGATGGATGCATCTTGGTTTCTTGTATACCAATTAAATCATAATCTCCGTCCAAAAAATTCATAAAGCCTTTACCCATACAGGCTCGTAGACCGTTTACATTCCATGAAGCCATTTTTATTGGCATGATAGTCCCCTTTCGATACTTGGAGTAGTTGCAGAATAGTATACCAGAAAGCTTGCCCACATTGAAATTTACGGGTTTTGATAGTGGTATTCGCGAGGCAACAGCTCCATTAGCATATGCAAAATATGCAAGTCTGCAGGCCGCTTTGCCGTGTTTTTAACTGCTGCCAAGTCCGTAGCGAGGATTGGTTTACCGATATTTAACACATAGGGATTATACTGGAAAGGAAGGTTTTATACCTCGAAAAAAACACAGGCAGAAAGGGGCTACACGGCACAGCTACAGCCATACGGACACCCAAACTTGATAAAGGCTATGTACAACAGTGGGCATACTCTAATGAACCATAAACAGGGTAAAACCCATAAATCCACGAAGGAGGTAAGAATATCTTACATCAGCCGTAAGCGTAAAATAAGCAGTCGGGTGTACAGCCCCCTCCCAAGAAGGTATAGTCCAAAGGCACGAGCGAAACAAGTTCTTTATAAGCAAGGAGAAGCAATCTA
>Ga0123355_10007728_pt1 | contig 16159 bp, 11 predicted proteins | sample TergutEmb28metaG_3_FD_89872 | JGI IMG/M metagenome (GOLD analysis project Ga0123355, IMG submission 89872) | Embiratermes neotenicus P1 segment gut microbial communities from Petit-Saut dam, French Guiana - Emb289 P1 | ecosystem: Host-associated > Arthropoda: Insects > Digestive system > Gut ...
ATTACTTACATTGATTACTCAATTACGGAAAATTATATCGGAAAGATGGCGTCCTTCTTGCCGTACACAAGTCCGGAGCCTCTCCTCAAAGTTCTGCATCACATTTACTAACATTTCTTGTGGAACAGTTGCAATTTCTTCGCGAATGGAAACTTTCAAATCGTCGACTGTACGAGGTTTTCGAACGTAGACTTTTGATTTGAGGTAACCCCAAAGAAAGAAATCGCAGGCAGATACCCGACTACCACCCATTTAAAAAACATGCCTTCTTTTTGTGTCACTCTGTATATACGGATGTCATAGCTTTTAGTCCACGTGTTTTGGCTGTGGACAGACATCTTCGTCTACAGCGTATTGAATTTACAGCTTTACAAGGCCAGTTGCAGTACAGCCATATAAGGTAAGCTGACACATATAGAAGTAAGACTGCAGCTGATTACAGGTATAGATGTTGTGGCTAGCAAACACCGTGCACACAATTGTGTATGCTATGCTTCTCTAATAGACACGCTATGTCATGGTGGGTGCTAATATCTTCTTGATATTTCAGAATGTGGGGCAATGGTCTGTTCTTTCTGAACACGTTGCTATGTTCATCGACCGCATACCAACGGTGCAATTGTTGTTCCAGTCCATAATGGGGTTTGTCCTGCGAATGTACAGATTGTGTGACATGACTACTGTGTGACATGTGTATTGTGTGACATGACTACTGTGTGACATGTGTATCGTGTGACATGACTACTGTGTGACATGTGCATTGTGAGAAATGTGTATTGTTTGGTTCGTGTATTGTGTGACGTGTCTACTGTGTGGCATGTGTATTGTAGATACGATCAAATTTCATAAAAATCCGTGCAGTGGGACCAGAATTATTCCGTGCGGACTGAGAGACAGACATAACGATTTACCAAGGACCTGGATGTGGTACGTTTTTGGCCCAGTGGTCACTACATGTACCGCCAGTTTTTCCACAAATCCACGTTTTGCCCATAATGTGTATTTATGTGTTTTATGTGGATCTCAGAAGAAACAGCGATTATTTCCCTATACAGCATTAACTGAATGGTTTGTATAACAGACGCAGTGTTTACTGTGCGGTACGGACTGTGTCTTTATGTAAAATTAAGGTTAGTCTTATTCTTTAAAGCTCTCAGTGTCCTACCATCACTGCACACCAATTCCTGCCCAACGCTCTCCGTCATGAACGTACTAACGCTGAATCTGCCGCACTGCCATGCCAGTTTATTTCCATAAAGCTGACACAGGAACATCTTTCCTAGACCAAATGCCCTTTACCAATGCCGAAGAATGCAGCTGCTCTTTGCGACCAGAATGCAACGTGGTACAAAACTAAAACTCTTTCGTTTGACCTTTCGGAACTGTGCTGGTAGATATTTCGGCAACATCTCACATGTACTGTAAAGACTACATTTGCAGTTGCACACACACACACACACCCACACACACACCCACACCCACACACATACGCCCACACACACACCCACACACACACACACCAACACACCACACACACCACACCCACACATCCCACACCCACACATCCCACACCCACACACACAACACACCCACACACACATCACACCCACACACCACGCCCACACACACATCACACCCACAAACACACACACACACACACACACCACACCCACACACACAACACACCCACACACACCCACACACCACACACACACACACCACACCCACACACACACACACCACACACACCACACCCACACACACACACCTCACACACCACACCCACACACACCCACACAGTACACACACATAACCCACACACATACACATCACACCCACACACCCCAAACCCACACACACAACACACCCACACACACCCACACACCACATACACACACACATACCACCCACACACACTCACACTCACACCCACACACACCCACACACACCACACACACCCACACACACCACACACACATACACCACACCCACACACACACTCACACACACACACCACACCCACACACACACTCACACACACACTACACACACCACACCCACACACACCCACACAGTACACACACACCCACACACACAACCCACAAACAACACACCCACACACACATCACACCCACACACCACACCCACACACCCCACACCCACACACACAACACACCCACACACACCCACACACCACATACGCACACGCCACCCACACACACACTCACACTCACACACACACACCACACCCACACACACACACCTTGCCAGAAGCGTTTCCCCAGTTACTTCGGTTTTCCCCTGTCAGTATCATCCCACCTAGTACCTTAGACTTACATTGACACTAGGGGTTCAGAAATTAGTGCAATGAAGTGCCAATTTGTTGTTGTTACTTTACAAACCTGACTGTGCCCCTGTGTACAGTCTGATGCTGCTCGCAGCTAGGAACCAGCTAAGATAATTGTTTTGTTTCTGACGAAGTTAGCATTTCCAGCGCTAAGGCACATTCACCTTCCCGTTTCACTTCTGTTACTGTCCGTGTACACACCATTTGGTAAATATTTCCTGACCTACGCTATTGGTAACTGCGTGATGCACTTGTACTTTAACACCATCATTACTGACGTAATCAACAGGAATCGTACTGTGATTATTGATGATAACGTATGAGGCACTCGAAGACGCCATCTGTCACCCCTTCAGCAGCACACACACTCAGACCTGTACACAAATAGGTACGTCCTTCTTGTACATCGAAACGTGCTTCCTGTCGTACTGTCATGTCACATTCAAATTATGTCACCCTGCGGACACAAATTTATACAAAACCCAGTATTTCACTTCGTCCAAACGAAACCAATTCTGAGGAAATAAATTGCTTCTGACAGTGACGGACAGTACAGTCAGTGCACATTGGTGTGCTGGTACAGTCATTGCACATTAGTGACTGGTACAGTTTCTGCACGTTAGTGGGCTGGTACAGTCAGTGCACGTTAGTGGGCTGGTACAATAACTGCACGTTAGTGTACTGGTACAATAACTGCACGTTAGTGTACTAGTACAATCACTGCACTTTCGTGTACTGGTACAGTCATTGCACGTTAGTGTACTGGTACAGTCACTGCACGTTAGTGTACTGGTACAATAACTGCACGTTAGTGTACTGGTACAATAACTGCACGTTAGTGTATTGGTACAATCACTGCACTTTAGTGTACTGGTACAGTCATTGCACGTTAGTGTACTGGTACAGTCACTGCACGTTAGTGTACTGGTGCAGTCAGTGTACGTTAGTGTGCTGGTACAGTCACAGCTGGTTAGCGTGCTGGTACAGTCACCGCACGTTATTGCAACGATAGTGCACAGTCGGACAGTGACTGTGACACTGTAAGAGGGCCGCACTACAGCACCCCGCGCCGTCTGAAGGTACCACATTAAGGCCTCTCTCTGTGTTCAGTGACGGGGAGAGCCAAACCGACGGCAGCAGGAAGGATAGAACGCGTCATCCTGCCGATAAACACAGCGGCCAACAGACCCTCCATACTGCTGAATGTCCATACAAGTTACGTTTAACGCCGTTAGCTGGGCACAGCGCATTCAGAATTTCTGCTGTATCAAACACCGCCGGTAGACGAAATATATGGACTTTTTTTTACACTTTTTGAATGCTGGCTTCCGTCTGCCGAAATGTTGCGAAATGAAGTTCGACCTGATTCTTTATTTGTAAAATAAATAATTTTCACCAGTTCAAACTGTTACCTGCTGTCCGCAGTACGTATTTATTTAGACCCTACCCACACAAACAAACACCTTCAGCTCACAAAATAAGCCGTTTTGGCCCACTCAATTAAGGTCCACTTCGTGTATTTAGATACTACTCACGTTTATTCTGAAATAAAATGTAAGTCTCTTTAATTAATGTTCTCTTTTCCACGAGTCTGACTGCCAGATTCGTCACACAAATGCTTGTTATACGAACTTAGTAATTGTTTGCCTTTAAACAGAACGTAAACAGCCAACTTAATCTCCATGTAGCAGTGATGTTAGACTGTTTTGGTCTCCGTCCGTCTGCTCTGCTCCCTTCCTGTAAGTGCAGATGGACGTCCGGTCGGTAGACACACCCTGTGTTTTATAGCGCAGTTGGCACAACATTAACGTTTGGTATGGAATGTTTTAACTGGCCATCTTTAGGAGTACCTGCGATATACCACCAGTGTAGCTGCGTGTGAAGAGAATGCCATGGACGGACATAAAAAGGGCCTGGATAGCAGGCAGATGCTGAAGTGCAGTAGGCGGATATAAATGCTTCAGAAGCTGTGCGATGCCGTCACGTGACTCTCTATGTAAGGAGCACAAGCCAAGGACACTTTTAGCACAGAACTGTGTCAATAGCGCGAAGTCTTGTTTCAGATCGTTGCTGACTTCGTGCTGCCCTGTCCTGAGCTGAGAAATGTCAGGGGCGGAGCGACTTTCTGTCAGACAGTCGGTTAGTATTGTCTGCTTAACAGTGCCGACAGTAGCCACAAAGTATCTACAGAACATCGATCCGAGTTGTTAACACTTGGCGGGCTGTAAAGAAAATAACACTACGTGACCTCCCCTCTTTTTCCTGACGCCAATCCACCCAACCTGTCCACAGTTCTTATCATGACCAGCCTGCGGCCGGACTGACGTCATGACAAGCAGGTGTCAGTCGGTGCTGTGGCGTACCCGATCTGCTGCCAGGACCCAGTCCATCCAACTGCGGAAGGGTGCCCGACCATTGGAGGTTCAGCTGATACATGTTTCGTGCGCAATGGTACAGACTGCGCGTTGCTCTGCTTCCACTGTCCTTGGTTCGCAGCCTGCTGCAGTTTGCGCTGGCAGGGTGACGCAACAGTGATTGACAGTGTCACAGACTGGTACAAATATTACGATACTTCACCGTCCTGTTTGTCACCCACTGGCTGACAGCGGTCAGAATTGTGCGGTCCCTTCCGTACGCACGTGGACACACGTTCTGAACCCTAAGGAAGTGATAGCCGCGTCCACACTGCGCTAACCTGCCTGCATGCCAGCCACTGCGACAATTTTCCAGACACTTCTCTGAGTACAACCAACAAGACGCAGGGTTACAAAATTTATTTCTGTAAGACGCTCCACAAGTTTCAGACGGTTTTTCCATCTGCCATCAGGAGTTCAAAACTGCTCATACAACGTCAAGTATTTGTCAGACCGTTACTGCTACCTGCTGGTAGCAGCAGGTAGCAGTAACGGACTGTATGTGCAGTTTTGAGCGCCTGACGATGGCCGGAAAAACCGTCTGAAATATGTAGAGGGTCTTACAGAAATAAATAAATTGTGACACGTTGCTTCTTGGTTGTACTGTGCGAATATATTAGCGATGCACGGAACTATGAATGTTAATTTGCATGATAGTTTTAACAATTCTGTAATCGTGAGTTCAAGGAGTACAGTGAGCCGTCCCAATCCTTCGAAAAGCGACAAAGTGATATCAGGTTGCTCCATAATTTTAGCGGTTTGAATATATCCAGTGACGTCAGCAGTTTATGTCCAAATGCTGTATTATTAGTCCGTTTGTTCAGTAGGTAGGTACAGCCGATGTTTGTTCAGCAGGCAGGTACAACCACTGTTTGTTCAGTAGAAAGGTGGAGTCGCTGTTTGTTCAGTAGGCAGGTAACGTCGCTGTTTGTTCAGTAGGGAGTTACAGTCGCTGTTTCTTCAGCAGGCAAGTACAGTCGCCGTTTGTTCAGTAGGGATTTACAATCGCTGTTTATTCAGTAGGCAGTTACAGTCGCTGTTGGTTCGGTAGACGGATACAGTCGCTGTTTGTGCAGTAGAAAGGTACAGTCAATATTTGTTCAGTAGAAAATTACAGTCGCTGTTTATTCAATAGGCAGTTACAGTCGCTGTTTGTTCAGTGGAAAGGTACAGTTGCTGTTTGTTCAGTAATCAGGTACAGTCGCTGTTTCTTCAGTAGGCAAGAACAGTCGCCGTTTGTTCAGTAGAAAGGTACAGACGCTCTTTGTTCAGTAGAAAGGTACAGTCGCTGTTTGTTCAGTTGATAAGTACAGTCGCTGTTTGTTCAGTAGGCAGGAACAGTCGCCGTTTGTTCAGTAGAAAGGTACAGTCGCTCTTTGTTCAGTAGGAAGGTACAGTCGTTGTTTGTTCAGTAGGCAGGTACAATCGCTGTTTGTTCAGCAGGCAGGAACAGTCGTCTGTTTGTTCAGTAGGCAGTACAGTCGCTGTTTGTTCAGTAGGCAAGTACAGTCGATGTTTGTTCAGTAGGCAGGTACAGTCGCTGTTTGTTCAGTACGCAGGTACAGTCGCCGTTTGTTCAGTACAAAGGTACAGTCGAGGTTTGTTCAGTAGAGAAGTACAGTCGCTGTTTGTTCAGTAGACAGGTACAGTAGCCATTTGTTCAGTAGAAAGTTACAGTTGCTGTTTGTTCAGTAGAAAGGTACAGTCGCCGTTTGTTCAGTAGAATAGTACAGTCGCTGTTTGTTCAGTACACAGGTACAGTCGCTGTTTGTTCAGTAGGAAGGTACGGTCGCTGTTTGTTCAGTAGAAAGACACATTCGCTGTTTGTTCAGTAGAAAGGTACAGTCGCTGTTTGTTCAGTAGGAAGTTACGGTCGCTCTTTGTTCAGTAGGAAGGTACGGTCGCTGTTTGTTCAGTAGAAAGGTACAATCGCTGTTTGTTCAGTACACTGGTACAGTCGCTGTTTGTTCAGTAGGAAGGTACGGTCGCTGTTTGTTCAGTAGAAAGGTACATTCGCTGTTTGTTCAGTAGACAGGTACAGTTGCTGTTTGTTCAGTAGAAAGCTACAGTCGCTGTTTGTTCAGTAGACAGGTAGAGTCGCTGTAAGTTAGGGGGAAAGGAACAGTCGCTGGTTGTTCAGCAGGCAGGTACAGTCGCTGTTTGTTCAGTAGAGAAGTACTGTCGTTGTTTGTTAAGTAGAAAGGTACAGTCGTTGTTTGTTCAGTAGAAAGTTACAGTCGCTGTTTGATCAGTAGACAGGTACAGTCGCTGTTTGTTCATTAGGCAAGTACAGTCGCAATTTCTTACTTAGAAAGGTACAGTCGCCGTTTATTCAGTAGATAGTTACAGTCGCTGTTTGTTCAGCAGGCAGGTACAGTGGCTGTTTGTTCAGTAGAAAGATACAGTCCCAGTTTCTTCAGTAGGCTGTTACAGTCACTGTCTTTTGAGCAGGCAGTTACAGTCGCTATTTGTTCAACAGGCATGTACAGTCTCTTTTTTTTCAGTAAAAAGGTACAGTCGCTGATTTTTCAGTAGATAGGTACAGTCGCTGTTTGTTCAGTAGACGGGTACAGTCGCCGTTTGTTCAGTAGAAAGGTACAGTCGCTGTGTGTTCAGTAGACTGGTACAGTCGCATTTTATTCAGTAGGCAGGTACAGTCGCTGTTTGTTCAGCAGACAGGTACAGTCGCTGTTTGTCAGTAGGTATTTACAGTCGCCATTTGTTCAGTAGACAGGTACAGTCGCCGTTTGTTCAGTAGAAATTTACAGTCGCTCTTTGTTCCGCAGGCAGGTACAGTCGCTGTTTGATCAGTCGCTGTTTGTTCGGTAGGAAGATACAGTCGCTGTTTATTCAGCAGGCAGGTACAGAAGCTATTTGCTAAGAAGGCAGGTACTGTCCCTGTTTGTTCAATAGACAGGTACAGTCGCTTCTTTTTTCACTAGACAGGTGCAGTCGCTATTTATGCAGTAGGCAGGTGCAGTCGCTGTTTGTTCAATGAATAGGTACAGTCGCTCTTTATTCATTAGGCAAGTACAGTGACCGTTTATTCAGTAGACAGGTACAGTCGGTTGATGTTCAGTTGACAGGTTCAGGCGCCGTTAGTTCATTATAACGGTACAGACGCTATTATTCAGTAGGAAGGTACAGTCTCTGTTTTTTCAATAAGTAGTTACAGACACTCTTTGTTCATTAGACAGGTTCAGTCGCCGTTTTTCAATAGGCAGGTACAGTCGCTGTTTGATCAGTAGGCTGGTATAGTCGCCGTTTTTTCTGTAGACAGGTACAGTCGCTCATTTTTCAGTAGGCAGTTACATTCGCTTTTTATTCATTGGATAGGTACAGTCATACAGTAGGCAAGTACAGTGGCCGTTATTTCAGTAGACAGGTACAGTCGGTTGTTATTCAGTAGAAATTTACAATCGCTCTTTTTGCAGTGGACGGGTACAGTCCCAGTTTATTCAGTATGAAGCAGAATGGCCGTTTTTCCAGTAGACAGTTACAATCGGGTTTTTTCAGTAGACAGGTACAGTCGCTGTTTGTTCAGAACGCAGGTACAGTCGCTGTTTTTTTCAGTAGGAAGGTACAATCGCTGTTTGTTCAGTAGTCAGTTACTCTCGCTCTTTGTTCAGTAGAGAGTTACAGTCGCTGTTTTTTCAGCAGGCAGGTACAGACGCTGTTTGTTCAGCAGGCAGATACTGTCGTTGTTTGTTCATTAGGCTGGTACAGTAGATGATTTTTCAGTAGGCAGGAATAGTGTTTTTTTTCAGTAGGCTGGTACAGTCGCCATTTTTTCAGTACAAAATTACTGTCGCTGTTTTTTCAGTGGACAGTTATAGTAGCTGTTTGTTCAATAGAAAGATTCAGTCACTGTTTGTTCAGTAGACAGGTACAGTCTCTGTTTATTCGGAAGGAAATTTCAGTGGCCGTTTATTTAGTGGAGAGTTACAGTCGGTCGATATTCAGTAAACAGTTACAGTCGCTGATTGTTCATTAGACAGGTACAGTCGCTGTTGTTTCAGCAGGCAGTTACAGTCGCAGTTTTTTCAGTAGAAAAGTATAGTCACTGTTTGTTCAGTAGTAAGATTCAGTCGCGTGTTTATTCAGTAGAGAGTTACAGTACCCATTTCTTCAGTAGACAGGTATACTCGCTGTTTGTTCAATAGACCGGTATAGTCGCTGTTGGTTCAGTAGAAAGATTCAGTCGCTGTTTATTCATTAGAAAGGTACAGTCCCCGTTTCTTCAGTATATAGGTACACTCGCTGTTACTTCAATAGACAGGTATAGTCGCTATTTGTTCAGTAGAAAGATTCAGTGTCTGTTTGTTCAGTAGACAGGTATAGTCGCTATTTGTTAAGTAGAAATTTTCTGTCGCTGTTTGTTCAGTAGAAAGCTACAGCCGCTGTTTGTTCAGTAGAAAGGTACAGTCGCTGTTTCTTCAGAAGGCAGGTACAGTCGCTATTTGTTCAGCATGCAGGACCTGTCGCATTTTGTTCAGTGGGCTGATACAGTCGCTTTTTTCAGTAGGCAGGTACAGTCGCTGTTTTTCATTAGGCAGGTACAGTCGCCGTTATTTCAGTAGTCAGTTACAGTCGCTGTTTGTTCAGTAGACAGATACGGTCGCTGTTTATTCAACAGGCAGGTACTGTCCCTGTTTGTTCAGTAGGCTGGTACAGTCGTTGTTTGTTCAGCCGGCAGTTAAAGTCGCTGTTTGTTCAGTAGGCAGGTACAGTCGCTGTTTGAGCAGTAGACAGGTACAGTCGCTGTTTTTTCATTAGACAGGTACAGTCGCCATTTCTTCAGTAGAAAGATACAGTTGCCGTTTTTTCAGTAGATAGTTACAGTCGCTATTTGTTCAGCAGGCAGGCACAGTCGCTGTTTATTCAGTAGAAAGATAGAGTCTCTGTTTCTTCAGTAGGACGTTATAGTCGCTGTTTGTTCAGCAGGCAGGTACAGTCGCTATTTATTCAGCAGGCAGGTACGGTCGTTTTTTGTTCAGTTGACATGTACAGTCATAGATTTTTCAGTAGATAGGTACATTCACTGTATGTTCAGTAGGTAGATACAGTCGCTGTTTTTTCAGTAGGCGGGTAGAGTCACGGTTTGGTCAGTAGAAATGTACAGTAGCTGTTAGATCTGTACAGAATTACATTCCCCGTTTGATTAGAAGAAAGATACAGTCGCTGTTTTTTCAGCAGACAGGTACAGTCGCTGTTTGTTCAGTAGACGGGTACATTCGCCGTTCGTTCAGTAGAAATGTAAAGTCGCTGTGTGTTCGAAAGGCTCCTACAGTCGCTGTTTGTTCAATAGGCAGGTACAGTCGCTGTTTTTACAGGAGGCATGTTCAGTCGCTGATTTTTCAGTAAGTAGGTACAGGCGCCATTTGTTCAGTAGACAGGTACAGTCGCCATTTGTTCAGTAGAAATTTACAGGCGCTCTTTTTCCGCAGGCAAGTACATTCGCTGAATGATCAGTAGGCAGGTACAGCCGCTGTTTGTTCGGTAGGCAGTTACAGTCGCTGTTTATTCAGCAGGCAATTACAGTCGCTATATGTTCAGCATGCAGTTACAGTCCCTGTTTGTTCTGTAGACAGGTACAGTGGCTGGTTTTTCAGCAGACAGTTACAGTCGCTATTTTTGAAGTAAGCAGTTACAGTTGCTCTTTGTTCAATGGATAGGTACAGTCGCTCTTTATTGAGTACGCAAATACTGTGACCGTTTTTTCAGTAGACAGATACAGTCGGTTCATATTCAGAGAGAGTTTCAGGCGCCGTTTGTTCAGTAGCACGGTACAGTCGCTGTTTTTCAGTAGAAAAGTGCAGTCTCTGTTTGTTCAATAGGCAGTTACAGACTTTTTTTTTCATTAGACAGGTACAGTCGCCGTTTGTTCAGTAGACAGTTATAGTCGCTGTTTGTTCACTAGACAGGTACAGTCGCTCTTTGTTGAGTAGGCAGTTACATTCGCTGTTTTTTTCAGTGGACAGGTACATTTGCTGTTTATTCTGTAGGCAAGTACAGTGGCTGTTATTGCAGTAGACAGGTACAGTCGGTTGTTATTCAGTAGAAATTTACAGTCGCTGTTTGTGCAGTGGAGGGGTACAGACCCTGTTTTTTTCAGTAGCAAGTAGAGTGGCCGTTTTTCAGTAGACCGTTACAATCGGTTTTTTTTTCAATAGACAGGTACAGTCGCTGTGTTTTCAGTAGACAGGTACGGTCGCTGTTAATTCAGAAGGCAAAATTCATTGGCCGTATTTTTCAGTAGACACTTTCTGTCGCAGTTTGTTCAGTAGACAGTTCCAGTCGCCGTTTGTTCAGTAGACAGGTAGAGTCGATTTTTCTTCTGTAGGTAGGTACAGTCGCTCTTTATTCAGTAGAGAGCTTCAGTCGTTGTTTGTTCAATAGGGAATTGCAGTCGCCGTTTTTCAGTAGACAGGTACAGTCGCTGTTTGTTAAGTAGAAAGTTACAGTCTCTATTTTTTTCAGTAGACTGGTACAGTCGCTTTTAGTTCAGTAGGCAGGTACAGTCGCTGTTTTTTCAGTAGGCATGTACAGTCGCTGTTTGTTCATTAGGCAGGTACTGTCGCTGTTTGTTCAGTAGACAGGTACAGTCACTGTTTAATTTAGTAGGCAGGTATAGTCGCTGTTTGTTCAGTAGACAGGTACAGTCGCTGTTTGTTCAGTGGACAGATACAGTCGCTGTATGTTCAGCAGGCAGGTACAGTAGCTGTTTGTTCAGCAGGCAGGTAAGTCGCTGTTTGTTCAGTAGGCAGGTACAGTCGCTGTTTGTTCAGTAGGCAGGTACAGTCGCTGTTTTCTCAGTAGGCAGTTACAGTCGCCGTTTTTGTAGTATACAGGTACAGTCGCTGTTTGTTCAGTAGACAAGTACAATCGCTGTTTGATCAGCCGGCAGGTTCTGTCGCTGTTTGATCAGTAGGAATTTACAGTCGCTGTTTTTTCAGCAGGCAGTTAGAATCGCAGTTTGTTCAGTAGGCAGGTTCGGTCGCTGTTTCTTCAGTAGGCAGTTACAGTCGCCGTTTCTTCAGTAGACAGGTACACTCTCTGTTTATTCAGTAGAAAGTTATAGTCGCTGTTTGTTCAGTAGAAGTATTCAGTCGCTGTTTGTTCAGTAGGCAGCTTTAGGCGCTATTTGTTCCGTAGACAGTTTCTGTTGCTGTTTGTTCAGTAGACAGGTACACTCGAAGTTTTTTCATTAGACAGGGAAAGTCGCTGTTTGTTCCGGAGTATTTTCAGTCGCTGATAGTTCAGTAGGCAGGTACAGTCACCTTTTCTACCGTAGATATGTACACTCGCTGTTTTTTCAGTAGACAGGTATAGTCGCCGTTTATTCAGTTGACAGGTACACTCTCTGTTTGGTCAATAGACAGGTATAGTCGCTATTTGTTCAGTAGAAAAATTCAGTCGCTGTTTATTCAATAGACAGGTACAGTCCCCGTTTCTTCAGGAGACAGGTACACTCGCTGTTTGTTTAGTAGACATGTATAGTCGCTCTTTGTTCAGGAGAAAGTTTCAGTCGCTGTTTATTCAGTAGACACGTACAGTCGCCGTTTCTTCAGTAGAGAGTTACACTCGCTCTTTGTTCGGTAGTCACGTATAGTCGCTGTTCCTCAGTAGTAAGATTCAGTCGCTGTTTATTCAGTAGACAGGTAAAGTCGTCGTTTCTTCAGTAGACAGGTACACTCGCTGTTTGTTCATTAGACACGTAGAGTCGCTCTTTTTTCAGTAGAAAGTTTCAGTCACTGTTTATTCAGTAGACAGTTACAGTCCACGATTCTCCAGTAGACAATTGCACTCGATATTTGTTCAATAGAGAGGTATAGTCGCTCTTTGTTCAGTAGAAAGGTTCAGTCTCTCTTTTCTCTGTAGACTGGTACAGTCGCCGTTTATTCAGTAGAAAGATAGAGTCACTGTTTTTTCAGTAGGCAGATACAGTCGCTGTTTGTTCAGTAGAGAGTTTCAGTCGCTGTTTGATCAATAGACTGCCACAATCGCCGTTTCTTCAGTAGACATTTACAGTCGATGTTTTTTTCATTAGCCAGTTTCAGTCGCTGTTTGTTCGGCAGGCAGGTACAGTCGCTGTTTGTACAATAAACAGGTAAGTCGCTCTTTATTCAGTAGGCAGTTACTGTTACTGTTTTTTCAGTAGACAAGTTCGGTCGCTGTTTATTCATTAGACAGTTACAGACGCTGTTTGTTCAGTAGACAGTTACAGTCGCTGTTTGTTCAGTAGACATTTTCAGTCGCCGTTTGTTCAGTAGACAATTACAGTCGCTGTTTTTACAGTAGAGAGGTACAGTCGTTGTTTGTTCAGTAGACAATTACATTCGCTGTTTTTACAGTAGACAAGTACAGTCTCCGTTTGTTCATTAGACAGGTACAGTCGCTGTTTGTTCGGTAGGCAGGTACAGTCGCTGTTTTTTCAGTAAGCAGCTACAGTCGCTCTTTGTTCAGTAGGCAGGTACGGTCGCTGTTTTTTCATTAGAGAGTTACAGTCCCTCTTTGTTTAGTAGACAGGTACAGTCGTGGTTTGTTCAGTAGACAGGTACAGTCGCTGTTTTTTCACTAGATAGGTACAGTCGCTGTTTTTCGTTAGGCAGGTACAGTCGCTGCTTGATCAGTAGACAGGTACAGTCGCTGTTTTTTCACTAGATAGGTACAGTCGCTGTTTTTCGTTAGGCAGGTACAGTCGCTGCTTGATCAGTAGACAGGTACAGTCGCAGTTTGATCCGTAGAAAATTACATTCCCTGTTTGTTCCGTAAACTTTTACAGAAATTTTTGTTCAGTAGGAAATTACATTCGCTATTTGATCGGTAGACTGGTACAGTCGCCGTTTGTTCATTAGACAGGTACAGTCGCTGTTTGTTCAGTAGGCAGTTACAGTCGCTGTTTTTTCAGCAGACTGTTACAGTCGCTGTTTTTTCAGTAGGCTCTTATAGTCACTGTTTGTTCATTACACAGTTTCAGTCGCCGTTTGTTCAGTAGAGAGGTACAGTCGCTGTTTATTCAGTAGGCAGGTACAGTCACTGTTGGTTCAGTAGACAGTTTCAGTCGCCGTTTGTTCAGTAGACAGTTAAAGTCGCTGTTTTTTAAGCACGCAGGTTCAGCCGCTGTTTGTTCAGTAGGCAGATACAGTCGCTGTTTGTTCAGTAGGCAGGTACCTTTGCTGTTTTTTCAGTAGGCAGGTACAGTCTCTGGTTGTTCCGTAGGCAGGTACCGTCGCTGTTTGTTCGGTAGACAGTTTCAGTTGCAGTTAGTTCTATAGACGGGTACAGTCGCTGTTTTTTCAGTAGACAGTTACAGTCGCTCTTTGTTCAATAGGCTGGTACAGTCACTGTTTGGTCAGTAGACAGGTTGAGTCGCCTTTTGTTCGGTAGACAGTTACAGTCGCTGTTTTTAAGCAGGCAGTTACAGTCGCTGTTTGTTCAGTAGGCAGGTACAGTCGCAGTTTGTTCAGTAGGCAGGTACACTCGCTGTTTGTTCAGTAGGCAGGTAAAGTCGCTGTTTATTCAGTAGACAATTTCATTCGCCGTTTTTTCAGTAGGCAGGTACAGTCGCCTTTTTTTTCAGTAGACAATTACAGTCACTTTTTTTTCAGTAGACAGTTACAGTCGCTCTTTTTTCAGTAGGCTGTTACACTCACTCTTTTTTCAGTAGACGGGTTGAGTCGCCGCTTGTTCAGTAGACAGGTACAGTCGTTGCTTTTTTCCGTAGACAGTTACAGTCGCTCTTTGTTCAATAGGCTGTTACAGTCACTGTTTTTCAGTAGACAGGTGCAGTCGCCGTTGGTTCAGTAGAAAGTTACAGTCGCTGTTTTTTCAGTAGGCTGTTACACATACTCTTTTTTCAGTAGACGGGTTGAGTCGCTGTTTGTTCAGTAGACAGGTACAGTCGTTGTTTTTTCCGTAGACAGTTACAGTCGCTCTTTGTTCAATAGGCTGTTACAGTCACTGTTTTTCAGTAGACAGGTACAGTCGCCGTTTGTTCAGTAGAAAGTTACAGTCGCTGTTTTTTCAGTAGGCAGGTACAGTCGCTGTTTGTTCAGTAGACAGTTTCAGTTGCCGTTTATTCAGTAGACAGTTACAGTCGCTGTTTTTAAGCAAGCCTGTACAGTCGCTGTTTTTTCAATAGACAGGTTAAGTCTCCGTTTTTTCAGTAGACATTTACAGTCGCTGTTTTCTCATCAGGCAGGTACTGTCGCCGTTTCAGTGTCAGACCAGTACCTGCCGGACTAACTGTACCAGTTCAGCTCCATCGGTGTCAATTGCTGTGGTTGTAAATCGATACAGAATTTTTTCCAGCTTTATAAAGCCAACGATACTTATTCCCATCAATTAATTATATACGCAGCTGAATGTTTTCTAACATGACATGAAATAATAATAATAATAATGAATTTTAAAATATATTTTGTACCACTGGAATAGTAACGAGAAACTTAAAGAAAATTTGGAAGCTCTAGTAGCAAAACATTCGCTAGATAACATACAAAAGTCAGCTGTACTTGGAAGATCACACATATTACAGAAATTAATGCAGTGTGATGATTGAAGCGTGAGAGGTGGGGATCACCGCTGTTTCAACGGTAGTACCAGGAAGAAAAGGCCTGTGACAGGAGACATGTATATCGTAAAATAATAATAATAATAATAATAATAATAATAATCATAATCATAATAGGCAGGCCGGTCAGTTGATGTTATCCGTTTTCCATTCAATCAGTTACTGTATATATTGCTGACATGTCAAATGTCCTGCTCACCCTTTAACTGCACCAGCTGACCTCTCACAACCATTCTGTGGCCCCAACCGAAACAACATGTACTCCGAAACGGAAAAAGCGTCGTTATGTAACACAAACACCAATAATCCAATTGTGTGAGAATGTACAACAGCAGCAGATAGCAGACAGTCCTTCAGCAACTGAGTCACAAGTCCGATATTCCTGTTCTGCACCGTTTCTCCTGACAATGTACCGCAGGGCTGTTAAATAGGAAAGACCAGAAAATCACGACGAGTTGACTTCAATCTTCCGCCAAGGTATAAATAAGGTTTTCGATCTTCTGCGATGTTACAAAACGTTAATTAATAGTTGACGACGTTTCGGGACAGGACAATGTGTAGGCCCCGTCTGCAAGGGTCAGGCAGTCCGAAAGGTCGATATTGTCGCTTTACCTGCCCTCTGTCGTGGGCCGGGTAGCTCAGTCGGTATAGCGACTGAGCTACGGGCTGGACGGTCCGGGATCGAATCAGTCTGCTTTCAGCAGTGGAGCGGTGCGGACGTGTTTGGCGGAGTGTAGTGAAAGGAGTAGTGAGTGAGTTTCAGTGAGCGGTGAAAGCGGAGTGGAAGGTACGTTTGTGTAGCCTTCACTTACAGTGGAGAGA
>Ga0123355_10007730_pt1 | contig 16159 bp, 10 predicted proteins | sample TergutEmb28metaG_3_FD_89872 | JGI IMG/M metagenome (GOLD analysis project Ga0123355, IMG submission 89872) | Embiratermes neotenicus P1 segment gut microbial communities from Petit-Saut dam, French Guiana - Emb289 P1 | ecosystem: Host-associated > Arthropoda: Insects > Digestive system > Gut ...
AAAGATATTATATTACTGTTAAAATCTCCAACATGTTTCGGTCAACATAGACCATCCTCAGGGAGTATGTATAAGTACATGATGAAGTTACCGAAATAATGTGTTTTTCTTTTGTTGCACACTGCTGCCATCATACTGAGTGTGCAACAAAAAAAAACACATTATTTCGGTAACTTCATCGTGTACTTATACATACTCCCTGAGAATGGTCTATGTTGACCGAAACATGTTGGAGATTTTAACAGTAATATAATATCTTTTAGTGTATTTTAATAATAAAACATTGTGCAATAAGCTGGCTATTCAAAATAATCTTTTGCAAATCTATGTCTTTCAACACATCATATTTCTGACTACATACAATTGATTATTTTAATCAAATGCGTAAGTTTTTAATATAAAAATAAACAATAATACCATAAGGCACTTTAAACTAGATAAACAGCAGTGAAACCAAACTGGAGGAGTATAATTGAGTTACAATGTATGGACAATGACGTAATTAAACAAGCGTATTAATCTAGTGTTTCACAAACAATAAATAACGCGTGATACGACAAAAGGGTTAACACGCGAGCGATAAATAAATATTGCAAATCCATCATTACGATTGAGTATGATAAAAATCAGATACGGAATAACATTTACTGTATCCTGGGAAATAAACAGTTGTATAAATGTTGATTTTTAAAGGTTCTTTTTTATGCGCGTTCGCAAAAATTGAAAAACTCGACACCCACTGGATGGATTTTCATGTAATTTGATATTTTTTTCGAAGATCTGTCGAGAAAATAGTTTACTTTACATGAAGATCAATGTACATTTTTTTATATTTCGCTTCTTAGAATGAAACATTTTTCAGACAGAAGTTGTAGAGGAAATCGAAACACACATTCTATGTCCAAATTTCTTTTTCTCGAAAATCATGCAGTTTATGACATTCATTCATTAGTATTCAGCCTTGAAGGCCGGGCTTGGCAGGAACCAGAGCCCAGTCATGTGCCCGGTATGGCTCTGGCACACTGCATCCTGGGCACATTCTTGGGAGTAGTTTGCTATTGCTTTCTCCCGCCTTTAGACGTTCCCACTTTAGCCGCCAGGTGCCTCCGTCCGCAACGACGCCAGAGATCCTAGCAGCGAAAGGTGAAACTGTGGGCGAGAAAGATGTCCGGTAGTAATTTTGCCTAAAATCCGACTTCCACGTAAATTTAGGGACCTTTTACATGCCGCAAATCTAAAGGAAGGCGTGCTGAGGATTTTTTCGCCCTAAAAATCCGACGGCTTCGGCCGGGTTTGAACCCGCAAACTTGGGTACTAAAGGCCAGCACGCTACCCCTAGACCACCGAAGCCGTGTTTATGAGATACTGTGGAAAAATATTGTACAGCGGGGCAGGCTACAGATGACAATATGGCGCATGCGGAAAGCATGCTGAATACCTAGGGCTACAAATACAATCTCAGGTTGTGTAATACTTTTTGCTTTACCACCGCAACATTGGTTGCACGAACGCGCCTCTATATTACATTATACATTGCCTGTCTTTTTAATGAGCTAGATTAACGGATTTAAAAATAGGAGGGAAAGTCCAGTGCAGTGCAAACTTTTTTCAAACGCGACCCACACGAAGTCTATGTCCTTGGCGTTCATTGGCTGCAGACGGGAAGCAATTTATAAGCATCAGTTCTCTTTTCCAAGTCTGTTGAATTTAGTGGCAGAAATGGACCCCAAAATTCGATTAATTTGTAACGTGAGAGCACAAAAATAATTAACCCTTTGACGCCTAACGACCACTATAGTGGTCGTACCGCACCGCTAACCTCTAAACATTGCATTTTATGTATTTATTCAACAAATACAGGTACTGAATACTTTAAATGTGGTATATACTGTCCGTTTTTTTCTCTCTTCAAAATGCAGTTTGTTTCATAATTCTAACGTATTTGGTTCCTGTTTTATTCACATTTTATATACAGAATGTGCTAAAATATAAAAAATAATTCCGGCGCCAAAAGGTTAATCCCCTTATAATGTGTTCCATTTACACAATCTTGCAATTAAGGCATAAATTTTCATTAGCATTAAGCAGACATTAGATCGAACCTCTGCTCTCCTCCTAAAACAGGGCTTTTCGATTAATCAAATAATTTATTTTGGGTCTGGATTCGATTATCTGCATACAACAATCGCTTAGAATTGTAGCTTCAAATATTCTGGTTGGAAAGTAGCTGCAGCTGCTTTAGAAATGACAGGAAATACTAACCACTGTCACAACAGAATGCCCTGAAAATCTTATCTCGATAACGTCCTATGTCCTGGTTGAAACTGAGAGAAAGCTTTCAGTATGCGGAAGAGACCAGATAAATTTTTGATGGCTTCTTATGTATTAAATACGTGACGGCAGTTACAGTATCAGCAACTAACCAACCAACTAACCAACTAATTCCGTAACCAGAGTCCTCTTCAGAAAGTTGCATTCGCTCAGCTAGTCGCGAAATACCACGTCATTTACTCAACAATAAAGTTTATTACAGCGTCCTTTAGAGTTTGATATTAGAGCTTATCTGAGGCCCACGAGACCAGACACAATCCTCTCATCCTATTATTGTAAGGTAATTTTAATGTTATGTTTACATTAAAGGAACAGACCAGTTTGAAGACCTAGACATACATAACCGTAACATACGAATGTTGGGAGCCCGGATAGCGTAGTCGGTATAGCGACTTGCTACAGGCTGGACGGTCCCGGGGATCGAATCCCGGTGGGGGTCGAGATTTTCCGCACCTGTCCAGACCGGCTCTGAGGCCCACCCAGCCTCCTATAAAATGGGTTCCGGGTGTTTCCCGGGGGTAAAGCGGCGGGGGTGTGGCGTTGAACAAACACCCCATCTAGCACTGAGGTTAAAGAAAGAGTAGAACTATACCTCTACTCCCCCCTTAGGCCCTCGTGGCCTGTTCTAGGGTGAACTTTTAAAAAAAGTTACTTTAATATATGAGTGCAGACGCTCCCCGAATTACGCCAACAGTCACGTTCAAGGAGGTCCGCCGTAAGTAAAACTTTGCGCCAGTCAAATCTGTGTGTACATGCGGTCAACTTTTCGGTATAGACAGGGGAGTCATGTTGAAATCCTAAGGTCAAAACTTTGGAAACTGATCGGCCACAGTACGACCTCTCTGCAGCCTGTGGTATCGCCCTGGCGATTTATTTTGCTACATTCGTCTCACTGCACTTTCAACCCCGCCAGGAAAAATTCGACACGCGTTGAAAAGATGTTACTTCAGTTTTTTACTTACTTTAAAATTGCGTAAATCTGGAGTCGCGTAAGTCGTGGAGTGTCGGTAATTGTAATATCGCATTCCCAAAGGATCTACCACGCGTTCTGCCTCCTTTAGATTTCCCTAACAAAATCTTTTATGCCTTCCTCAGTTCTCTCACATATTATATCTCTAACTCACCTTATCTCTTTAGTTAACGCAGACGTGGACCATTCAAATATTTAAACAAATTCTGATTAACTCCGTAAACATAAATCTAACGTCAAAAACCACTATTATATCTACTACAGCTGCCACTGAGGACGACTCTCAACCAGGTCTGTCAACCTCCAGTCCTCACAGTCTATATTTCCACACAGCCAATCTTAATAGTACAGAGGAAGGACTCAAACCGACGAGCCGCCCATGCGGAAAGAGGGCGCCTCTTCGGCTGGCCGACTTCCTTAACGCTGTATAAAACTGTCCCTCACTAAAATCTCCTCGGTCCTCCAAATGACCGTTTTCCCACCAAAATTCTCTACATCCTACCTATCCCTTGTCTACCCGTTTCACATTTGAATAACCTAAGAGTACTAAGTGACTCATATGAATTACAAATTTCTCTTATGTTAGAAACATTTAATAGTGCATTAACATATATTTCTCGGAGGAGACAGTACAATATTGACGATCAGAATAAACATGGCTAGTGATCTCTGCATTTTACATCATCTTGGGCATATGCTAACACAAGTTTTGGGAAAATTGATCTCTTTCCATCAGGTCCTTTTTGACGTGGAAGCTCACAAAACCCCCAATTTCAGTCATTAGGCAACGGAAGATGTTTTACGCCCAGTGTACATAATGTTAACGTTAAAAATCTCAAGCAGTAGGAAAGACTAGGAATGTTTTGTTTAGAAACCCCATGACAGTGGACACCGGCCGAAATACTAGTCGCCTTTATCTTTATCATGACTTCTGTATAACCTTTCCGATAATTTAAGATCACGTTTGTCAGTATCAATAGGGACACAGAGAAGAGTGCCAACCGGTCCTGTAGCCTCCTCTGTGAAGTGTGCACAAATGTCAGTCGACGAGGGACAATTATCGTGTGTAAATGGAGACAAGTGCGTGTTTTAGAAGGATTTTTCGTATTCGCCTGTCGCTTTTAATTTGTAATAAACTCGGCCGGCGGCATTACACATTCCGAGCAATAATTTTTATGGTGTCACATACCGGAATAATGTTCTCACAGTCCAAATTCTGATTCTCGTTTTGTAAGCCACACACTCGAATTTTGGAGGTATTTACTTCAAACACATGAAAAAAACCAACTGAATAAGTTATGATTTCCTTCAGTCCCACCCGGAGAACCTTGGGGAAGGAATGGATTAATTCATTGCCCAAATTCCAAGTGCGTAAACATAAATTTCTACGAGATGTTTACTCATCACTGTCAATAAACTAATGCCAGGGGTAGCCAACTGGACGAGCTTTGGTAACCGCAATTTAGGAAGCAGCTTGGGCAATATCCATACATTAACCCTTACCCTGCTAACGTGGAGAATATGGTGAGCTCCTAATAATGTCAGCACATGACAGATGGGATTTAACTTGGCGTTTAAAGGGTTAATAAGTTTTTTCTTTTTTTTTTGTGATAGCTTCCCATTTGTGGTCATCCTACCACACCATGTTAGTTTCAGTTAGATATATGTCTCGTTTCTTTAGAAAAATCCTCCAAAACACAGTACTCTTAGCCTCATATGTACGTAAACTACGTGACTATTACTTTTCACACGCACTTTGCGCGACCTGCACCAATGACGTAAGCGAAACGCATCGTAGGCACAACACTTGGCACAAATAATTAATACGTCTAGAACATAAAAACGTAAATATGTCAATAATATTAATATTGAGTTTAAATATTCAGGGTTTTAGACCATGGATTGAATGTATACGATTTAGGAAAGGGTGCAATCGCAGGCCGTTTTGAGCGTGGTAATAAGTCTTTGAGTTACAAAAAAAAAGTAAAAAGTATCCGGATTAGATAAGCGTCTGGTAGATTTTCAAAAATAATTCTGTTCCTTGGAATGATACACAGAAATGTAAAAGAAAAGTTCTTCCATTTATAACCCCTCCAGAAGATAATCACGATGTCTTCAAATGCTAATGAACAAATCCGATGAAAAAGTGCAAAACCACCAGACATCAACTGACCAAAGCAAAAAAAAAGCATATAAATTTGTTAAAACTAACATTGTCAAATTAAGGTTTCAGTTTTCCCCTTACGAGCAGACTCAGATCTCTATCTGTAACAAGGAGCATCCCGATTGTAAAACAATTAAGGAAGCAACTACAATTCTTGTGCACGCCATACTTCCTGTAGTACTGCAGCTGCATCGAACTGACAGTTTGAAATTTAGTGATAAGTTGTCTCCTCCAGGAACACTTGCACCGCACCTAGCGTTCCGCAAAACGTGTGACACTGACAACTGTATCTATGTCACCATTCACACAGTCGGCGACGCTTCCGTCCCACCGACGACAGAGTCCTCTTCCCGAATTCAAAACGAGGAGAAAACGCGACAAGATCCAGCGGCTTATGTCACTGCACGAACCATGAGTCAGCAGATCTGTCAACCATACAACTCCTTACAGATCACCACAACATCTCACTGACATGCTCTCTGGTCATTCTGAACTCGTGACATGTCCAAGTGGACTGGGAACTTGTTAATACAAGACTCGCTTCATACAACGTTAGACCGGCTAACTGAACAGCAACCTCTTCCGTGGGCGTAACGAGATGTGTCGGGCAAACGCCCCCGGCTTGGAAACTGGGAACGTCTAAATCCAGTCTCGTGATGGACTGTAGCCTAACATTGTGTTGCCGTTAGTTGTTCCGAGATGAATGATTGAGACAGTATGTTGAATCCACCGCCAAAAGGCGTTCCTAGGTTATCATCATAATCATCATCACCACCACCACCACCACCACCACCACCACCACCAACAACATCATCATCATCATCATCATAATCATGAACTAGGCATACATAGAATCATATTTACTGCCTGTTCCTCATTTTCCTAAACAGTCTAGACCAGGGATCACCAGCCTCTTAATAGGCTACGGATAACTAAGAAGAGCTTGTACTAAAGAGCAGGCACCTTGCGGAACGTCCGGAAAAAAGCACATCGAAATAGCCGTATTCATTGCATCTTCCGTTCTGATATTACATCTCCCCGTACATGAATGAAGGATTTTCGTCCTAAAAGTTGGTATGTCTCTATCAGACGGAACGGCGGAACATCCAAGTACAAAGCAATATTAACAAAGCTCAAAATTCTCTTTCCCCGTATATTAGCAAAAGTGAACTGCTCGCATACTTCCAACTTTGACGAACCCAAAGACTTAACAAACTTTATGCTACCTATTAGGCACATATTCGTACCGCCAGTAAGTTACGAGTATCGCACAAAATCAACTGCCACCAAAAGTAAAATTATTCGGATCCGTAGATAGATACTAAAGTTTTCTCTCGAAGACTTTCAGTATCCGGAAAATAATTATCGTCAATTTTACGCAATTTAAACAAAAATGCACTATGCATACCTAAGTACAAGCTTCAACAAGAGATATAATATTGACTATAAAAGGGCGTAAATGCGAGACAGTAAATTGTTTGGAAAGTTCTATAAGAGCCCGGAGGAGGGGGAGGTGTAAATTTTAGATTTGAACAACAAAATTACTAACAAAATAATTAATTGCGGTGTGTTTACTTTTAATAAAACAGTAATTGAGGCAGGGAAGAACGGACGGTGGAAAAAAAAGGAAAAATGAGAAAGGCACAAAGTGAGAGAAGACACAAATATAAATTGCCCGCACATTTCTGCGGGGGAGAGCGGGTATCGAATATTGGGAAAACCACCTTCCATTTGGACAGCCACACAGTTTCGAAAGGCAAATCCAATTGCAGTGACCTCGGTTTCTCGTAACTGTGCAAATGAAGACTACCGTCGTCTCGGATGTGGCGTCTAAAACAAGATAGACATTTATGGACGTTTCGAAGGAGTTTTCTGCCACCATCTTCAAGGTTAATTTCTGTCGTATCACAGAGCGCCACAACGCAGATGGACCACTGCAAGTTAAGATAAACCGCTGGATTGCCATGCCAGATTATTCGTGTACGAACACAGGACGGGAGGCACTATAAATGGGAGCACGTGTAGTTAAGATGTTTCAGATTCATGTCCATCAGCATTCCTTCTCTACAAATACCGCATTAGCTAATTAATTGCTTGAAATATTGTCACTGTATCGATGGCAATAAGAACATAGTCCGGTCTAAAGATGCGGTGTATTACGCAGTGATGATTGATAAACATTAGACTATTTGTGCCAATTTGGCTATGAAGAACTTGCTGCAATCTGCAAAATGTGTAGTTTCGGATAGCCAAAATCTATAACACATTCAGCACCCCAAAGTTTCCGCGTCTTTGTCTGGTGTCACAATTCTTCCTGTTGCATTATTTCCACGAACCAAATATTTTAGTTTGCATTGGCTCAGATTCAGTTATACGGTAAAGAACATCTCAGACACAGACGGAATTCTCTAGATGAGAGATCAGCCTATTCCATGGCCTCTAGCATCACACGCCAACACAAAAAAAAAAATCCATACTTCTATCAGGCCTTGAACCAATGTAGCCACCGGGTCCTGTGTGCTCTATTTCTTTTTTCTTTCTTTTTTTTTTTTGTATAAAACCTGGTCATCTTAGAACATATAGGCTACTTCGAACGTGACTCGCATTCCTTGCCATTGTGGTTCTGACAGCGACATGCCCTTCCAATATCACCCTTTCCTCTCTTACCTTTACCATCAAGGCAACAGCTACGACAACAATTTGAGCACAGGTAAAACCCGTAATAAAGTTCAGACAAAACATTTTCATATTATATGTACGACTTCTAAGTAGCTGTAAGTGGGTTCATACAGAACCTGATTCATTTGGGTCGAATCCACTTGTCATTAGAACAGAGCGTACCGCGGACCCTAGTAGCTGATTAAAAGGAATGCAAGCAAGGAGTAGCTTTGTATGTGCCTGTCTCTTGCCAACCAATTTAAACTGCTCGTATACCAATAGCGCGTCTACCGGTCTGTGTATATCGAAATTATCGATTAATCAATACTGTATAACTTTCCTACCCTACTTGTCTCTTGCACAGACAGACTGGCGACGGACAGCGAGTAAAAGAACGGCCCCTTCATCTCAATGTTTCTATTTTTAGTGTTTTTTCTCTCCGTACTTTGTGTTAAACTCCATGTTTCGTCTAGTTTCTTTCCATAATTTTTCTTTACGCTTTATTAAGTTTTTAGTTTCATAAGTAAAGAAGGTTTGAACTCAAAAAAACGTGTAGTCATATGCGTAAACTGAAGGGAAGTTATTACTTAAACCCTGATATTAGGAAAGTATCACTCTGAAGGCTACTACTACAGGGGAGGGCAAATTACAATTCACGGGAAAATGTGCGTAGTAATTCAGGACACAGAAGTTGCGGGCTTTTTTGGGCACTGTAACCAGCAGATGGGTTCGGGAGAATTTCCTACTTTCCCTGAAATTGTTAAATTTTTAAGGACAGTTCTAATTTATGGTGTTACTTAATCAGAAGTAGCATGCACTAACAGTACTGCCAATAGCAGGATTGCCGTCGTCTCACCTTCCTAACAATCGCCGCCACTCTTAGCAGGAGCTAGACTTTTGTCTTCTCCAAACCGTCCAGAACGGCTTTTGGACCCAACCAGCCTCCTGTTCGGTGGGTACGATGTTCGTTCCTGGTAGCAAAGCGGCCGGAGCGTGAAACTGACTACTAACCTCCATTACAGCCGATGTTAAGAATAAGAACAGCTGTACCTCCACTCTGATCTGTACTCCTTAACCAACAAAGTTCGGGTGACAAAATCGAGAAGAATGAGATGGGAGGGGCATGTAGTGCGTATGGGGGAAAGGAAAGGCTATACAGGATGTTGGTGGGAAAACCTGAGGGAAAGAGACCACTTGGGAGACCCAGGCGTAGATGGGAGGATAATATTAAGCTGGATCTTCAGGAAGTGGGATATAGGGGCATAGACTGGATCGAGCTGGCTCAGGATAGGGAAAGGTGGCGGGCAATTGTGAATGCGGTAATGAACCTTCGGGTTCCATAAAATGCGAGGAATTTCTTGACTAGCTGAAAACCGGTTAGCTTCTCAAGAAGGACTCTGCTCCTTGAAGCAAGTAAGTAAGAAAGAAAGTAAGTATACCTCCACTCCTACACGCCATCGTGGCGTGGATAGGGACAATTTTACTTTGCCGTCTCCACATTTGGTGTTACTATCATCACAGAGTAAAATAGCTTCCTTAGAAGACACAAATTTAAGCCTTTTGTGACTTCTAGTAGGAACAGCACGCCATTCTATATCACGAAAATATTAAAGTTACAGACAGAATAATGGGTATAGCGACTCGCTACGGACTGGGCGGTCCGACGTTCGATCCCTTGTTGAGGGTGAGATTACCGCAACTCTCCAGAACGGCCCCAGGCCCACCCAGCCTCCATTACATTGGACGCCGGTTCTCTTTCCCGACGGTGTAGAGTTTGGGGTGTGGCGTTGACCAGCCCCCTCTGTTGCATCCTGCGCGGATCCGGTGGGGAAAGTATCTTGGATGTTGTTCCCAGAGGGACGGAGCTCGGAACTCAAGTTAAGAAGGGGAGTCGAGTAGGCCGCACACACTCTCAATAATCCCCAAATAGAGTGTACTGGAGTTTTATTGTGTGTAATTAGGGAATAATTGTAGTTACAACTGAACTGTATTGGTGACAAATCTCGCCAGCGGGGCTCTTCATTACCGTTAACACTAACTGATCGTCCAACTTCATTCTCAGTTGCTCAGTCACTGTTCGAGATACACAGCAGACTGCAACTGTAGCACAAGTTAGCTACTGTTACATGCGTCAATCCACACATGGCTCACGCGATGAACACTTAGCGCCACCACTTATAAAAAAACACAAATAGAAGGAAATTATATTCCTCCCATGCCTCGTCTGCTTACTAAGTATTGGAAGTGTAAACAAATGGTATGAGTTACAGGAAAGGCGAGAACTAAGCATGATAAAATTAAGCTTATGACTTACATACAGTATATACAACAATCCTGGAGAAAGAAGAAAGAAAAGAACAAAAAAATTGTGTATCAACTACACAACACCTCCTCTAGCGCCGGGGTCGAGTATGGATAGAGCTACACGTCTACCTACCCCTGTGTCTGCTAGACACATGAAGGAGCAGCTTATTACGGATTCTACCCCGAAGCTGAAGGCAGCAGATTCCTCCAAACCCCAAACCGTTGACATGTTACCCATCAAAAGACGCTACGTCACATCCCAGAAGACCTTAATCTTGAAAATCCATACAGCTTGCACTGTAACGTCCTATACACCTATTCGCAGGTAAACTACACGTTATTAAGCCGTCTGCAATGTTTCCTACCGTTCTTTTGCCTGAACTGAAAGCTTCAGATATTCACCGCGCTTTAAACTTGTAACACACAAAACTGAGCTTCGTAAAAGACTTCCAGGTAAGCTTAAAATATATTACTAATTCACACTTCTTACTACAGCGTTTTGCTAACTAACTCTTAAAACGGAAAACTACAGGCTATGTGACTATTGGTACATCCGTGGCTCTCTCTGTGTGTGCGTGTGCGTGCGAGCACGTATCAGAAATGTGGACTAAGCAAAGTGAACAAACCTTCAGAACTGCTGTAGTGGCCATTATTGTGCCGGCTTGCTATGTTACTGGACGTCAGACCCGAATTCTGACAGCGCTCGGCTCTTTCAAGCTATACTTCCAACTTTTTAACACACATCTTTTGGACAATACGAACAGAAATACGATTTATTGAAACCTCAGGCCAACACACTAAGACAGACAAACCCAGATCAATTGAGCCTTGTGCGCGTGTTCGTGATTTCACTTGGAAATCAGCTGGGTACTTTCCTTGTATAAATTGCAGCTGTCCAATTTCCTCGTATAGAACTCCCTTGCTTTTTATAAAAACAAATTCTACGTCGTGGAGAAAGGAAAGCAAAGGCTACTTTGTAAGTCAAAACAAGACACTCCAAACCTGACGCTGAGGCGTGCCTTTTCATGTTCTCGACATTATTATGAATTAGCTGAGTGTAGATCAACCTTACAACAGTACCTACTCTCGTGCAGTACAATGAATAAGCGGCTAACACGAGCCAGTTGCTGCATTCGGGGATGTAGTGCGGCGTAGTCTGATAGAAGTTTACCAAACTCTCTCTCTAAAAAAAAAAAACTTTTTCTTGAGAACGTTCTAACAGATACTACGGTGTCAAACTCCACAAGGCAGCACTCTATGTGGTAACCGCAGTGACTTCCGCAGATCTCGCTAAGATCAGCGTCGACAGTTTGCCAAAGCACAGCCTTAGCGCCCCACACAAGATTCTTCTCTGCTAACGGAGGAGACCGCCCGTAGATGTGGAGGGCAGGTGGGAATAAACTGAATAAGCTGACGATAAGTTGTTCTCCACTTTGCGGCCTGGACGAGGGGCTAAATACACCTCATCGTCGAAATAAAATTTAAAAAAATACTGGGCAGGTTACGAAATCGTACAGTGCTGAACCACAGATTTTGAATAGTTTCTGCAACGACCCACGCAACCTACGATGTAAATTGTGGGCCTCAGAACGTCAGTAATGTCTAAAGGTTAAGGTCATTCTATCACCCATGAATACATTAAGAGCAGATTAAATTTGGGGAAAGCTTGTTGCCATTCGGTCCGGAGTATTTTGTTATCACGTTTGCTATGGAAAAATATGAAGACTAAGGCACACAGGGATATAAATTTTCTTCCCCAAGAGGGAGAATACAAGGGAAGGACGAAGAAAAGTGGATCAAGAGGAGGTACATAATTTTCACTTCACGTCAAATAACATTCGGATTATCAAGTCCAGTATAAAGATACGGATGCAACATGTAGCATGCATACGAGGGAAATTCTGACAGAATTATGGTTGCAAACGAAAACGAAAGAGGCAGATTGAAAGATTTAGGTTTAGATTGCAGAGCAATATTAATAGAGATCTTAAGCTGCGACAACGTGGACTGGGCTCATCTGGTACAGAACAGATCAGGGGCGGTATGGTGTCAACACGGTAAGAAACCTTCGGGACGTTCTTGACCAAGTGAGGAGATATCAGTTTCTGAAGACAGGAGGCAGGCAGGCAGGCAGGCAGTCGGTCAGTTAGTTAGAGGCGTGTTATTCGCACATCTTCAGTTCGTGGATCACTATGTCGCAATACCGTGGGTAGAAAGTTTCACGTAAGAGATTACGGTGTCCTCCGGTGGCATTAGATTATACTAAGTTTTGTGAAAAATCCTTCAATTGGTTCACAAATTTAAAGAAATTTACACACTATACACAGCAAGACGATTTCATATGCAAGTCCGGTATTAAAACTCATGCTTGTAGTCCAAATGCGGCTGGAAGATTCTATAGGAAGACATTTTTCCTTCTTAAAATAGCGGTTAATTAAACAGTCTAGACAAGCGTGTGAGAGTTTATAGTAAGAAGACGTGGCACAATCGTACATGAACATTTTGTATGGAGCATACTTTTGTACATTACAATTTTCCATTGCAGCGAATGTGTGAAACTTTCATAAGATGGCTCAAGAAGGAAGAGACGTTACAGAAGTCTTAGGAATGTGTAGTTTTACTGATAAAATAGATTAGGGTGCCAACTGGATAGAACATTATGGAAGAAGTTCTTATTCCACTGAAAATTTGCACTGCACATATCAAGAGCAAGAGGAATACGTGGAACATGATGGAATAATTAGTCACCCATTACTATGAATGGAACGAGAAAAGGGTTATGACAATGTTCAGAGTAAAGACGGTAATCATGAAAATAATTATCATGGTGATTATGATGGTGCTTATTAATGATTATGACGAAGACGAAGATGACGTTGATGAAAAGGAGAATGAGGAGAAGGAGGAGGATTATGAAGAAGACACTTCCTCTCGACTTAGTGAGAAGGAATAAGGCTGGACAGAGAAAACTTTAATCTGTACTCATGTTCAAGTACTATGCTGAGAATGTTCAAAGTTCAAATAAAGTTAACTGTCCGCATATTCTTGAATTCGTTTTATTTCCCGCTTTTCATACAACCTGATGATGGCCGTAAAAGGCGGCCGAAACATATAGTAGTGTAGCAAAATATAATGAATATATAATATTCACAGCGCTGTGTTGTTCAGAATTTATAATCGATACTGATCTGACCAACACAACGGTCTCATGGTACCTAAATTATACAATGTTTTACTGCCACTTGGGTTCGAACCCCAGCCCCTCAAACCCGTAGCCAGTCGCAGTACCGACTACGCTGTCCTCGCAGCACAGTACACAAGGACATGACACGTGGAATTACGCACAACTGCGCAGCGTGTTACATGCAGCTTGATACCAGACTCCGCCGCAAAAGACGGACAGAAGCATATCTACAGAGTGGAGTGCACTTTTGACAGTTCAAAGTGGAGTACAAATTGTGAAGCTCGTCCTTTGTTATGCCATGACTCTGAGGTCCAAATATTATCCTCTGCACTTTGTTCTCAAACATCCTCAATCTGTGTTCTTTGCCCAGCGTCAGAGGCATAACTATATTAAGTTAAAGTTGTATGTTCACTTTACATACCAAATGGTTTACCAGTTATGGTTTCTGCAGGCTTTTAATTTGCTTCGCCATACACCCGTACCAGGCGCCGTATATGTGTTCCCTTTCTGCGCTGTTTAATTTCTAGCCTCTCTTATCCCATCTCATTGTTACCCTCATCTTCATAAATATCACAGTCGCTGGGTACACAGAGTAGCATATTCAGGATTAATGTCTGCCACGGTCCTTAATAACACAAAGCTGTGGGACCGCACACGGATTGAGGAAAGAGAATACTTGGAAAACCTGGGCGTAGGTGAGAGGATAACATTAAAATGGAACTACAGTAAATCGGTTTGGAGGACGTGGACTCCTTTGATCTGGCTCAGGATATGGGAAAAGTGTCGGCCTATTTTGGGTATTTTGCACCGTGTGGTTTTGAACTGTGTTAAAGATGTTTCGGAAGAACTTGCTACGTCCATATTCAAGGTCGGAATAGGGAGAGAGGGTAGTTGTGAGGGGGTCTGCACTTTTACTCTGTCTACTCACACGACTTTGAAGATAAAGGAAAGTTCGTCCGAAAGTCGGCACACAGACCACTACCACGCGTTACGCAAACCCCATAACAGTATCATCGTTAACAACAAATCAACCAACAAAAGCGTAACATCGTGGGTTTGGTAGTTTGGTACTATCATTTCAAAGCACAATACTGCATCCAGTTTGTGTAGAAATGCGTTTGCCTTGTATGGAATTTGTATTAAAAAATATTGAACAAAAAGGGTGTAGTTGTTGATATAAAATCTAATAAGCCATGTGGCGAGAAGCAGATATTTAAATTAAGTGGAAAAGTTACTAGAGGAACAAATAAAATAATTAGACATGCACCGTTAAAAATTGCCCAGGCATGGGCCTAAGAATTAAGAATTTTATAAACCAGTATTTACACTGGCAATTACGTAGGAACAAAGGATCTAATGAGAAGCGTAAAACTTCGCTGGATATTAAACAAAAAAGGAAAGCAGAAAGCACGAAAAACTTAAGGTCGGTAATTAGGATGAAGAGATTAGTACATGCAGGGTGAGATGGAAATTCCGTGTAGACGAAATGGACGTAAACAGGTGAGTCAGGAACCTCGAGGGTGAAAAACAGGATAAAGATATGTTACTGGAGGATAAGCAGGATATGCACAGTGAGCCTGGTGCGAGTATCCAGGTACCTAATCTGTGAAAACAATACGAATAAGAAAAAAGCACACGAATACAAACTCTACTGCAGTGATATCAGATTGCAGCTATAGTGAAATAACTTGAAATGCCAACTTGATGCAACGAGGTACTTTTATTAATGTATTCTTAGCTCGACATGTTTCGGGTACATACGCCCATCATCAGGAGCATTAGATGCTGAGTTGCAGCATATGGTTTTCTGCACCGAGTTTTTGGATGGATGGTGGTGGTCTTGAGAGCCGCTGCGTAGGTCGTGTGTACCGTGCGGATGGTGCTGTGCTGTCGCACGGCACCATCCGCACCGTACACACGATCTACGCAGCGGCTCTCAAGACCACCATCCATCCAAAAATGCGGTGCAGAAAACCATATGCTGCAACTCAGCATCTAATGCTCCTGATGATGGGCGTATGTACCCGAAACATGTCGAGCTAAGAATACATTAATAAAAGTACCTTGTTGCGTCAAGTTGGCATTTCAAGTTATTTCATGAGGAAGAGGCACGGTCAAACAACACTCATGCAGCTATATTTTATGTAGCTTAAGCCATCAAAATAAACAGTTAACTAATATTAACTCTTACGATGCCGTTTTTGCTCATATTCATTCAAAGATTACATTATCTGGAAAAAGAGCCATATATTAGTAAAGTTTCACCGCCAAGACGGCGCACGGAATTGCTTAAATTGCTTTTACAGGCCCATTTGCACTATCAATGAAGGCAACTGAGAAGTGCGCATGTAGAGTGCCGTTCAGTTGTAAGGACTTCACAATGCTTCCATCAGAATCGATATTTCTCACACTATTACAAGATGAAGACCTGCAAAATTACAAAAAAAAAAAAAAAATTTTTTAAGTTTATTTTAAGGAATAAAATTTAATCTTCGCCTTTTTTTTATCCCTCTTTTCAAAAATGCCAGGCCCTTCTTTTTCACTTTAA
>Ga0123355_10007731_pt1 | contig 16159 bp, 10 predicted proteins | sample TergutEmb28metaG_3_FD_89872 | JGI IMG/M metagenome (GOLD analysis project Ga0123355, IMG submission 89872) | Embiratermes neotenicus P1 segment gut microbial communities from Petit-Saut dam, French Guiana - Emb289 P1 | ecosystem: Host-associated > Arthropoda: Insects > Digestive system > Gut ...
ACCGCCGTCGAGGCGGAACAGGAAATCGCCGACGCGTCGCGCACCGGCGACCCCGCGGGCTTGGCAGCCGCGGCGCACAAGCTGCGCGGCGGCGCGCTGGCAGTCGGCGCGACCGGGGTGGCCGCCACCGCCGCGGCGCTGGAACGGGCAGCACAGGCAGGAGACCCGCTCTGCCGCGACCTGCGTGGGGAACTCACGGTGCAACTGCGTCGCGTGTTCGACGAGATCGAGAGATCCAGGCTGAACCAGAGCGAAACCTTAGAGCAGGGGCTTCACGATGGAGGGGCGGGCAAATGACCAAAACGTTGCTCGGTGCATCGGTAGCGGTATCGCCGTCGGTACGCCGAATCCGGGTTCCGAGAGACAAGACCCTCCCGCCTCGGCCGTGCCATGATCTTGCGCCGAGCGTACAGGAGCCCGTTACCGCCGCGCCAGGTCGGAGCTGACCGCTCACAACCGGTGTATCCGACCTGGTCCGCAGCGTCGCAACCGTTCGCGCGAAGCCGCTCGTACGCAGCCTCTGCGCACGCGCACCTGAGTGCTGTGCAGCATCAGTTCTGCAGTGAGCCGGTCACCTCGAGCGCCAGCAGATGTGCCCGGTACAATACCGTGCTGCGCTCGTGCAGCCTGGTGTGCCATGGCCAGTCCGCCTGCTCGGCCACCAGCCGCACCCCCGATACCGATTGTGGGTGCGCCCCTTCGGTCAGCAGCGTGCGCAGGAACGGCTCGGCCGCCCCGGCGTGCTGGGCCCGCTGCGAATGCCCGCCGATCCAGGTTTCCATCGGGGTGGCGCGCGTCGACCAGTCATACGGTGTAGCGAGCAATAGGCTCCCGCCGTGCCGCACCGCGCGTGTGAGGCCGGCGAGCAGCTGCCGCGGCTCGGCCACACAATCGAGCAGGTTCAATGCCACCGCGAGATCGGCCGCGCCGTCGGCGAACGGCAGAGCAACTGCATCGCAGGCCCAGAAATCCAATCTGTCAGCGCCTGATAGATGCACGGGGAAGTCGCGCCGGTCGTACACAAGTCCAATCCGCCTTCGCGCGTAGCGTATCCGACCTCGCATTGCCGCACGTCCCAGCCGCAGCAGCGATGGGCTGAGATCGATCCCCAGCACGAGAGCTTCCCGATGGCGCTCCGCCAGATCAAACGCTGTCCGCCCGCCGCCACAGCCGCAATCCAGAACCCGCCTTGCGGCGGCCGGTCCGGCCATGGCGAGCAGCCGTGCGAGGCAGCGCCGCGCGGCACCTGGTTGCGGCATGCCATCAGGCGGCGTCGTTTCCGCCGGATCGAGATCGGCCCAGCTGTCCCACGCATAGGTCGAAACCGTTTGCCGCAGCACGTCGAACCATGTGCCCGGCCCGATAGCATCGCCGATCAGGCTCTCCAGTGCGGGATCGAGGTCGCTGCGCAACAGCAGCTCCGCTGTATGCTCCGCGAGCATCGAGCGTGGCGCCGGGACGATCACCGGGACGCCGTCGATGATCGGGTACTCGAGCTGGCACGCAGAATTCGTGCAATGGAGAATGCCCGCCAGCACGTCATCGTCGTGCTCCTCGCCGACCTCAGCCAGGGCGAGCCTGTGGCTGCCGTCGCCGGCGCGGACGCAGCGTGGGCAGAGCGGTGTGAAGGCGGCGAAATGCGCGCGGCGCAACGGGTCTCAGCCGCCGATCGTCACGGTGAGACAACCCGGTCCAACGATGGTGCCCACCGGGCCGGGAATTGGGCCAATGCAAGCCGCATGCAGGGTTGAATCGCCGACCCGCGCCGCAGGCAGCCCGCAGATCATGACCGTGCTGGAGCCCTTGTCGATGATTCCCGGACCGCCGGGTACGCAAGATGGAATCAGGCAGGGTTCCGTCCGGTCCGTCGCGCGCGCGGCCGGCTGGCCGCCGATCGTTACCGTGACGGCGCAGGGCGGGATGATCGCCAGCGGCATCGGCGGGTGCGGCGCCGGTGTCGGCACCAATAGGGCCGGATGGATCGGCGCATGGCAATGTGGTTCGGACTGTTCGACCGTGTCTCCGACGCGCGCCGCGAATGCGCCTGGCATCGTTGATCTCCCTGTTTCCGCTCGCACCTTCTTAGCCTGTTGCGCAAGACAGGTCGAGTAAGATTTAAAGTACAGCCGGCCACGATCGCGATAGACTCATGTGGTCAGAACACGAGACGAACCGTTCAGCAACGACTATACTACGTCGCTGAGGAGATCGGCATGGGATGCTTCTGCCACGCGACACTTGGACCGCTGACGCAAGCGCTGTCACAGTTCACTCTCGCCGCGAATTTGCAAACGGACGTAGCAGCAAATCTGCCGGGCGCGGCAATCCCGCTGCGCCTGGCGGCCTGGCTCAGCGCGCGCGGCCTGCCGTCGCCGCCGTGGCAACCGGACCCCGCCTGGGCGAACCTGCCGCTGCCCAAGCTCCAGCTCAACATGCAGGCAGTCACGACGATCTCGGCGCTGGCACAAATGCGCGCGCAGGTGCTGGCACAGTTCGGTATCGACCTCTTGTTGCCCGGGCAGGCGCGCGCCTTCGCGCGCATCATGGCCACACTGAACGCGCGGCTGTCGATGCTCGCGAGTGCGCAAGCCAATTTCAATCCTCTGGCATGGATTCAACTGGCTAAGCTGAACAGCGCGATCGACCAGGTCCAGCTTGCGTTACAGGCAGGCGTGTTCGCCCCAACAGACCAGCTGATGCTGGTGCTGACCTTGCCGGGCGGACTGCCGATGCCGAGTTGGCAAAGCTTCCTCGCAAAGTTGCAAATGCTGGCGCCGATGATCGCCGCGCTGGCGCAGCTGAATATCAATCTGGCCGAGAATGCCGGCCAGTCCGCGACGGCCGCGCTTTCGGGCGCCTTGCGCCCTCTCGTCCAGCTCAAGCTGCCGCCACTGGTCGCGCCACAATTCATGGCAAGTGTGACCGCAGCGCTGTCGGCAGTGGCGCAGTTGCAGGCAAGCCTTGGCCTGCCCATGAGTCCACTCAGCGTCGGTCTTCCGGTGCTGGTGGTGCGCGTGCAGGAGAAGCTCGCGTTGTTGCTGCCGGCGTTGTCGGCGCAGTTCGGCATCAACCTGGGCCCCGGCCTCGGCAGCCTGCTTGGCGATATGCTGGCGCTATTGCCCAACCTACCGGTCCAGCCGACAACGCTCGCGACCAGCGCGGTGGTGCAGGCGGCGATGCGCGCGCAGGCGCTGGCGTCGCTGGACTGGCAGGTGCCGGCCATGTTGCCATCGTCGCAGACCGCGCTGCCGGCCTGCGCATTCGCTGCGCAGTTGAGTGCGGCTCTCGGAATCACTGCGGTTCTGCCATCACCCTGCGCTTCCGGCTGCGACGCGGGCAACCTGATGCACGCGCTTGAGACCCTGTGATGCGGGCGGCCACCCGTGGTCGCGCGACATGGCGGCGGTGGCTTCGCCGCGAGATCAAACCAACGCTGGTGACGAATTAGAGGGAGGTGAAGAATTGGACGAAGACGGCGCCCCCCCGGTTTGAGGCGGAGTCTTAGGGTCCCACGTCCTTGAGATCTGCTCGCCGAGACTGCCGTCAGGCATCTGCGGCCTGTAGGTGAACGTGAAGCCGCGGCAGACGAACTTGAACTTCTCCTTGATCACATCACCATCTTCCCAGTCGATGCTGGTTATCAACGGCTCATTGAATTCGAGGCGGAGGAACCCCATCATCGGCACGCTCACGCCTTCCGCGGCGAGACGGCCGATAATTTTGCGTTTGACAATGATGGCCTTTTTTAAAGGACTCATCATCATGCACGAGTAAAACAATTCCGGTGAACATTTGTCCATTTGGCGGCTGACAGAAATCTCGGGCACATCGAGCTTTAACTTCTGAGCCCATTGGGCGTCTTTCATGTGGATATAGGCTTCAAACTTGGTGCCTCGTCCGCCGCTCGCGGCCTTGCTCTTGCCGCCATCGCGCACCTTGCCGTCTTCTTTGCCTTCTTTGCGCGGGTCGTCTCGATCAGTCAAGGTATTGCCCAGGTCCGAACCGTTGCGCCCGGTCGACGAATTGGTCTTATCGGAAGCATCTTTCAATTCAAGACCGCCGCCAAGCGAAAAATCCTCGACTTCAAAGAAGGCGCCCAGCTTGAAGTCAGTCGCCATCTTGTCGTCGCTGTTCCATTCCGAGGCGCACTCCGCGGCAAGTCCTGAACCGGACTTCGCTATCAAAGTCATCAGAACGTCTGTTGATTCGTCTGCCATGTTCGGCTCCTCCTAATCGTGTGCAGTCTGATCACCACGTCTCGCAGTTCATTGCTCAGTGGGAGGCAAGACGAGATACCAGGCGAACCATCGCGGTCACTCCCTCAAGCTGATAATGCGGCCGCAGGAAGAACTTCGCGTGGTACTGCCCGGGGAGAACCTCCGAGTCCTCAACCGTCACCTGGGCCTGGGCTAGCGGGTGTCCGGCCTTCCAGTCTTCGGTCGAATTTTCCGGCGCGCCGTCGACGTAGTTAATCAGCCAGGTGCTTAGCCAATTGGTTAGTTGCTCCTTGCCCTGGGTTGCGCCAATCTTGTCGCGCACCATGCATTTCAGGTAATGCGCGAAGCGCGATGTTGCGAAGATATAGGGTAACCGCGCCGACAGCGCGGCATTAATCGTCGCCTCGGGATCGTCATACTCCTGCGGTTTCTGCAACGACGGCGCGCCAATGAACGCGGGAAAGTCGGCATTCTTACGGTGCACCAGCGGGATGAAGCCGTTCATCGCCAGTGCGGCCTCGCGCCGTTCCGATAGGGCCACCTCAGTCGAGCACCGCACGTCCACGTCGCCGTCCGCGGTCGGGAAATGATAGCTGGGCAGGCCTTCCACTACGCCGCCGCCATCGATGCCGCGGATGCGCACGCACCAGCCATACAGGCTGAATGCGCGTGCGATGTTGGCGCCCATGGCAAATGCCGGATTGCCCCACAGGAAGCGGCTCGCGTCGGCCCCGTCTACCTCCTCCTCGAACGCGAGGGCCTCCACCGGTTCGGTGCGATGGCCGTACGGCAGCCGCGCCAGGAAGTGCGGCAGGCACAGACCGAGATAGCGCGCGTCCTCACTGGCGCGCAACGACCGCCACGCCGCATATTCCGGCGTCTGAAAAATTCGCGTCGGGTCTCGCGGGTTTGCCAGTTCCGCCCAGGACTCCATGTGCATCACGCTGGGCGAGGCGGCCGCGATGAACGGCGCATGTGCCGCGGCGGCAATCTGTGCCAGGTCACCGAGAAGCTGAACATCTGAGGTGCTGTGATCGAACTCATAGCCGCCAACCAGCACGCCAAAGGGCTCGCCGCCGAACTGGCCGAACTCCTCCTCGTAGACTTTGCGGAACAGCGGGCTCTGATCCCAGGCAGTGCCGCGGAACTTTCGCAAGGTCCGGGCCAGTTCGCGCTTGGAGATGTCGAACATCTTCACTTTCAACGATGGTCCGGTATCGATTCCGTCGACGATGAACAACACGCCGCGCCAGGCCGCCTCAAGCTGCTGAAACTCCGGATGGTGCAGAATGAGATTGAGTACTTCGCTCACCGCGCGGTCGATCTCAGCGATCATCGCCTCGATCGCGTGCCGCGGATCGTCGCCTATCGTAACCCCAAGTTGCGCCGCCAGCACCCCCAGTTCGGGGACCACCTGCTCCGGCCGGGGCTGCGCCTCGGGTGTAACCTCACGCCTCAGCAGATCGGCGAAGACGGTGTCGCTCATGACCTTCTGCGATCCACGCTAGTTGAGGGAGATTTTCGATCCGGTGAGAGACATATTCCCGGCGGCCGACATCGACACCTCGCCGGTGGCCGTGACACTGACCTTCGCCGCCGAGATGCTGACCCCGCTGCCGTCGATGGTGATGCTGTTCGATCCCACCGACAACGTGATCGACGTTCCGGCGCTGATCGTGCTCTTGCCGGCGCTCACGGTGATCGAATGATCGCCTTTGGTTACCGTCAGGCTGTCGCTGCCGGCGGACACGGTCATTGAGTTGTTGCCGGCGGATACGGTCACCGAGTTGTTGCCGGCGGACACCGTCACCGAGTTGTTGCCCTGCGACACCGTGACTGAGCGGTTGCCCTGCTTGACCGTGGTGGTGCTGTCCTGGGTGATGTTCACCGTCTGGTTGTTCAGCACGACCTTGTTGTAGTCCTTCTGCGCCTGGAAGAACACTTCCTCCGATCCGGCCTTGTCCTCGAAACGCAGCTCATTGAAGCCGGAAGCGCCTCCGGAGGAGGCGCCGCCCGCGGCGGAGCTGCTGGCGCCAGAGGTGGCATTCGAGCCGGTCCCAGGGAGGCTCGCCGCGGTGCTGCTCGCCGAGGCGCCGCTCCCTGGACCACTGCTTCCGGCGGTGCCGCTTCCGGAGGAGTTCGTCTTGATTGTGGAGCGCGTCTTGTTGGCCGGCAGCGCATAGGGGACGGTTTGCGTGGCATTGTAGACGCAGCCGGTGACGATCGGCCGGTCGGGGTTGCCCTCCAGGAAGGCGACCACGACCTCCTGACCAACACGCGGGATAAAGATGCTGCCCCAGCCCTGGCCGGCCCAGCTCTGCGCCACGCGAATCCAGCACGAACTATTGTCGTCGTTCTTGCCCACGCGATCCCAGGGAAACTGCACCTTGATGCGGCCATACTGATCGGTGCAAATGTCGTCGCCCTGCGCGCCCACGACGACTGCCGTCTGCGGGCCGCGAATCATCGGACGCGGCGTCACCCTGGCCAGGCGGAACCGCGTCGTGCCTTTGACGGCATGAAAGCTGCAGCTAAACGTGTCGCGCGGTGAGTCGTCGGTCGTCGCCATGTTTTCACCACTCGCCACGCTGCAGGTGGTTCGAATGATGGTGTACTCGATGTTCTCGGCCTTTTCAAAGAAATCCGACAAAGTAAACTTGCAGCCGGCGTAGAGTAACCTGCTGTTGCTGGTGCCAAACATGATCTGTCGCCGCGTGGTAACGTCCTGGATGCGAAGATCTGCCAGCGGCTGTCCATTCTTCGCCGTGTCGTAGAGACCAGGATACCGGTACGCCTCGTAATCGCCATACGTATGGCTGGCGGTCAGCGAGGAACGCACGGTCAGGTCAGCTGTCGGCGTGGTAAAATTATAGTCGCGGTAGGTGTACGTGCCGGTCACCACCGCTAGTTCTGATGACCATTGCGAGATATAGTCATCCTGTACGCGCAAGTCAGCGTATTGCGAGCCAAACGGGATAGCAGGGCCGACGGAGCTATGACTGTTCGGATCGTCACAAAATACCAGGGTGTGCTTGCCGGCGGCATGTGTGTAGTAGTAGTAGATGCCGTACTCCTCCATTAGGCGTGTGACAAAATTGAATGCTGACTCGTTGTACTGCACGCAGAACTCAAGCGGTGTGCTGCCGGCGGAATTCCGTCGCTTATCCTGGTAATTGGAGAAGCTGGCCTTCTTGAACACCGCCATGATGATGTCCCATGGGGATTGGTTCTGGTAGATGACGCAGTCCTGCTGATGCGACAGCAGCCAGATCCAGGGGCGCAGTTCGATCCGATAGGCGGCGGCACCGCCGCGCAGGCCGGCATATTCGATGGCACCGATGTAGCCGTTGAAGTAGCGCTTGGCGCCGCCTGACGACTGCTGAATAGAGATGGTCATGTTGCTGCCGAGCAGCGACATCAGTTCACCCTTGGCGGTGGGGCTCGACATCGTGATGACGTAGAGGAATGGCCGGCCGAGCTCCTCGGTTCCCGTCAATTCCTCCAGCATCATGGTGAAACCAGGATCGGGATCGATCGTGACGGAGGTATATTGCGTGGGGGCGTCAGTGGTGTCCGAACCCGACATTGCGTACCTCGATCAGTTACCGCGGGCGCGCGCGCGCCGCGCCATCAGGCCGTACTGCTCCATCCGACCTGCATTCGCCCCATCGCGAGGCTTCGTGCCGCGTCACATCCCGCAACCGCATGACCGGACTGTCGTGCACCGTGCAGTGGTTCACAGCTGCGCTGGGCACCGGAAGGCACGCAGCGACATGTTGAACGGGTTGCGCACGCTGTTAGCGTTTAGTTTGAATTCCGCCTTGCCGGACGGGCTGCTGAACACGACGCGGAACTTGTCGGGCTGATCGGTTGCGGCCAGATGCCCGGCCTCAAGCAGCCGCAGCAGTGACCAGGTATCGTCTTCCTGGGTGACCGCTTCCGGTCCGCCGCCGGCCGGCGTCATCGTCAACCGCACCAGGGTGTTCGCGTCCTTACCGGGCCACTGCATCGCCACCGGCTCGATCGGGCCGTGGGCGTAGGTGAGCGTCTGGCCGCCGATTTCGACACTGACCTCCGCCAGCCCCGCATCGAGCGATACCGGCACGAGCTGGAACTGCACCGCCGGTTGCGCGCCGCTTGAGAACAACGCCTCGCGAATGTCATTGGCGCGCTGGAATTCGGTGAGCACGCCAGGTGACAAGCCAAGCTTCGTGTGATCGGCCGACTGCCATTGCCACGGCTCGGTCGTGGTATCGACGAAAGGCTTGAGATACTCATCGAAGAACTTTCCCATCAGGCCATCAGGTCCCAGCAGGTGGACGAAGTCGCCGATTGGCACGTCCTCTGAACTGTTGGCGACGAACGGATAGCGGCCGAACGCTGCCTGGCAGAGCGGTAGGACCTGTGACTTCCAGGCATCTTGCAGCTTGACGCTGGCACCTCTCGCCGTCACGTGCGAGCTGGACTGCGACACGGTCTGCAGCATGGCCGCCACCGGCTTCGGCACGCTCTGCGCGATCTCCTGAAGTTGTGAAGCTGCCGACGCGGTCCCGCTGCCGCCCGCACCGCCGCCGTTGCCAAGCTGTCGCAACAGCGAGGCGCCCTGGTCCGGGGCATTGGCGGCGCTGAGCATGCCTTCATAAACCATCTGGATTTCTCTGATCGCGGCTTCGAGGTGCGGCTGGTTAGCCGATTTGCCTTCGATAAACCCGTGCAGGTTGGCAAAATGCTCATCGACGAGGACGGCTGGGTCGTTCGGTTTGCCCTTGCTGTTGACACCATAGGCTGCACCGAGGACTCCGAGTATTTCATTTTGCTCGACATTCAGGCTGAAGCGTGCTGCCCCTTGCGCGAATTCCTTGACCCTCGCGCCCAGCTCGGCCTTCTTCTCTGCTTGCTCCTCCCCGCCGGCGGGGTGCGTGAGCTGGGTTTGCTCGTCGACCGCCTTCAACAGGTCACGTAACGGCGATTCTGGTGCCGACAGCAGGTAGAGCTCGTTCAGCCCGTCCTTGAGGTCTCCGAACGGCTTCAACGCGACGTTGGCCAGCAACGCGTCCCAGCGTCGCGTGTAGTCGTCGAGGTACTCGCCGAGAATGGCGCGGTGCAGCTGGTTCATCTCGGTGAGAGACTCGGCTATGTTTTTCTCCGGCCGGCCAAGCACCCAGGTGGCATCCGACGCGTTCTTCGTTGCTGCCGGCAACAGCGGCAGGAAGATCTGGTGATAGCCGTCCCAGGTAAAGATGCCCGGGACGCCGCTGTTCAGGGGCTTCCCGTCGCGCAGCACGAATACGCGGCTGCCCGTGGGTCCCGCATTGTCCGCCACCGTCCACTCGGGCAGTTCCTGCACCGGGGCGCTGCGAATCATCTGATTGTAAATATATTGGGCCAGCGGCTCGCGGGTTAGAATGCCGCGGGCCTGCGCGACCAGCGGTGCGTCCAACGCGACCTTCTGCAGTGGGTATTGCAGCAGTGCTTTCACGTGCCCGGCAAGCTGCTCGCGGATCGCCGCGCCGTCGTCGCCGGGAAACGTCGCGGCGAAATCGGCCCCGGTCCATTGTTCGATGAGCTCTCGGTCAAGCGGTCCCTCGCGCCCGAGCATCAGGTAGACCTTCAGCGCCTCGTAGAGGAAGTCAGGTTGATTCATGTGCTGCTGCACCTGCGCTTCCACCCGCGACAGAAGTCGCGGCAGCAGCAGGCCGTTGAGCGCTCGGGTGTAGGCATCAACCGCACTGCTGTTGAGCTTGTGGCCCTGGTAGAGGCCGAAGGTCGCAGAGATCGGGGTCGGCTCAAGCCGATCACCTTGGGCGGTGGCCATGTCGCGGAGCGTGCCGAGGGCTGGCAGGATCACCGCGAGATCGGTATCCCGCGGCCCGCGTTTGGCCACGGCAGCGTACTGCATGTTGTACTTGCCAGCCTGCGCGTGCGCATCGGCAATCAGTGCGCGGTTTTTGAACCAGCTGACGGTCCAGAGCGTGGTCAGGCTGATCAGTACCGCGGCGCAGGCGGCATAGGCGCCGATAGCACGCCAGCGCCGCCGTCGCTCGACCTTGGGATCGCGGCCGACCAGGCCGGCCTCGCCGAACACCACCTCGCGGATCAGGCGGGACAGGAAATAGCTGCGTCCGGCGCCGCTGAACGCGCTCACCGCCTGCCGCGCCAGGCCGAACTGCCCGGCCATTGCGCCGAGCAGGCGGTCGATCGGCGTGCCGTCCTGCGTGCCGGAGGTGAAATAGATGCCGCGCAGCAGCGGCCGCGCCTCCAGCCGGCTCGGGCGGAACGCCTCGGTGAGGAAATCGTTGGCGATGTCGCGCAACGAGGCTACCTGCTGCGGGAACCCATAGATTAACCGCCGGCGCTGCAGGTCCGTTTCCTGATGTACGCGTTCCAGCATGCGGTCGTTCAGCCGATCCATGAGCTGGTCGAACTCGCGGCTGAAATCGCCGACGGCACCGCCTTCGCTCTTGCCGGTATCGAGCGGAAAGGTCATGCCCCAAACCTGCGCACGCTCCTCGCGGCCGAGATTGTCGTAGAACTCGACGAAGCCTGCGATCAGGTCGGCCTTGGTGAACAGGACATAGACAGGTACACGCACGCCGAGTTCGTCCGCCAGTTCGCGTACCCGCTTGCGGATGGCGCGCGCGTGAGCCTGACGCTCCGATTCTGCGAGCAACGCGAGATCGGAAAGGCTGATCGCCACCAGGACGCCGTTCAGCGGCTGGCGGGAGCGGTACTGCTTCAGCAGCTTGAGGAAACCGAGCCAGGCCGAGGAATCGACCTCGGCGTTGGAATCCTGAGTGGTGTAGCGGCCGGCGGTGTCGATCAGCACGGCCTCGTCGGTGAACCACCAATCGCAATTGCGCGTCCCGCCGACGCCCCGTACCGCTTGCGCTCCGTCCTCCTCGGCGAGCGGGAAGTGCAGGCCGCTGTTGGCCAGCGCCGTGGTCTTGCCAGCGCCGGGCGGACCGATGAACATGTACCACGGTAGCTGGTACAGATGCCGCCGCGAACGCCCGCCAAGCTTGGCGCGCTTCAACTCGTGCAATGCCTCCTTCAGCCGTTCCGTCAGCAGCGCCACTTCCTCGGCCGAGGCGGCGGCGGACTCGTCAGCCTCGGTCGCTTCGGTGACGCCCTTTTCCAGCTCCGCCTCTTTCTTACGCTCGCGGAGCTCGTTCACCAGGACAAAGATGAGCCACAGCACGAAGGCCGCGGTGACCGCAAGCACACGTGCGAACACGCTTGTCAGCGGATGCAGTGAGCCGAGGCCGAGCAGCGGACCGAAATACCAGATCACGATCGCGAGCACGCACGTGAATAAGAGGGCTTCCACCCATTCCTTGTGCAGGAACCGGACTATGGCTCGTATCATAGCGGGTTTGCGTCCTTCATAAGAACGACCTCGGTGCGCCGGTTCTGTTCACGCCCTTGCGGCGTGCTGTTGCTGGCAACCGGGTCAGTATCGGCCTTGCCGACGGCCCGCACGCGCTTCGGGTCGGCGAGATTGGATGCAATTACCTGAGCAACCGCGGCGGCGCGGGCCTGCGATAATTGCCAGTTGGACGGGAACTGAACCGTGTGGATCCGCTGGTTGTCGGTGTAGCCGTCGACCAGCACGTTGCCTTTCCTGGCCTGCAAGGCGGCGCCAATTCGCTGCAGCAGCGGTAAGTAGCTGCTGTTGATAACGGCGGAGCCGGAAGCGAACATATTGCGGTTGATCAGCCGCACGGTGATCGTCTGCGGGTCCTCAAACACCTCGACCAGGCCCGCCTTGACCTCTGGTGCGAGGAACGCGTCGAATGGCGGCGCGGCTGGCGGCGCGGCGGCGGCCGTCGCCAGTCTTGCTGGCGGCAGACGCGGCACCGGCGCCGACTGCGGCACCGCAATGGCGCCGTGCGGCGGCAGCGTGGTCATCTCGTCGAAGGCCACGTCAGAGGCGCTTGCCAGCGTGAAGTTGAAGCCGAGATAGATCAGGCAGGCGAGGGCGAACGTGCCGACCGCGAGCATCCAGATCGGGACGCGCTGCGCCAACGGCGTATAGCCGGTCTCCAGGCCGCGCCACCGCGGTGACAGCTCGCGTTCGAAATCGCCGCGCCGCTGACGCAAGGTGCGATAGAGCGCGTCGCGCAGCTCCGTCAGCGCGGCGATGCCACGCGGCATCACGCGATAGCGACCCTCGAAACCGAGCGACGTGCAGAGATACATCAGCTCGACCACCGGGCCATGGCGGGCAAGGTCCTTCTCCATGTCCTGAAGGATGTCGAAGAAGCGTTCGCCGCCGGTAACCTCGTTATGGAAGATGCTGGTCAGGCTCTGTGCCGCCCACGCACTGGTGCTGCCCCAGGGCGTGCTCAACACCAGATCGTCGATGGTGGCGCAGAGCGCGTAGCGGGCGGCGCGCAGACTGCGGGTGTCGAGCCCGGTGGCGAGCGCGCGCTTCTCAAAATCGCGCACCGCCTCGATCATGCCACGGCGCAACTGTTCCGGATCGGGGTGGCGGCCTCGGCTGGCGCCGATGCGGATCGCCGCGGCGAGCAGCGGCGCGGCAGCGGCGATCAGTGGATTGGCGCCGGTGGTGGGAATGGCGACAGCAGTCGGCGGTGCGGCAGGACGAGGTGGCGGCGCGGCGGCGGTGCCAGCGTGTCCGCCGGGACGCGGTCGGATGATCGTGGCTTCGGTATCCAAGGGCTCGGCGAACGGATCATCGTTCATCGTCGGCTCACCCCCTGATCGCCCAGCATTCAATTTCCAGCCCCGGCACTTCGCCCGTGACATGGATCGCAATGCCGCCCGAGCGCGCGAGCGCTGCCCAGTACGGACTGCTGCGGTCGAGTTCGAAATACGTCGTGCCGGCGTAGTACGGCAGTTGTCGCGGCGCGACCGGCAGGGCGCGAACCGCGATGCCCGGCAGAGCAACGTTGATGAGTTCGCGGATTTGCTCGACCGGACCGATCTTCACCAGGTTGGGAAAGCCGCGGCGCAGGGCTTCGGCCGGCATCTGCGCCTTGACCGCGAGTACCCAGGTGGCGTTGCCGACGAGCGTGCGGTCGACCATCGGACCGACGCGGATGCCGAACCTCCGCTCTTGCAGCGGAATTGGGATGGCATTCTGTTCCAGCACGGCGGAGAGCGACTGGCGGAGTGCGGCCATCACCGGGCGGTAGGTCGCTTGCAGATTGTCGTGCCGGTATGGATCGAAGGTCACGGGTCTCTTGCGGCTCTCGGTGAACGTGGCGAGTTCGCCGGCAAGGCTGACACAGATCCGGTAGAGGGTTTCCGGATGCAACTGGTTCACCGTTGCTGCCAGGTGGGTGAACAGCGGCTCGTAGCGGTTGCAAAGCTGCAGCATCAGGTAATCGGCGATCTCGGCGGCGCCGCGAGTCGCGGTCTCCGACACGCGGCCGGCCAGCGCCTCGGCGCGGTGACGCAGCAGGCCCTGCAATTGAGTGACGAACCCCGCGAGCGTGGGCGAGGCGCTACTCAGCAGCAGCGGCGGGATGAAGGACTCATCCAACTGAACGGCCTTGTCGGCGCGGACCTCGGCAATGCGCGCCAGCCCGATACCGGTGAAGCCCTCGCGCGCGTCGCTTTCGAGGGCGTAGCGAAGGCGCAATTTGCCAACTGGCAGAACCGCGGAGTTCTGAGCGCCTGCATTGGTGTCGGCCGCCTCATGCTCATGGATCGAAAACCGGGCAACCGTCTCTACCCGATCAGGCGAAGCCGCCTCGGTGCTGCCGGGCTGGCGGGTCGGCAGGATAAGATAGATGACGCCGTTGCGGGCGCCTTCCGGCACGTCGATCGGCTCCGGGTGGTCCACCTCGCCCGGGGCGCTGAACGGTGTGCCGTCCGGGAAGATGCCGGCAACGCTGCGGATCGCAAACTTGCCCAGCGTCAGCAGGTCGGCATCAAACTCGAGCTGGGTCAGTCCATAGGCGAACGGTCGCAGTCCGGCAGTGCTGCCGCGCACAAGGCGCTCGACATAGCGGTCCTGCTGCTGGAAGTGCTGCGGCTGGAGGAACAGCCCCTCGGTCCAGACGACTTTGTTTTCCCAACCCATCTCAGCGACCAGCCTTTGCGGTTACGCCGTTCCTGGCGAACGTGACGGTGACCGCCGTGGTCTTGTGCGCCGGCACGGCCACGCCGGTACGCCACCGGGCCTTCTCGAAATTCTTGTAGGCAGCGAAGATGCCGAGGTCTGTCACCTCGTCTTTCGGCTTGAGTGTCACGGTCCTGGTTTTGCCGGGGGCCAGGATGTAGTCGTCACGCGCAACCATCGTCGTCTTGAGCGCTGTCTTATCGTCATTGAACAGCTGGAAGAACTCGGCGTTGTCGAACGCGTTACTCGAGTTGAGCTGATAAACGCGGACGGCGATCGGCGCACCGTGGCCGTTTGAAGTCGGGTTCACATCCTCCGTCGCGCTGAGGCTGAGGTTGACCACGGTCGGCGGCGGCGGCGACGAGCAGCCGCCCAGTGCGGCAAGTATCGCCAGTGCCGCTATCCCGGGAAGCCATCGTCTCATATCGCTCGTCCTCCCCTAAAGCCGGTGCTGTGCATCACCCGATTGAAGCATTGGTAACTTATGGCCATTTCCGTGCGTCACCGCAGCCGTGTTTTTGTATCGTCTGTATTCTCATGATGCGCTGCAGAGCCGCGCACGCCGGCCCCGGCAGCAGCGTCCGCCCGGGTGTTACGGCAGGGTGCCGAATCAAAAATGTCGTCTGGGTGATGTGCAACGCAATGGCGGGCGGTCGATGCTCGTCCGAGCGGCGCATTCTGGGGGCGTTTGACGGCGTTTGCACCGGCGGCGTGCATGGGATTGAGCGCGTAATCTGAACTGGCCAGCGCTGCGCAGCAGGCGTGGCGATTGAAACAAGAAACAACCGGTCGTCGCGCTCAGAGTTTGCGCGCCTGCTCGTCGTACGCGCGGGCGAACTCACGGCCGAATACGGACTGGAAGTCGCCCTCCGCGTCACGTGCGATGTCTTTGTAAGTCGTGCAGAACAATTCCCAGGTGCGAGCCTTCCGGGCCACCGGCACCAGGCTGTCCAGCATGCCGGGCATCAGCCGCTTCTCGAGTGCGCCCGGCTCGAAGCGCCGCAGCAATGCCATCAGCGCGGTCTGCATGCCGGAAATCACTGCGAGCTCATGCCCGCGCACGTCATCGAAAGCTTCCTGGGCCGCTTTAACCGGCGGCTGGTAGCCGGGGCGGTTGGGTTGCAGCAGTGCTGCGAGCGCATCCTCGGTGGTGATCGAGAATTTCAAGGCATTGTTGTCCCGTGCCCGCAACATGGTCTGTTCGACCCGAAATTCGTTCTTGATCGCGGTGCGGGAGATCAGCACCTGGCGCAGGCCCTCGACCATGGCACGGAACACCACGCCGGCTGAACGCATCGCGGCTTGCGGGTCGGCGCCGAGGTTGAGGTCGGCGACGCCGGCACCGTCGAGGAAGGCAGCGACCAGTCTGGCCGCATCGGCCGGCACGGAAGCGGGGACGGAAGCGGTGGCGCTGCCCTGCGCCCAAGGCCGGGGCGCGCGGGCAGGCGCGCCTGGAGCGGACTGGTCAAACGGATCACCTGGCGGCTGATCGGTCTCTTGTGGCGGCTGCGCCGCCACCGGCCGCGGTGTGCCCAGGACAGGTTGTGGCTGTGCAATCCGCCGCGGCGTGGCGGGTAGGTCGCGTGCTGGCGGCGCAGCCGCTCCTGTGGGCGGCGTGTCGCCCAGCAAGGCGTCGATGTCGTCCATGGCGGATAGCGACGTCGGCACAGGCTGGTGCAGGACCGGTACGGGCGGCTGCTCAGGATGCCGCGTCGGGACGGGATGCGGCGCCGGCGATGCTGGCGCCCCGCCGGGCGGCGTGTCGCCTAGCAAGGCGTCGATGTCGAGTTCGCCGAAATTCGTCACGGCAACCGGTTTGGGGGCAGCAAACGCATGCACGGGCGCGTCCGCA
>Ga0123355_10007732_pt1 | contig 16158 bp, 20 predicted proteins | sample TergutEmb28metaG_3_FD_89872 | JGI IMG/M metagenome (GOLD analysis project Ga0123355, IMG submission 89872) | Embiratermes neotenicus P1 segment gut microbial communities from Petit-Saut dam, French Guiana - Emb289 P1 | ecosystem: Host-associated > Arthropoda: Insects > Digestive system > Gut ...
TATTACAGCTTGTACAAAAATATGAAAAGTTTTTAGGACATATTTCTGCCCGTCCTCTCATACAAATAGGACAAAGGGAGGAATAGAAAAATGTTTAAAGCAATTAACCTTAAAAAAATGTTTATATCTGTTTTAACAGTAAATCTTATCGGCGGAATTTCACTTGCAGTCGCGGGAAGTTCAATGGTTCGGCTGTTTACTGAGGCTATTATGCCGGATTTAACTTTGCCGCTCGCTCTTCTTATAATAATGTGGTTTGTATTGTTTTCCATAATGGGAATCTCGCTTTATTTCACACAAGGTTCAAGCGCGGATAAGAACATGAAAAAAGGCGCGTTTAATCGATTTTGGCTTCAAATGCTGTTTTGTATAGTATGGAAAATTTTATTCTTTAATGTTCAGGCATTCGGTTTTTCGGCAATTTGGATGTTACTTACTATCGTTATTATCGGAATTGCAATTAAAAAATTCGCGTCAATCAGTAAAGGCGCGGCATATCTGTTAATATTGCATCTATTGTTTTACATCTACCTTCTATATTTAAATTACGGAATTATGATGTTAAATTAAATAAATGAATACATTTTAGCACAATTGCAAAAATTAATGCTTGACAAAATTTTGCGGTTGTGCTAAAATATTTTGGTCTGTGAAAAATTTTACATTCGCAGATAATACACATATGGTAGGAAGATGACAGAGTTGTTTTCATAAGAGTAATTTTGAGCGCAACGAAAAATCTTAAAGATTCTTCACTTTGTTCAGAATGACAGCGGTCGAAAATCTTGTTTATCGAATGAATACCATAGAGGTATAAAACAAAATTGGAGGTATGTAGAAAAATGGCAGTAATTCAAATGAAGCAGTTATTAGAAGCGGGTGTTCACTTCGGACATCAAACAAGAAGATGGAATCCTAAAATGGCGGAGTATATCTTCACCGAAAGAAACGGAATTTACATCATTGACTTGCAAAAAACGGCGCAAAAAATCGAGGAATCGTATAAATTTATACGTGACATCGCGGCAAACGGCGGCGACATTCTTTTTGTAGGAACCAAGAAACAAGCACAAGATGCTATTAAAGATGAAGCTTTACGTGTTGGAATGTATTTTGTTAACGCACGTTGGCTCGGTGGAATGCTTACTAACTTTAAAACGATTAAAAGAAGAATCGATCGTTTAACTCAACTTGGAAAAATGCAAGAAGACGGAACTATGGATTTACTTCCTAAAAAAGAAGTAATTAAACTTAAACTTGAAGAAGAACGCTTAGAAAAATTTCTTGGCGGAATTAAAGATATGAAAAAACTTCCCGCTGCTCTTTTTGTAGTTGATCCGAGAAAAGAGAAAAATGCGATTGCGGAAGCAAGAAAACTTGGTATTCCGGTTGTTGCGATTGTTGATACAAACTGTGACCCTGACGAAGCTGATTACGTTATTCCCGGAAATGATGATGCAATTCGTGCCGTTAAATTGATTGTTACAACAATGGGGAACGCAATTGTTGAGGGCAGACAAGGTGAAGAATTTGTCGCGCCTACTGAATCAGCTGCTCCTGCGGCGACCGAAGCACCTGCAACTGTTGCAAATGTTGCTGATGCTGAGAAAGCACTTGATGATATGCTAGAGGGCTAATTAATATACAAATGAAAGGATTGATATTTAATGTTTACTGCTCAAACAGTTAAAGAACTACGTGAAATGACCGGTTGCGGAATGATGGATTGTAAATCCGCGCTTACTGAAACTAACGGTGATATAGAAAAAGCGATTGAATATTTACGTGAAAAAGGAATGGCAAGCGCTGCTAAAAAAGCAGGAAGAATTGCGGCAGAAGGAATGGTTGAAGCTTGTGTATTCGGAGATATTGGAGTTGTTGTAGAAATCAACTCTGAAACAGACTTTGTTGCGAAAAACGAAGATTTCCAAAACTTTGTTCACAATGTGGCAAGTCATATTGCTAAAAATAATCCTGCTGACGTTGAAACTCTTGTAGGACAAACTTTCGATGCTGACCCTACTAAAACTGTTGGCGAGGCGTTAACAGAAAAAATTGCGGTAATTGGCGAGAATATGAACATTCGTCGTTTTGCAAGATACGAAGGTGTTTGTGAAGCATACATTCACGGTGGCGGAAGAATTGGTGTTTTAGTTAACTTTAATGTTGATGCTGCATCGGCTAATAAAGAAGAATTTAAAGTTTTCGCAAAAGACATTGCTATGCAAATTGCGGCAGCAATGCCACAATATGTAAATCAATCGGAAGTTCCGAGCGAGCAAATTGAAAAAGAAAAAGAAATTCTGCGCGCGCAAGCTCTTAATGAAGGAAAACCTGAAAATATTGTTGACAAAATGGTTATTGGCCGAGTACAAAAGTATTACAAAGAAATTTGCTTACTTGATCAACCATATATCAAAAACGGTGATGTTTCTGTTGCACAATTTATGGCTGATACTTCAAAAGCAATCGGAACTGATATCTCAATCGTGAAGTTTTCTCGTTTTGAAAAAGGTGAAGGTTTAGAGAAAAAAGAGGATGATTTTGCGGCTGAAGTTGCAAAAATGAGCGGGAAATAAGACAATTAGAAATTATTTAAAAAAAGCCGATTTTTTAAATCGGCTTTTTAATTAAATTTGAAAGGATTGATAAAAATGGTCAAAATTACTGAAATCAATTATCCAAATTTCGGACGTTGCGTGGAAGTTTCAAACGGAACGATTGAATTTGTTGCAACCCTTGATATGGGTGCGCCAAATATAATTCGCTTCGGATTTGTTGGCGGCGAGAATGAATTCTTTGAAGATATTAACAAAGTAGGAATACTTGACACCCCTGAACTTAGAGAGAAATTTGAATCAAATGAAGGGTGGTGGATTATGGGCGGACATCGTTTGTGGAACTCGCCTGAAGCTGCGCCGCGAACTTACTATCCTGCTAACTCTCCTGTAAAGTGTGAGGAAATTCCGAACGGCGTTCGTTTAATTCCTCCGCCGCAAAAATGGACGAACCTGCAAAATCAAATAGATATTATGATCACCGACGACAATCAGGTCGAAGTAATTCACAGAATTACAAATGTTGGCGCGTATCCGGCCGAATTCGCTGTTTGGGCGTTATCAGTTATGGCACAAGGCGGCCTTGAAATTGTTCCGGTTCCAAAAAAAGATTCCGGATTTCTCGGTAACTGTTGGATTGGACTTTGGTCGTATACAAAAATGAATGATGAGCGTGTTTACTGGGGTGACAAATACATAACTGTAAAACAAGATCCGAATGCCGACTGTGCCTTTAAATTCGGAATAAGCAGCGAGCACGGTTGGGCGGCTTATCTTAATCACGGTAATATGTTTGTGAAATATTTTGATGTTGACGGCAAAAATTATCCGGACAACGGTATGAATTATGAAACCTACACAAACCCGCATTTTCTTGAAGTTGAAAGCTTAGGCGAGTTAAAATCGGTTGAGCCCGGCGAAACAGTTTCTCACAAAGAAACGTGGCAGCTTTTCAAAGATGTTTCGCGTCCGACATGTGATAATGAAGCTGAAATTGCTGAAATAGTAAAAAAATATGTGAAATAAATGTTGACATTTCCATAATTTCGGTGTATCATGGAGAAAATTATATATTTATAGTAAGGAGTGTTGTAATGTTTACTCAACAATGGTTGATATTAGCAGTGTTCGCGGTTTATTTTAGCGCGATTATCGGAATGGCTCTCTATTTTAGAAAGTCAAAAAACATGTCCGATTACTTCTTGGCAGGCAGAGGTTTAGGAACTTGGATTGGCGCTTTATCAGCGCAAACATCTGATATGTCTGGTTGGCTTTTGATGGCGCTTCCGGGTTCGGTTTTCTTCTTTGGAACAGGGCGAGCTTGGATTGCAATCGGTCTTATTATCGGAACAATTCTTAATTGGCTGTTTGTCGCGAAAAAACTCCGCCGTTATACAATTGTGGCGAATAATTCAATCACTTTGCCTGAATATTTGGAAAATCGTTTTTACGATAAATCACACGTTTTAAAAATTACCGCATGTGTGTTTTTCGCAATCTTCTTCACTGTTTACGCAGCGTCCGGATTCCTTGCGGGCGGAAGAATGCTTCCGCACATTTTCGGAATCAGCTATCCTGTTGCGGTTATAGTTCTTGGAAGTTTCGTTGTTCTTTATACGCTTATCGGTGGATTAAAAGCGATTAGCTGGACAGATTCAATTCAAGGAATGATGATGTTGGCGGCGGTTTTCTTCTTACCATTGATTGTTATTGCTCAAATGGGCGGATGGGGAAATGTTGTCGCAAATGTTCCGGAAGGATTTTTCAATTTGTTCAGAGAATATACAATGGACGGACAAATTGTTCCGGTTTCTGGAATTGCTATAATATCAGGGCTTGCGTGGGGGCTTGGATACTTTGGAATGCCTCACATTTTAGTCAAGCTTATCGCAATCAAGAAAGAAAGTTATGTACATAAATCTGCGGTTGTTGCAATTGTTTGGGTTTTAATTGCATTGGCGTCAGCGGTTGTAGTTGGTTGGGTCGGACGCGCGTTTGCGCCGGAAATCGGGTTTGCGGGTCGCGAATATGTGTTTATCGAAATGATTAACAGAGTATTCTTATTCAACGGCGCTAATCTTTTCTTAGTATTAATGGGTGCATTGTTTCTGTGCGGAATGTTTGCGGCAATTAAATCAACTGCGGATTCGCAACTTTTGGTTGGTTCTTCAGCTGTTAGTGATATCTACAAAACAGCAAATAAAAAAGCGTCGGATAAAAATTTGGTTTGGTTCAGTCGTATAGTTGTATTGATAGTTGCGGTACTTGCAACATTAATTGCTCTTGATGCTTATGTTCCCGCGCATTATAACGAATACGGAGTTTGGGTTCCATGGGCAATTGACCGTGCGACAGGCGTTATGGCGCTTGTGTCGGTTGCTTGGGCAGGATTCGGTTCGGCATTCGGTCCGCTTATGTTGACGTCTTTGTTCTGGAAACGTACAAACCGTGTTGGCGGCATTGCCGGAGTTATTGTCGGCGGTGTAACCGTATTGATTTGGCAATACGCGCCGATTATGGGTGGGCAAACACCTATGGTTGCAACTGCTTTGAACCATATTGTTCCCGGATTCGCTCTTAGTTTAATTGCAATCATAATCGGAAGTTTGGTTACCAAAGCGCCGTCTGCAGAAGTTCTTGCTGACTTTGAAACAGCGAAAAAACCTTTAATTGAAAATTAATTTTTCATATATAATGCAAATATAATGTAAAAAACGCGCCTTGATTAACAAAGCGCGTTTTTTTAACACTTCCCGTCCATAAAGCATATTATGTCAAAGAAAGGTGTCGATATAATATGCAATTTTTAGGTTTAGCAGGAACATTAACAATAGCAATCGCAATATCAATTGACGCGTTTGCGGCAAGTTTCGCGTACGGCGGACGGCAAATAAAAATACCATTTTTATCAGTTTTGATTATTAATGCAATATGTTGCTTAATGCTTGGAATATCTCTTTTCGCCGGTGGAATTGTAAGAGATTTCATTCCGGAAATTGTAACAACTATAATTAGTTTTTCAATCCTTTTTATTTTAGGAATTTTAAAACTTTTTGATAGTGGAAAAATTAAAAATCATGACACTGATAATTCTAAAATAATTTCAGCAGGCGAAGCCGCCGCTCTATCTGTTGCATTATCGCTCGATGGACTTGCGGCAGGGTTTGGAATTGCATTAACTAATGCAAATGCGTGGTTTGTGATTTTATCGACATTTGTGATTGGTACGGCAGCAGTTGCATCTGGGTGTTTGCTTGGAAGAAAAATTTCAAAGCGATTTAATATATCGTGGGTTGGCGGCATTTTGTTGATTGGTTTGGCAATTTATCAATTATTTTGAAAAAAATGAATTTGTGAAGAAAATTTCTCTTGACAATTTGGCGGTTGTTTGATAAAATATTATAGTTCACATTTTTACATATGTTGCATATAATGTAAAGTATAATATTTATTTCGACAAGGCGCCATAGCCAAGTGGTAAGGCAGAGGACTGCAACTCCTTTATCCCCGGTTCAAATCCGGGTGGTGCCTCCAACGAAAATCCCTTTATTCTCAATGGTTTGTGAGAATAGGGGATTTTTCATTTTCTGCCTTACCTGTCGTTTGCCACCTTTTTGCCACCACTCTCTAACTAATTCCCGAAACCCGCAAACCTTTCATTCAAGGTGTTTGCGATGTTTTTCTTGGCATTCATATCCAAATGGGCATAAATGTTCATAGTAGTCGCAAGGTTGCCGTGTCGTAGCCACATTTGAATCTCTTTGAAATTAAAACCCAAATAGAGTAGATACGAAGCGGAACTGTGACGGAGTTCGTGGAACTTGATAATAGGCAATCCGTTTCTCGCCAATACCTTTTTGAAATGCTTAGTGACGTAATTTGGCGGAATAAGCTGTCCGTTGTCTCTCACAAATACATAATCCTTGTCATCGTAGTCGTTCTGCTGTAGTAGTTTGTTCTTAGATTGCCGTGCTTTGAGTTTCTTTAACATTTGAATTATGATGTCGGGCATTGGTAGTGATGAATTGCTTGCATCGTTCTTGGTTGAATCCTCGGCATAGGTTTTTACGCCCATTTGAACGCAAGTATGTGAGATGTCAAACGTGCCTGTGTCGAAGTTGATTGCACTCCACTTCAATCCGCACACCTCGGAACGGCGTAATCCATAAAATACGGCAAATAGAATTATACCTTCAAGAACATCACCTTTTGAAACTGATAGCAATTTGTCAATCTGTTTCTCGGTGTAATACTTTGCTCCTGTATACTTGATTTGCTTTGGCATATCAATACACGACATAGGGCTTGTGGCGATGAGTTTCTGCTTTACGGCACTATCGAGGCACTTTGAAATATTCCACAAATGCTTACGAACGGTATTTGGAGAGGCTGTTTTGAGCTTGAAATTGATATATTGCTGAATATGGATAGGCATTAAGTCCCTGACCTTCAACTGCTTTGGTTCAAAGAACGGAATAATTTGGTTGTTGAGTATCAACGAATATGTATCATATGTCGTCAGCTTAATGGACGGTTTCAAATTCTCCGACCATTCTTTGAGAAATACAGTGAACAGAATATCCTTACTCAAATCAACCTTTTGCTCATCGTATTCAGCTAATATCTCTTTTCTCCGTTGCTCGGCTTTACGCTTATTATCACCTTTGACCAGAATATCAGTCAATATCCACTTTTGACACCTCTTTCCTGTCGATTCGTCACGATAGCGAAGCAACACATAGTAATTTGGTCTACCTTGTTTTTCGTACAATATTGCTGTCATAAGTAATCATCCCTTCTAACTTTAGAAAGTCCTACCTACGCTAAACTTAATCTTAACAAATTATAGCATAGTAGGTTTTGTTGTCAAGATTAAATTTTAAGAAGCACAGAAAATCTTTTTTATGATTCGTGTTTTGGGAACTTTTATTGTACGTCCGATTTGAATTGGTGTACCAAATTCACCGTTCTTGATATATTTGTAAATCGTGTTTTTGGAATCTTCAAATATTTTTGATAGGTCGTTTATGTTTAGTAGGTCATTATAATTTGATAGGGCGTTTTCGCCTGCTCGATAATCTTCTAATGATAATATGTTTGTTGCTTTGTGCAATTTTTCATTTCTCCATTCGTTAAAAAGTAAATTTTCTATTCGTTTGATGTAGTATTGTAAATTTTTTTCTTGTAATTTGTAATATTATGTGTTATAGTGATTCTCAAAGGAGCGTGTTGTAATGGACTACTGTGTTACTAACGCAATGTCTATACTTGGGTTCGTGGCAGGCATTGTCGGTCTTGCCGTTGGTGTTTTTAGTTTCGTATTATCTTTAAGGTTATTTCGTTATCAAAAACCTACAATTAAAGCGGTAGAGCATAACATATATCAATTTTATACCCCTATTGAGAATTGTGATTATAGCGTTTCAGCCATAGGAATTTATTTGAATATAATAAATATATCCCCATTTCCTGTTAAAATAACTGGACATTTGCTAACCAAAACACACTTGTTTGCGGATATTTTGGGTAAAATCCGTATTTGGTTGTTGTTATCAAACGCAATGCGAAGTAGGATTTTGAAAAACACTCCACGATTTTTACCGTATTACAACAGAGATATTATCCCAACCTACACTTCTTTTGGTGTTGAAAATTTTGAACTTATGGAAAACAAGGTTATGCTTGAGCCTTCTGAAAATTGTAACGGATTTGTTGTTTTTCAATCCGATAAACCCCTCAAATACGGAGATGTTCTGCGACTTAACATTACATCTAACGCTTGGATTAAGTGTCAAATTAAAGTAGTTGTAAAACCGTGGGAAGATTCATACATTCGCTCACAATAATCCCCATATTTTGCGATACATACGCTTCCTGTAAATTTCAAAACAAATACTGTCGCAAAAATCAAGTGAGTTGATTGAGACGGATTGATTGGAAATTTTCTGTTTGCAAGCGGCGCAAGTGTTATTCATATTTTCAAATCCTTTCAAGACAACAAAAAGCCCCGAATTTCGGGGCTTTAACTGTCGGTTAATATTTTATGCGTTTTCTAACGCGATAATCCTGTTTCTCAAATCCGTAATTGCCGCCGTCAAGCCGGAATATCCTAATCCCGCCAATCCCTCTGTAAATAAATCCCGCGTACTCACAAAAGGCACAATTCTAACAGTATTTTCATCGTTTAGACTGATTGAAGCATTTGTTGATGTGAAATGAATGCCGTCAGCTAACCCCGTTGAGGTCATATTCAGTCTGCGCCCAATATCTGCGTTGGTTGTTACGCTAAGAGCGGCGTTACCGCCCAAGACAATCCTCTGTTCAACGCTGTCATAATAAAACTGGTCGCTTCCGTTTATATTCCACCGTATAAAGTCCGTGGGATTGATTGAAAGTGTGTTGTCGCCAGTCCGCATTGTAATACTACTGTTCGTGATGTTGATGTCCCCTGCGGTTGTCATTTCAAGAGTCGCAACACCATCTGTGATACGCCCCATCCGTATAATCAAATTGGACGGCATAGACGGAGTTCCCGCGCCAACAGACATATAGTGCGGACTCCAATTCCAATTATTCGGGATTGTGTCGGTTATGTTTTGAAATATCCTTGTGCCGCGCAAATTCAAAGCGTCTCCATTGATTTGATGTCTGCCGTTTATAGTAGCCAAAACGCTTATTTGGTTGTTACCCAAAAATAAATCTTGTGCTACGGAATGTCCATCACTTGTGTCTGCATCAAATAATCGCCGTATATCCTTACCACTATCTTCAATCCTGTATTTCACTTCTTTAATTTTATTGCCGTCCGACAAAGTTGCAACGTACATCCAACCACCAACACTCTCATTAGCGGCTTCGTTAAATGCGTTTTGCATAACAAATTGCAAGTTTTGTCGTTCAGATTCCTCCAAAGCCTCGTTTTCATAATACAATCTTTGCCCGACTTCTCCGCCAGTTCCACCGCCAAACCAAACAAGCTCATCGGTGTCTCCTTCTTGGGTAACGACTCTCCAAAGGTATTTATCTCCCGTTAAATGCACACAAGGCTTCCCGTCTACATATTGAGCGACTACTATTTGAGCATACCCATCTTCACTTGGCGGACCCGCTTGTGGATGTTTCTTGTATTCTTCAATAGCGGCATTTGCTAAAACAACTATTTTATGAATATCTTTATATCCTGTTTTCTCGATTTTGTCGGCAAGTAGTTGAATAACTGCCGCTCTACCCGAACCCCACAAAATCAAATCATTACCTATGACAAATAACTTTTTGAAATTATCGTCAGCCGCATAAATAACACCATCTTTCTCAACCGCCAACCGTGAATCACTCGCAACGGTGATACCGTATTTGTTAATTGTACCAAAAAGCATTGACATTACACTTCACCGCCTTCCACGATAACCGCGGGTTCGCTATCATCAATAAAATCGTGGTCGTAAATCTCGTCACCTCGAACAATCATTATACTTTTTAATTCTCTGATAGATTTAGTTATAACTGTGTTATCGTCATCATCAACATCAACCTGAATTGTAGCCGAATCTTTGAATCCCTCAATTATAGAGTTGGCAAATATTTCTAACGGCAATCCACCAGTAGCCAAGTCTATGTTCCACATCGGTCCGTCATTGAAAATAAATGTCAATCTTGAATCCTTTACTGCTCCCTCCGGTGTTACTTGTACCATTTTATTATTTGTGATTTCCATTTTTAATAATCCTCATTTCTTAAAATTTTCAGGGGCGCGGACGAACCAACGCCCCGAAAACATTAATCACCGAATTTATCTATAAACTTTAATACAAACTACCTTCGCCGGGTTTTGTTGCTGGCTCTTTTGGTTTGCCGAAAATTTCATCTAATCCGGGCATAAACGAAAAGAATGACGAATTGGTTTCTGCCATCTTGCCACCGCCGCAGGCTTTGCAATTTACGGTATCGGGGCCACAATACAAACAAACCTCTGCCGTGCTGTTTTGCTCTGTCGTGGGGGCGTTCTCGTCAATTTCTTTAACCACATTCAAGGCCGTGGTCGCATATGTAAATTTAATTTTTGTTTATTCGCTATCATCAGCAGAATTGCCGACTTTTTGCTAAATCGCATCTTTCTTTGAACGCTTAAATGCGTGAAATAATTTGTTGACTTTTCGCAATCCGTCCCGGAACTGGTGCAATCCGACATCGTTCTTGTAGTTCTCAATATCTCTTTGCAACATTTTGGAATCAGTAAAAACATACTCAATCTTTTTGTCAGCGTTTTCGCTAATTTCGGTCGGGTAATCTCTCGCCGTCAAATATCCGGCAAGGTGAAAATCTGTTGTTAAAAATAGTGTGTTAGTCATTTATTGTAATCCTCCGTTTAGTTTTATATTTTAATAATTGCAATGATTCCAGTCAGATTATTTTTAACTTTTGCAATATGATATAACGCTTCATACCATCTAAAACACTCTCCCATCAAGCCAATCGTTGAGCAAGCCACGCATTCTCGGAGATGGGATATATAGGCTTATCGGTTTATCATCGCGAATAGCTGAACGAAAAATCCATTGAATGAGATAGGCGATGGCATACGCTTCTTTATCAATCTTAATACCTTTCAACTCAAAAAATTTATTTATATCAGGATTAGCCCAAACATCACACAAATAAGCCAATATGGAACGTTCTCTATAATCGTTGCTTGCTCTTGCGCTGTAAGGGACAAAACAAGATAGTTGATTTTCCGTCCTCTTTCGCTCTCGTTCGGGCAACAACTTTTCTTCGGGGTATAAGTTTCGGATTTTAGTATATCCTTTACCCTGTAAGGCGGACACACTTTTTTTGAAGGTAGTCCACATAATATCTTTGGGCTTCGCTTTCTTGTGATTTCGTAAATAATTCCGCAAATTGTTTCTTAATTGGATTAGCATTGCTGATGTCGCTCTTTTGTACCAAGTTGAACTAAATGCCTTTTTGTAGTCATTCAATCGCTTGTCGCAACAAATATCAATTAATTCTTTATACTTAGCTCTTTCCTCGGTATCTGCCTTGTACTCGGTCAGTTGGTATCTATCGCCGCACTTTTCGACGGTCACCAACTCATATTCGATTGCGTGATAGTCAAAAAAGTATTTTAATATCGAGCCATTAAACAAGTAGGTGCATACGATAATCTCGCTGAAAGTGTCAAATAGTTTATGTGGGAACTCCCACAAGAACAATTTATTTTTAACCAATATCAAATTACCGCTTTTTGCCAATCGTTCAATCTCGCCGTATTGACTATCACTATACGATTCGTCAACCCACGACACACGCCCTAAATCGTCAACTGATATAAGCCCTTTGTTTAACAATAATTCAATGTCACCTTTTTTCATTGCCTGTCTTTTATTCGGTACAGTCTCATTATAGAGCGTGACGACTTCCAGCACTTCGTCAAGTATTAATGTGTAGTTGCCTTTGTTGAGATAGTCAACGGTTTCATCGTTTGAATTTAGAAATGTAGAATGTGTGCTAACTACATTCAATTCGTCACTTATCAACCCGTTAAAGTCATCGAGTTTTCGCCCGCCATTTTTATATGAAGGCTCATAAAATTCTTCTGTTTCGCCGTCTTTACTCGTTCTACTTCTGCCAGAAATGGCGTTATGTAGATGTATGATTTGTCGGGATAATCATTCATACGCTGAATGCAATATGATGTTTTACCACGTCCGCAACCTGCGTCAATCACTTTAATCTTGCTTCTAATCTTTCTTATCCTCCTGATAATTTTATAATTTATTTCTACTGCGATATTATCGCCTTCAGCTTTTCTAATCGAAAATCAGCTAATTCACGTTCGCCCTTCAACCACAAAGAAAAATGTGTAAGTCCAATGCCCAATTGGTCACTTATCCACTTCTTTTTTGTTCCGTGCGACTCAATATACTGTAGTGTTAATCTCCGTAAATCCAAAACCCGGCAACCTCCTTTCAGATAATTTTCTTTTCTAACAGGATAAAAAAATTTATCCTAATTATTTTATAATCTAAACACAAAAAGACACTACCACAAGAAATCAACGAATAGAGCTTTCGCCCTTCGTCAAATTCTCATAATAGTGTCTCGCTTGTTCTGTATTTATTGCCATGTTAAACGGTTGCCCATCTGCTTCCAACACATTTATGATTATTAAATTTTGAGTATTACACTAATATAATACCACAGGTGTGATAATTTGTCAATAGGTTTTTGTGAATTTGTAATGAAATTTCGACTATGTTGTGGATTGGTTGTTGGAGTGGTCGCAAGATGTGGGATTCGCGTTGCGCAAAATGTCATTATATGTCAATTCTCTGCCGCGCACATAACTTGTGGCTAGCCAGCAGACTATTGCTGAATTTAGCCACTCATTTTATGTATTTATTAAACATATGCCCACTCTACAAGTTGAACCTTGAAACCCTTGATACATAAGGAGTTGAGAAACAGTTTAGCACCCACTTAGTGCTAAAACACGAATAATTAACAAATAAATTGCGTAAGCAAAAATGCTTTTAATGGATATATGTTTGAGGGGAAAAGTGTCATTTTGGCATTTCTCTATAAAAGCATTAAGTGGGAAAACCGAACCTTCAAAGTATAGAATCCAAAAACAAAAATAAAAAAAATATATTCTATATCCAACTTCACTAACGCACTAACTCTCGGTAAGCGTACTCGGTCAAGAAATGGTATAAGGAATGTTTGCAGGATTATTATATATATGTTTTGGTAGAATACTTGATTTTCGTTAATTTGTTCTGTGTAGTGTTGCTTGAAACCTCAAAACATCTACAAAACTAATAATACCAATAGCTTAGACTGGTTTACACCACTTGAAATTACGATTCAATTTTCGAGAATAATCGATGATGTAGAAATCTCGTGTAAACACTTATATTGTTGAATTTGTTGGTGATTATCAATGAATTTGTAAGCAGAGTGAATCAATGATGTCGTGTTTCACGACGCCATCTATCATTCTTGGAACAGGCTGAACTACTGAAGCGACGCAAAGAGATTTACGAGGTGTTGTATCCAGAAACGAAAAGAGAGGCTACCTTGAAACAGTACCGTTCCGCAGAATCTGCAAAACGGCAACAACCCTCTTTCGTAAAATCACCGCTTCACCTATCAACCAAAATCACCGCAAACAAATATGTTGCTCAATGGCTTGCTCCAGCTCCTTGGACTGAATCCCGATATATCGTTGAGTTACTGCTGGAGATGAGTGTTGCAACAATTTCTGAACCAAAATAATATTGTGGTCGCTGTTGTTATAAATTCGCGTTGCAAAAAACTTTCGGAATGAATGTGTTGATATTCCCGCGAATCCTAAATAATCACAAACCACCTTTAATTGCTTTTGTACGGCTCGTTCACCTATGGGAAAAATTACTTCGTGCGGTTTTATGCTGTTTTCCAACGAATATATTTTGATATGATTATAGATTGCCTGCGGAACTGTAAAGGTGCGTTGCTTCCCGGTCTTTTGCTCAACAATGTCCAATCGGTAACGCTCGCCGTCACGAATTATGTTTGACAATTTCAATTGTAAAATGTCGGAGATTCGCAATCCCAAATTCGTCTCAATAACAAGTACGGTTGCAACTCGGATATTCGGACGGCATCCGGCAAAACCACTTTTAAGAGTGTCAATGATTTCGTGGTACTGCGATTCGGTCAATACTAAAGTTTTTTTATTCATCGGAATGCCTCTCAATCTCGTAAAAGTTCGTATTTGTTAGCATGAAAAGTTCGTAAATAGCAACTATTTTTCCGCAACCCTTGAAATTACTATGTTTTAGTGTTCGTATTTGATGCCTTATACGAACGAAAGGGCGGGAGCAGGATTCAAGCATTACACACCCACTCCGGAAGTAATCGTCAATTGTTATTCGTCAGTCTATTCATATCAATATCAAGGCTCGCCATTTCACACGCGACCTTTTGCGAAAACTGGCGTACTATGTACAAAACATCACAAAATTTTTTGTCATCGCTATTTATCGCATTACAAGATTCGTTTTCAATAAATTCTATTGCACCCGCTAATACTGCTACCTCTGTTGTTGCCGTGTTCAATCTGTCTAATAATTCTTTAGTCATGCGGAATCACTCCTAAATGTAATATTAGGGCGGTTTTGCCGCCACCCTCGGCTGTTGTCACACATTTTCGTCTGTCACGACTTTAAGCTACTAACGGCAATATTGCATTTCGTGCCTTGTACCCATTTATGATAGATTGTTGTTGACTGTCGGACAGCTCCAATCTGCTCATAATCTGCTTTCTATTTCGCGCGGTCATCAAACTGCGATATGCGTAAACGACATCAAGGAACATTCCGCCAACTGTGAAATCTCTTGTTTCCGCTCGGCTCTGCTTTACCGATAATAGTTCCTCGGTTGGTAGTGTTTTCAGTTCTTGCGGCTTATCACAGAATCGGCAATAAAGGTTCGCCAACTTCAAAAATGTTTCGTTTGCTATGCCAATCTGCAACGCTCGTTCGATTGGTGCTGTAACGGTATTTTTGTAGGTCATAAATAAACATCTCCTTTTTAGTTGACACAGGAGCGAGAAAGTGATACAATGTATATATCTCGCTCTGTGCGTGATAACTGCCTATACTTTTACTCTTGGTCGGGTTTGGGTATGGGCTTTTACTTTTCGTTCAGTTATTCCTGTGATAATTAGTACAACGAACGGCGCGAGGAATAGCATTCCACAGAACACAACGCCGTACCAGTTTGTGATTGTCATTGCGTCACCCCCATCAAGCCACGAGAAACCGCTTGTAATAGGTAGTGTTCATGTAGCCCGACAAATCACCCAAATCATCCTCTAACCGCTTTTTATCAAGTGATTCCCGCTTGCAATCGGAATAAGTTAGCTTGTATTCCCCTGCAATGGCTTTCGTTTGGTTCGTGTCGGCCATATACTGCTTAAGTTCGTCAGCGACTGCCGCCGCCATAGCCTCCGCTTCTTCGGCTAATCGTTTGTACTCTCGGTATGCGCGAGCCTTTTCTTGAATTTCGTGTATTGACATTGTAAACACCCCTTTCGGTTTGTTGGTTAAGCGGTTACAAAGCTGTCATTTTTGTACTGCTTCACAAGCTGACGGACTGGCACTTGACTATATTCGTCACAATATAGCACCTTGTAATTAGTGGTTAATATGTTGTTGCGTTTTCTTAACTCTAAATACATTATACACCAATATCCGTTCACTGTCTATTGGCAACTTGCACAAATATACACGGAAATTATTGTATATATTGTACATTGTAATCCGTGTATATTTATGATATAATCATTATCGTGGGAAACTATACTTGAAAGGAAAGATGAAATGCCTGTAAAATACGACAAACTATTCACATTGATGAAAGAAAAAGGGTTGACTACTTACCGCATACGGAAAGAGAAGATTATATCGGAAAGTGCTTTGCAAAACTTGCGAAATGGGAAGAGCGTTACTGTAGACACCATATCGGCACTATGTAAAGCCTTGAACTGTCAGCCGGGCGATATTATGGAATATGTTGAGGATTGAGGGAGGATTGAGGTTGGTGGCAATTTTAACCA
>Ga0123355_10007733_pt1 | contig 16155 bp, 8 predicted proteins | sample TergutEmb28metaG_3_FD_89872 | JGI IMG/M metagenome (GOLD analysis project Ga0123355, IMG submission 89872) | Embiratermes neotenicus P1 segment gut microbial communities from Petit-Saut dam, French Guiana - Emb289 P1 | ecosystem: Host-associated > Arthropoda: Insects > Digestive system > Gut ...
ATCGATGGCATGCCGTCGTGTTTGGTAACTCACTGCACGTCTACAGAAACAGGTTTTATCACCATTACAACTTTATTACCAAACACGCTACACAGTTTTACGAATTACGACATGCTTCGTCCATTAATGCTTGTCACCTTCAGGTCACTCGTAAATAAAAGAATGTACAGCAATGAAATGTTAAAACGTAAAGTTCACCCTAGAACACGCCACGAAGGCCCAGAGGGGGAGTCGAGGTAAAAATCTACTCTTTATTTAACTTCGATACTAGATGGTGGTGGGTGGTCAACGCCACGCTCCGGCCGCTTTACCCCCGGGAAAGAGAACTCGGTACCCATTGTATAGGAGGCTGCGTGGGCCAAAAGGCCGGTCTGGATGAGTGCGGAAAATCTCGTCCCCACCGGGTTTCGATCCCCGGACCGTCCAGCCCGTAGAGAGTCGCTATACCGACCACGCCATCCCAGTTCAAGAAACAGTGAAACAGAATACATATTTAAAATTTCACGTATCCGTTATAAGAGATCTCGTTTCCTTTACATAGGTTGTTCCATACAAATATCTGTTCTTTTCTTGTTAAAGTATTATTTTTTAAGAACTGTAATGTTTAACACCAAGTGATTTATGTGGAATTAGTTCTTACCAATTTTTATAAAATTAACGATATTAAAACGATTTAACACGTAACAAAAATACTCATACTTTAACTAAGTTACGCTGAAGGATTACACCATAGTTAGTTCATAAATCCCTCGCTAACGTGAACCAGGATAAGCTCAAATTCGAGGAATAAAATGTACAAAACTACAGTTGTGTTCATCGCTCTACATATCAAACAGATACTGCTGTGTGCTTGCTGGCAAGCAGACAGCAGTATCTGTTTGACAAATGCCTGTTGCTGTATGTACAGTCTTGAACTCCTGATGATGGACGGAAAGACCGTCCGAAACATGTACAGCGTCGTTCCAGAGTGAATAAATTTGATACACTGGTGCATCTAGTTGGTTTTACTATAGGAATAATATTACGATGCACGGCCCTATGAACGTCAAATTTGTGAAACTTAATCTCTCACAAAATGTAACACTTGTCGCGCAACCTGCTCTTCATCTAGTTCAGTACAAATTGCAGAGGACCTAACATAATTAACGTCAACAATAGAAGTAAACTAATAACACTAGATATAAAAGATTTATAGGCTATGTAAACATAACAACCAATGAAATTTTATACAATACCAAAATACTAATAAAACAAAATAAAATAGATACTTGAATTTCACAAGAAATCCGTAAGCCATTAAACTTGAAACTAAATCAAAATTATTTTGAATATGATCATAATGTTATAAACCAAACAAAGGAGTACTAATGGGATTCCTCCTTTCATGAGCATTAATTAACTAATACAAAAAACCTATGCAACAAGTTGGTGTTAAATTTTGCGTATGCAATGTGGCTGCACGGAAAATGTGGTACAAAATTAAATCTGGTCTCACATTAAGAGCAGAACATGGTCCTGCGGGTGTTCAAAGCACACTGCTGAGTCAGGTTCTTGGATCTAAGAGAAGGAAGAGAACGCTGGAGAAAACTACATAATGCGGATCTTCCTTATTTGTTCTTCTCGCTAAATATTATTATTATTAGTAGTAGTAGTAGTAGTATTAAATCAAACGAGGTGAGATGAGGGGGTACGACGAAGGATGCATGGGGAGAAGCTAAATGCATACAGGCTTTTGGTGAAGAAACCTGAAGATGCCATTTCGAACACCTACGTGTAAATGGGAAGAAAACATTAAGATTGATCTTACATAAATAGGATGGGAAGGCGTGTATTAGATTCATCTGCCTCAGGCGAAGACAAATGACTGTTGTGAACCTTCGGATTCCATACAATGCGGGCAATTTCGTGACCAGCCAAGGTGCTACCAGCTTGTCAAGAAGTGCTCCGCTCCACAGAGTTGGCTGAACCAGGAGTTCAAATACTTTTCATTTTATAATTTACTGAAAGTAAGAAAAGACAGGGGGGGGGGGAGGCTTAATCACTTACACAAATGTCTTTCCAAATTCATAATCCGAAAAAGCCAGTAGTAACAGCGGATGATTATCCACGCTCATATTGCGTCCAAAAATGACCCATTCTCGGGAAGTTAACAGCCGCTCAAATGGCCACGAAATTTCCCGCCCCTTACGGAACCTTAATGTCAATTAGAATGTTCGCAAAGGCTCGTCACTAGTCCATAATCTAAGCCACACGAATCCAGTTCATTCCTTTACACTCCATGTATTTGGGTTTCGTATTAATAATATCCTCCCATTTACACCTGCGTTTCTCCAAGTGGTCTCTAGAGAACATAATTTCTCGTCTCTCATATGCATGGCCAATACGTCCATCTCACCCTCTCTGATTTCATCAATATAAGCTGGTAAGGGTAAAGATTATGATGCTCCTCACTAAGTAACTGTCAATTCTCCTGTTACTCTTAGGTCCAAATGTTTTCCTCACCAACCCATCCTCCAACACGTTCTACCTTCGTCCCTTACGGTGCGACCACGTTTCCCGCCCACCACATTCATAAGGGTCATTTTATCTGTTCTTTCTGCGTTGTGGCGTTACCCAGTTACCACTCACAATGTACTGAACTCAACCGAATTTCATGCTGGCACTTGCGGTTCCTCAACATACTGCAGAAAATAAGCGACTTGAATTCGCTTCAAATGCTACGCTTTTCTCTAACGTGTGAACAGAAATCAGCAATTTAACACTGAGCAGGCATGCTCAAGTTACGTCACACAGTCTGACTTTCACCGCGCCTGAATCCTTGCGTCCAACACAAAACCGCACCACAACACTGCTATGTCCAAGAACGTCCATAGAATTGATACGACCCAAACTGCGCAACGGATCAGGGAAATGCTTCGTTCTGCGCAATGGATAGACTGTTGAAACTTGCTTTTCTGTGGCAGCTTCTTTTGGCACACATCGTCAGTTGTTTATAACTTAGCGACGCTCAGTCAACTTAAAGGTGACGTATGGTCCAATGTGAATAGTTTTGTACAGCAGGCTGGAAAAGACGAAATGAAAGTAGCGGTGGCCTATGTCAAGACACCGTCCTCACATTTGCCTAGAATTACTGTGAAAGAAAAGTCCTCAATCAGAACAGCCGGTGACTCGGTGAGGATCGAACCAAGTATCTCCAACAGACGCGCCCGTCTGGCAAAGAACATTTCGGACGATCGTATGGTCTTCCTTTAAGGAAGGCCGCTTCGTGTATGCGTCACACTGAAGCCGCTGGCATTCCTACTTCGTGTTACAGAAGATTCGGATTCAGTTCTAGACCTGGCAAGTGTTTCCCATGCATTTCCTTAGTCCCTCTAAGCAGATAACGGGAGAGTACTTTGATACAGGGGTACACAAATTTTTCGAATATCTACCATCCACCTTCAAATCTCGGCGCTAGGTGTCATGAAGCAAGTTCCATATTGAGAGCCCAAATTCGGGGATGGCCTATGAGCCACACTGCTCTCTGGCGCTTTATAATCGGCGCGTGTGAACTGATACATATTTTGTTAACGTAATGGAAAACTGCTGTGCTTATGCTGAAAATATTACGGGCCATCTTACGAATTTCGGTCTCCCGGATTTGTACACCCTAAATCAAAATACGCCACGGCACCTCGGTTCCATACCCATCGTATACAATAATTCGCAAGAACCTTCCCATTCGATTCCACAAATTTACTGGCGTAGATGAGTAAAGCGCAGACACAGCGTCACTGAGGGCCCCCAAACGTCAAAAAATAGTTGGTGTGTGTTCTGTTGGTCTGAACTTCATTCTTCTGACATAAGACAGTACTGTGGAACCCTGCTGTGAAATATGGAAGTAAATGGAATAACTTCGCTAACAGTTATATATGGGACCGTATGATCGAGTTACGGGAGCCTTCAACCAGTTATTTACGACAGTACACAGAATCAATGTTACCTCAAAAAGTGTGTTAAAAACAAAGAAATAACGCATAAAGAATGGCTACAACAGGTTACATCTACAAGAAAAAAGGCCCATAACGGATTTAGACAAGTCTTTCCGTACGTTATGGGATATCGGTACAGATCCCAGTTAAAAAAAAAACAAACAAACAAACAAAACGTTGGACAATGCATAACATTTACGTGGAAGAAGTGGGGTAACATATAGAATTTATATCCCGTCAAGCAATGACAAAATCGGAGTAAAAGAATATTATTACGAGATAACTCGCAAAATTACGACAATACCAAAAAAAAAAAATACCAATACTACTACTCAGACTCGGTCAATTCACTTACCAACTTTTCTTTACACATCCGTTCCTCGTCCTTCGCAGTCTCATTCCAGACTATATGATCACCAATCTACACAACCTCCTCTCCCTTTCTTATTCCTTCCTGTTAGTGGCTGACTGATGTCTGTCCTACTCCTACAGATGTTACCTCCCACTGTGAGGACGTCAACAAGTTCGTACACATCGACAGAAAAGGCGTATTTTTACGACCTGGGAAAAAACGGGGCACTTGGCGTTCCGAAACAAATTTTGCGGGACACCGGAACATAGCTCTGTACAATCCATAATACTGAAAAGATGGGATCCTTAAGTAGGGGTAGCCATTATACACAGAATAAGATTTTTCTGAAATTCTCGTTATAGTCCTATGCACATGCAGCCTACCACACGGGAAGTCAGAAAACATTTCAAACATAAACAGTACTAACTTCGGCACACTTCTACATAAGTGACTTTCAATAAATAAAGATCTATCCTTTTAACGACGCAAAGTTCACCCTAGAACGGGCCACGAAGACACACAGGGGAAGTACAGGTATAGCTCTACTCTTTCTTTAACCTCGGCGCTAGATGGGGGCGAGTGGTCAACGCCACGCCCCGGCCGCTTTACCTCCAGGAATAACCCATAACCCATTGTAAAGGAGGCTGGGTGGGTTCCAGGGACGGTCTGGAAGGGAGTGGAAAATCTCGCCCCCACCGGGATTCAATCCCCGGACCGTCCAGCCCACAGCGAGTTGCTATACCAACTGTGCTATATATCCCTGTGACAATCTGAATACACTACACTTTCGGCCACACTGCCTATTCATGTGTTTAGTATAACTCTCACAATAAAACCGGTTGGTCCCCTATAAGCATTACTGGCCTCCCTATTTGTAAGAGTAGAAATGTGCAAGATGTAACGTTCTCGCGTGTGAAGATCCAAGTCTTCTGGAGTATGACGCCGTGCCGATTGGCAAACCGTTACCGACGTTTCGGAGAAGCTTGCTACCTCCACATTTAGGATCCACGCAGACCCTGCAGCTCCTCCTTTACATAGGCAACTATTTACTAATCGACTGTTTGCTGTGAGATATGAACTGTATGTTTAAATATTATTTACATGTACTTCATGGTTAAGTGTCGAACTACTCGTAAGATAACAACATGTACTTCATACATACGAAAATTCTGGAATGTTTTGAGGCACAGGCTATGTTTTGAAATTTCATAACTTACTACGGCAAGTGACAACAATGATTATATATTAATGATCGTGCAATTTGTTGAATCAAATACTCTGTAACTGCTATGGTAGGTTTTACTTCCCTTAAGCCGAGGTTAACGGTCTGAAGAGTCTATATTTGTCCGTGCCCGTGATTGTCACTCCGTGCACACATTTGCATAACAAATCTGGAAGACAATACACATTACGGTAAATGCTGGAAGTGAGAAACTGTTACTTCTCAGCAGTCTTTTTTTACATAAAAACCCCCACAGAAACCGCGCAATAAAATTTGAAATGCGCCTACCTCTATACGGACGTCTTAGGCACTTTGTCTCCTGGTTTAACTTTTGGGAAGATAAAACACTTCATCTTTATTAGTTGCCTCGTGTTATCAAACACAATGATATTAACGCATGTTATCTGAACATTAAGTATCAATTACGGAAGTTATATCACACCTAATACGATGATGATTATGTACACGTAGTGAAACGGTGGTGAGAGTTCGGAATTAAGCATCATACCCTATCCTTCGAGCTAAGTGACGTGGCTTCTTAAAACCTGCAGAAAATTAGCGCTATGAAGTTCCAGCCAGCGCTCACAAAGACGACTGCTGAATAATTCAGAATAAGCTAGCATTCTTAGTACTGCAACACATTACAAGAACCGGAGGCTAATTCAAACAACGCAAAAAGCAAACTTTACATCCAACGTATGACATTCGGGTATAACCCTATTACTTCAATATAGCCAGTGCAGATTACCATAGATCAAAAACTGGAAAATGTGGACTATACCGACTCTCTGGCCAGCCTGAGAACAAGTGATGCAAGACGCACAGGTTAAATAAAATCCAGGACTGACCTGGCAAAAGCGACACTCAACAAGAAGACTCGTCTCATCAGCAAATTGGACTTTAATTACAGAAGAAACTAGTAAAATGCTACACCTGGAGCACAGCTTTGCATGGTGTTGAAACGTGAACACTCGGAAAGTACAGCAGACATACCATGAAAGCTCTGAAATGTGGCGCTGGAGAAGGAAGTACGTCAGTACGAACGATCGTGTAAAAAATGAAGTATTTCACAGAGTCAAGGAGGAGAGGAATATCCTGCGTACAATAAAACGAAGGAATGTTAACTAAACATAGCAAAACTTGCGTCCTAACTGCTTTGAAAAACACCTTATTGAAGGAAAGATAGAGGAGACAAGACGACGAAGAAGAAGACGTATGCGGCTACTGGAAAAGAAAATATACTGGAATTTGAAAGAGACAGCGCTAGATCGCACTCCGTGGAGAAATCGATTTGAAAGAGGCTACGGACGTGTTGCAAGACAGACTACAAAATGAATGAATAAATGAATGAGCATGATTTCGATATCCTCCCCAGCTTGTCCGTTTTTGACTTTTCACAGGACAGGGCAAAAAACAATAACATTGAAACAATCATACCAGCTAACTATTTTTTCACGTTTGTTTCAATTAATAAAGTAACAAAGCATGAACTGGACCAAGTCTTGAATAATACAAAAAATGGAAACTAGGTTCAAGAACAATGTGCAGTACTGAAAATATTATTAATATTATTCATAACATACCGGAATTAATGACAAATTTTGGACTTTTAAAATCCACTATCATGAACCCCAAATAAAAGACGTTCACATGTGAGTCTAGAAAAGGTAAATAAAGATAAAGAAGAGACGTCCCCAGAAACAAAAGCTGAGAAATATTAAAGGGTTAGAAGAAACATAATTTACTTAAGAGTTTTCGTGGCAAGTCATTTTTATTAGACCCGTTCGGAAAATTGCGAAAAGCGCCTATCAGCTTCGCCATGTCTCTCCACTTGTCCGTCCGTCCATCCGCATTGAAAAACTCGGCTCCCGCTGAGCGGATTTTCACGAAATTTGATATTTGGGTATTTTTCGATAATCTGTCGAGAAAATTCAAGTTTCATTAAAATCTGATAAGAATAATGGGTATTTTACATGAAGACCAATGTATATTTTCTATCGTATCTCGCTCATTTCTTCTCAGTATGAGATATGTTTCAGAGAATGGTTGCAGAGTAAATCAAAACATACATTTTATGTTCATAAACTTTTTTTGTAAAATCGTACTGTTTATTAGATAATGTGGAAAAATGCTGCACAGCCAAAGAGCCCACAGATGACAATATGGTGCAAGCACATTGCATGCTGTGTAACTAAGGCTACAGTCACACTCAGCACATGCAGTACTTCTTTTGTCACCACAACGATCACAGCTGCTTTACTGCTGAGAAAGCCACGACATCCCATGAAATCTGCGATTTTCAGAACAGCCACAAAGCGATAGCACTGTAATATAAAACATGCTGGTATTTCATTACTACCATTCTACCCGAATTTAAAAGACCTGTGCCAAACAATGCGTGGTTTTTAAGGGCTTCTAAGACATACACTGTGCTTCCAACTTTAAGAAATTTGGTAATTTTCAAGAATTTCCAGTGTTTTTCTCTTCTTCTTATGTCAAATATCTCACATGCTTTTTCTATTTTCCTGTACTTCAAATGTGCTGTGGGTGTCCAGTCTGTCCTAATAAACTGTGCAAAGTATGCACAGACCATCAATTCATATGCTGCTGACTAGGCGCATTCACTTGCCTTGCAACACTTAAATGACGCATACGCAACCAAGGTATATTCTTGAAAAGTATACCATACAGGGCCTACCAAACACTACAACAGACCGATCATATGTGACATACAATACACTACAGCTTGTTACACTTACACAATATCTTTCATATTTGCCCAGCAGGACAAAAGCCACACTGTATATGGGACATTGATGAAATCTGGTTTCAAAAGCCTTTCATCAAATATGTCACCAATTTTGGTAATAAATATGTGTTGCGTGAAAACCAAAATACATTGATATCTACTTGAAAACAGATATCAATAATTAGTGACCAGAACAAAAAAAACACTTGCTTCTTCAGAACATGTTATTTTCACAATAAACATCACACACTACAGTAAAATTTGTCATACAGATAAAGTGATAAAATTATAGATGGTGGTTACACGCCTCCTAAAATACTGTAACGTAATTCACAAGCCTAGCATCACAAAGCCACGACTCAAAGGGGCCATATTTTTAGATAGAAAAACATACACACACACCATAAACACATGCATCAGTAGTTAATGCAGCCAGTACAGTTATACTAAATATATAACCACTATCTAGCACGGGCCTGCTCAACTTATTACATGATGTGGGCCAACTTGGGCAAAATTTGGTCTGCATGTATGCAACATGAAATTAAATACACAAAATGAAGAATGAATTACTGCACCTATAATTATATGTATAATTTTACCTGTGTATTTTTTATGCACCAAGTGCTGTAAAGATCATCAATCCATAGTCTTACAACAGGTCCAGGGCCCCTACCAAAGCAAGCTGTACACAGAGTGTAAAATAGTACTTCCTTATTCAATTGCAATAAAGATATACTGACAAAAATATAGCAATTTTATAAAAAGTGCAATTCACAACCACTGCTGTGGTGTCACTATTTTTTTCACATTTTTATAGAATTAATTCATAAGGTAATGTATGTCTCGATAAGTAAATGCTCAAAATATCCAGAATTGCTTCACTGTTCTATCATGGCTTCCTCAGTGTAAGGGGTTAAAGACTTTTCTCATTTAAAATTCCCCACGGGTAACATAACACTGTATCAGGGCAACATGCTGCCCGTGAGGTATGGGTTGAGTGGCCTGGCTCTAGCAGAAGAAGAGCAGCTGTAGATGTGGCTTTCTTATGCATGTTAAATGCAAACTTAAACCAAACCCAAACAAGCAAACTGCTACAATAAATGGGGAATTACATCCTACACACAATAATAATGAATAGGCATAATTTGATGGTGCAAATCCTCTTGTACATAATTGATACACATTTCCATTTTTATAACACAAAAGAGAATCCCTTAATGTTCTAACAGCACATGGCAAAAAGAGAGTGAAAGAAACATGGCTTCAATTGTGTAAGAATAGCCTCCTCCCTTAATCTCAATCCTGTCCTGGACAGAGGTGTATTCTAGCTTTAATTAAACGAAGGCCACAGAAAGACCCATGGATTGTCAGAATGTTTATTTCCCCTTTCTGCCTTCTGTTCTATTTCCCTCTAAACTTCACAACTCTAGGCCAACCAGCACAAAGTGCTTGTCACTAGGAAATATTGTCATGTGGTCAATCCTCTGGGGCTGGAATGAAATGCAGGGTGTACAGCCTGGAAAATGTTTGCCATTACTTTGCATGTTTTTTGCAGCATCTTTATCTGACTTCAGGAATTTTGGCCCCACAACACGTGTTGACTGCAAACGACTTTCGGTGCCAAAGGGTCATTGTTACCAACAGTCATACAAACAAAACTGCCACATGACTGCACAGGGATTTTTTTATAAGAACTACACTGGTAGGAGAAATGTTAACAGTTCAAGGACAATGTTGAAGTTGTTGATCCATGGGAATAAGTTCAGTAGATTCAGCACAGCACTCACAAAACATCCCACTACAGAGGCACAAAATGCGGCAATGTGACCACTAAACAAATGTGTCACTGAGACCCTCAAATATAGGCACCCAGTCATATGGGAATAACCATACACTGTTCAATAGCCAATATCAATAAAATATTCATGTAAGTTACAAACAAAAGTGTCTTCTTTGTAGAAAAGAGAACATAAAAATCATAATTGTTCTAAGGCTCTGAAACACAAACATCTAAATTTACTATCAGTGGGGGGGGGTCTATAACATAACATTGAAAAAAATCACTTGTTCTAGGATCAATATTAAAACAAATATGTTACTTCCATAATGCTGCTAAACAATATGTACATATTGAAAACTGTAGAAATTTCATTTAGCTGCCTAATGAACACAGCTGCAGTGTGTACAGAGCATTATGTCCTCTGACCAGTAAATAACATGATCCACAACTGCAAGCATCCTGTGGCTATATTAACAACAGTGCCTGTACAACTATCAAAACAAAGTAGTGGAAGAAACAATAATTCAGGAAGTGAATAAGAGAATAAAGGCATAGTCAGAGATTAATATTAGCAATATCCTTGAGTTTAACATTCACAAAGATTTATACAAACTGGACATTTTTCATGTGATTAGCAGTAGTGTCTATGGAACCTTTAGCTTCATAATCATTTCACCATACTTTGACATAAGTGAATGAGTGCCTCAGGTTATCTGACAACTCAATATTTAAAACATCCTCCAGCAAAAAATATTACTGACAATCATGCCAACAGGAATGTAAACAAAACAGCTGTCTCCAAACAACTTACAAATTAAATAATTTCTGTAAGGCACACAATAAGTAGAGAAATGTTATACTGATGTTTCGAGTTAGCTGGGATATGACATCGATTTCCAACTATTGACCAATGACCAGGTGTGATGCACCAGTAGAGTTGAACGTTCTTTAGCACCACCATAAACACCTTGAATCTCATAACGCTATGTTATATAGCAGGCACTTGGGGAACTTCATGGCTTGGACTTTTATATGATTCACAAATTATTCTACTGAAGAATGGGTTATCTTCATGGGGCCCCTAAACTCTTTATGTATTGTAACGATAAACAACTTTAAAGTCTCTACTAATAAAACTAAAAATTCTGTATTAAACTGAAAATGACGCTGGAAATGTCACGACCACAAATTCATAATCTTCATAGACCTTCCGGTACCTGACACAAACGCATCTGCATCTGTCGTATTGTGAACTATGAGATCATTTCTGCATTTTCTGTAGGAACAGCGCGTTATATTTTTTGTAATTATTCACAGAATTGATTGAGAATGCATTACTTCCCCAGAAAATGACACGGTTCATTCCCGTAAAAAATAGAAATAACCTGCGTCTCATTCACTTTTTCGTAACAATTCCTGCTCTCCGGCGCTTAACAATACGTTAAAAACCGTCGTATTATTGTTAAGAGACCGGGCGCAAGCCTCTTAATCTACTTAACGTTTCACATGCCACAGCTGGCATCATCGGAGCAAACGGAAGGGCAGGGTAAACCAATACATTGCTTGCACCCCAATGCTGTCAAAATGTCTCATACGTACCACTTTCGATGTATGGAACCAATAAAAGCAGGAAGACGATATATCCACACTCATTTACCATGATCCCACATGTATATTGTTCACAACAGTTTTAAAATCACACTTTAAACCAAGCCATTCACTAAAAACTACAGCTCAGTACTTCATCACATCACAAAACCTTTGTCTCCATTTCTTCTTGCGCATGCGCAGAGACGTATATTCATACCTACGAGAAATTTACGTTCATAAAATATCCAACAACGCCTCGGTGGAGAGAGTGTTTTTGTCATGGAACAAAGTTAAGTCTCTCTTCATCGTTGCACCGTGCATTCTGTAGCTTATGTAATTAATACACAAACAAATGCACATATATTCATTTAATTATCTAAAATTCACACTAAAAACGCCCCTACATGTTTCGATCATACGATCCTCCTCAGGGAGCATACATTGTTCCTTGCTAAATTTATAGTTTAAAAACACTCAGTGATTTACATCGTTACGTTGAGTTGGTGCTGTGGCAGCATGTCTTGTGTATTGTGAGAGTCGTATACTGTTCAGAATGAGCCTGGCTATCGATGGGCGTTGTTTGATGTATAGCGTGTGACTCACACACACATATATATATAATCGTACGTAGTAAGAACTGAATTACCTTGATAAACTTGTTTTAGCCTTGGTGAGATCAAGCATCGATTCTAAGAACGCAGATAAAAATATGTCCACCCATACGGGCTACTAGGGATTGTTATCGATTTTCAGCACAGTATTAAATCACACAGTGGCGCAGCTGGTTGAGGTACTGTGCCTCAAGGCGGAAGATCGCGAGATCGATTCCCAATGGTGTTCTTCCGGCCGCGCTACGGCCCTGGGGTCGACCCAGCCACTAACAAATGAGTGCAGGATTATTTCCTAGTGGTTAAAGGTGGCCGGTGGGTAGGGGTGAAAAGGTTGTCACATTCCTGTGTCGATTGTCGTGAAATCCAGAGCCTTAACCTCCTAGAACCCTCAGGGCCTGTCAAGGCGTGTTCATGACTTGCTTTGCTTTATAACAGGTGTGCTTTTCAAACTTCTGACGATATTTTACGAGTGTAGAAAAACAGTCAACTTTATTTATCCTCTGATACTTATGTGGTTACCATTGTTTATTTATGGAATATTCGAAAAACTTGTTAATATTACATAGTAAAAGAAGGTTAGGGTTTGGGCGTATTTTTAACGACAGAAACACTATTATGTCTCTTTCCGAACAGTATGCCAGTGCTTGTTTTGCCTTGCGTGGGATGCACTGGCATGACAAAAAGCTCTACATATTTCGACCGCGCACGGTCGCTACTCGTGGTTTATGCGGCCCTGACGCCTTCCAAAAACATACTATTACAACAGAACATATATATATATATATATATATATATATATATATATATATGGACTATTACGAAGAATCACGACTACCAGCCTGGTTGTGGAAGTATCAGCTCTCATCCGTGACACTCATCAGTTGTGTTCGAGGTGGATCGGACCACAGACTTACCCGATTTGAATACGACTCCCACGTGATCCACTCACCTGCCACACTGTGTTTTTCGGTCATCTATTGGTTATCAAACTTAGTCACTGTGCCATGCCGGCTACAGTCACGCACGACCACGCCGCTTGTAGCGCCACCAAACTTGTTTCCAGGGGTCCATTGAGCTTGCACAGAGCGATTAGACCAAAGATTACTAGATCGGACACCCAGTGCACGGATGATTTATACCATGCTGCAAGGGGGCACGACCCAAAATGTAATAGTCACTAGTCTCATCCTTTTTCCTGCAGCCATCACAGTATGCCACACGCGGGACAGTAAACCGAACTCAATAAGTCGCGTATGAAAAATTTTTAATTTCAGATTATACTGGTGTATTCACAATATAGTTTTAAAGATTTAAGATATGCCCCATGCTATATCAAGTGTCAGCGTTAGTTGTACACCTCCACTGCGGTTAATTTATACCATGCAGAACCCACCTACTTAGCAATTCCAATATTTGTCTAGTTAACATCACAGTTGGGCAGACAGCGTGTAGTACTCACGCATCCCATAAAAAAGAACTAATGTGCGCTATTGCAAGAACAGTGGATGCCGGTATCATACTGAAATGGGAAAAAACTTATGTACTCGGGGATAATACCAATTCTAATGCTATTTTGTCTGCCACAGATCCCACATAGATTGGCCACAGCTCAAACACAAGCTGCTGCAGTGAGATTCTGGCAATCATCCACTTCAGTAATATTGAGGAATGAAAAGTGAAAGCATTTTTCTGCCCAATGTTCTGTGATTTATGAGAGCACATTGCTTTTTGGAAGGTTCCCAGGCTTTGTCCTTTTTCATTTTGGTAAGAACACATAGATGAAAATGAGAATGTACTATTGTTGGAATGATATTAACAGGAAAAATCGAAATACTTGAAGAAAAATGTGTCCCAGTGCCACTGTCCAGAGACTTAAGACTAAAATTAATCTGCATTATGTTCACACGTGTTAGAGTTTCATACCATGGAGAGTACTTCAATGCTCAATATATGAGTTCGTGGTCAATAATTTTACCATCACCTTTTTCTGACAAGATGGACTTTGTAGTACCTGTATACCACATATCAGGATGGGAGTATTAAGTCATACAAGTAAAAGGAGAACAAAAGTTTTTCATACATAAATGTGACATAAAACAGTATAATATATGTTGCTGTAACTAACTTTAAACACTCTTGCATAAGCAAATGTACATCTGATTTGTACTGATCATAGTACAGCCCACAATATACTATCTGGTGTATAAACCATGTGTTAACTATTAACTTTTACAATCTTGAACTGGAGTATTGTTCAGTTTTCTTGTGTCTGGTAGTATCCGTAATTCTGAAAATACAAGTGAAATGAAAGAAAAAATTACATTCTCAGACTAACAAACACTAACCTAGCCACTTAGCAATATCAGAATAAAACATTCCTAGTAATAAAATGGGCTGCCAACATAAGGTGCCAAAAATTTGTGTGAAAAAGAGAAACACAGCTGTCCAGTTGAATTTGTGTTTAAGTTTCTGTGTGTTGTTTTTAAATAAAGTGATTTTTATTGCAATCTAATCTGATACTACTTGGTCGTGAGTTCATTGCCACAATGGCGTACACTGTTAGTAACATCCAGATATGTAGTACAAGAACCTATATTTGGTAATCCAAACTTTTATTATGACAATTACCACTTCGATATGCATCAGCTCAGTCTGAGTCACATCTTCAAGGAACCAACCATGATGCAAATCAAGGTGCTAATGGACTTTTATGACAGAGGCTTTAGGTGTGACAGAAAAAGGGTAATTGTTGCACCATTGTAACAAAGCCCTGAGTATATAATTAGCAACAATTAGCATGTAACTCTAAATTTTAAAATTTGTATGGTGGCATATTTCAAAACATTTGTTAGCTGCATGAGTACTCCAGAACATACAATCTCCAGTTATCTTTAAGGTATATTTTAAATGCTGTCAGTTGTTTTGACTACATAGCACTGAATCATGCATTAGAAAGGACATGGAAAGAAGTGGGTGTGACCTCATTTGAGGTACTATCCTAGCATTTGTTTGAGTGGCTAAAGAAAACTATGAAAAACCTGTCAGAATGGCTGGTCTTCAGGCCAGGATTTGAGTAACGTGCCTAGTGAACATGAAGAAGGAATATTACCAACTTAAATACAGTTATTTAATGCATATTATTTTCTTTCTATTTATTCTTCTTCCTTCCTTTTTTATGTGCTTCATTACTCTGATATGTTCTGCTACATATGTATATGTATATATATATATGTGTGTGTGTATGTATATGATAGTCATACAATTAAAGTTCAGACCAACATGAATCTAACTGCTTCTGCCAGGGTAATATATTAAGACTATTCCTGCTCCTTTATTTAGATTCTGTAGGTCACACACTGTGTGCTCAAATTATGTTCCACATGCTGCCATTCAATTTTATATACACATATAGTAATTAATGTGACATGTACCATATTTTCCAGGTTCAGATTCATATGCTTGCACTACAGTTGTCCTCAACTCTTCTTCTACAGCTTTAGATAGTTTTATCATCTGCAAATAAAGAAAGACACATATCATACAATATAGTACACGTCATAACACTTAAAACACTCTTACAAACAGGAATTACCTGACTTATTACTTCTGAATCTGTAATATGCTTGTTCTTTTTATACTCTTCATTAATTCTTCTCCTTGCATCTGAAACATGTTCTTAAGATGTTAACATTTCAAACTGAATTACACAAACAAATACAAAGAAATATTATTATGTACGTGAATGACTTTTGTTAGTAGAATGAAGCAAAAATACCAGTCAAGGTCAATAACACAAATTTGCTTTGACTTTAAATTAATGATAGTGTGTTATTTAACATTTACTTTTCAGCACCTTTACCAATCTTAGAAGTGGTCC
>Ga0123355_10007734_pt1 | contig 16154 bp, 14 predicted proteins | sample TergutEmb28metaG_3_FD_89872 | JGI IMG/M metagenome (GOLD analysis project Ga0123355, IMG submission 89872) | Embiratermes neotenicus P1 segment gut microbial communities from Petit-Saut dam, French Guiana - Emb289 P1 | ecosystem: Host-associated > Arthropoda: Insects > Digestive system > Gut ...
AGTTTTCAAGGTGCTCGCATTTTTATCGAAGATAAAATATGCTTGTGTTTCATGATAAAACGTGCCCCTTTGTCAGGGGCAAGAGCTATGATAGCATAGCTTTTTCGCACTGTCAATACTTGTTATCGGCTTTTTTGATTAATTTTATAAAAAACTTTGGTTTTTTTGTTTCTTCCTTATTGTAATATCGAAATTTATTGTTGATGATTTGGTGAAAAGCTATAAAAGCCTTTATATTTCTCATTTACTCCTACATTAATATTTAACCATTTGCTCTCTTCGCAATTTGTTGTCGTAAGTTTTGCATTACTTCATTTACAACTTCTATAACCGGAATTGGTTCTGGAGTTGGTTTAGGTAGTACAATATATTATTACAGTTAAAAACTTTCCTTAATTATCGTATAAACTTCCCCCCAGTCTTTGGAGTTTTTCCCTAGAAAACTTCCACAAGTAATTTCCAACTCAATGTGCTAAAGTCATATCACAAACTTTTGAAAGCCAAATTCATTTAACATTTTTACCAAACTATTACATACCCGTTTTGCTGATAAATACGGCAAAGAAAAAACGCGAGATATAAATATCCTCGCGTTGATGATTTGGTCATAGGCTTACAAACTTTGATTTTACAAGGGTTTTTCAACCCCATGTAACAGTTTGGTAAATCTGTTACACTAAAAACTTACTATAATAATACTGAGGTTTATTTGAGCTTGGTTATTTGATGTGGGCGATGATTTGGGTAAAAGCTTACCGTTGATATTTTGGATAAAGGCGTTTAAAGCTAGGTGTATCAAGGGCTTGGCGTATTTTAAACCATTACTTTACCCATTTCATAATCCTCTTTTGTCATTATATAATACTTCCCATCAAAAGTTTTACCCAATGCCGGTGCTTCAAAAGTACCATCTTTGTAAAATTTAAACCCGCATTTCTCATTAACTCGCTTAGATTGTGAATTAATTAGATAATACCCACACCACAAAACATCTACCTTAAGTTTTTCAAAGGTATGCTTAATCACTTCTTTCACTGCTTCGGGCACAATTCCTTTTCCCCAATAATCTTTGGATAGTACATAGCCAAGTTCCCTTTGAGTTTTTGCTTTGTAATTGGGGTCTAATGTTCTATTGTGAATACCAACGCTACCAATTACTTTGTTATGCTCTTTATACACGATTGCGTATACGTCATCATTACGAATGAACATATCTAGTATGCTTTTAGATGTTTCTTTGTTTTCATGATGAGGCCATCCTGCCATTTCTCCTATACCTTCTACGCTTGCGTATTCGTAGAGGTCATTTATGTCTGATTTTTGCCAGCTTCTTAGGGTTAGTCTTTTGGTCTCTAGGGTTTTCATGCCATTTACACACCTTTCTTTAATCGCTCTTTATTTCAAAATCCACTGCATGGCACGAAGGGCACTTGTTTTCGGTTTTTTTATAATCAGTATTACAATATGGACAATGCTTCATTTGTATATCGCCTCTGCGTCTTGGCCTTACTACTTGCCTTGCGGCCTCTTCTGCCCTATACAACTCGTAATTATCTGAAAAGTTAAACAAACGAGCTATAATAACATGGGGGAACATTTGCATTGCATTACGATAAAGCGTAATGTTAGAGTTGTATTGCCTTCTGGATGCATTTATTTTTGTTTCTAATTGAATATTTTCCGCCATCACTTTTTCCACCATGTTAAGGGCTTTAAGCTCTGGATATTTCTCGAAGGTTGCCAATGCGTTTGTAATAAAGGTACTCATTGCCTGATCGGCTTTAACAACTGTAGAGTATTTATCAGGCTGATACATATTCTTAATTTTGCTGAATTCGGCGCGTACGTTGGCAATTTCGTCAAACACTTTAGTTTCGTGATCTAGTGCGTTATCTAAAAGAGTAAACAAATTCTCCATTTGGTCCATGCGTTGTTGTAAAAAAGCATCTATATTGCTAAGAGATTTTTTTACCCTGTTTCTTTTAGATACTAAGTTGTTATATATAGTAATTATACAAATAACAGAAAATATCCCCGCAAAGATAGGCCAATATCCTTGTAAAAAAGCAAAGTCCATTTTTTATTCCCCTTCATTAAAATTTTTATCTAACAGATAGCTAAGCAAAAATATTTCATAAATCTTTATCAGTCTTTCGTATGATATATCAGAATCGTCGGTTAGTGATGGTGTAAATAAATCTAAAGTAAGCCCTTCCTGCCTATCATGGATCAGGTTTTTAATGCGATCGGCTTCTCTTGCTATTTCTATGCGCATACCTTTACCTACAACTAGGTTGTATGGCCCATACTTATTACGGATAAATAATAATGTCTCTTCAACTACCGGGTTAATCATTCTATGTACATCTAAGTGGTAGTCTTCCATTTTTTGTCGGCTGGCTTCTCTGGAATTGTTTTCAGCTGATTCAAAAAAGCTCTTTGTAAAATTGCCTACAAATTCAAGTTGGTTGGCGTCATTTTCAGAAGAATCGGCATGTTTATGGATTTCGTTAAGATTGACATCTGCGCTTTCCACCACTTTTTTTGCTTTTTGAGCAAATGCTCCTGCTGCTAGGCCTAATACTCCGCTTCCTTCAAACATTTCGTCGAAGGGGTTATCTGTTTTTCTGCCTTTGCCTATGGAAATATAGCATTCAAACTTTTTTGCCATCTCTATGGTGTTAAATTCAAATTTGTGCGTATCGTTTCCAAAAAGCTTGATGGTTGCTAGGCTATTACTAGCAGTTGCTTCGGTGTTTATTATGCGTATGTCGTAGGGGAGTGGATTTGCGATGTTCATTTGGGTTCTCCATACATTGCCCCTTACAAAGGATCTGCTTTGGGTAGACATGTTGGCTCTGTCTAATTGAACCTGTGTTTTGTTAATTTTGTAGCTTACAGATCTTAAGCTAGGAGGTGTATTCCTCCGTCTCCCTTTGCGGCTTCCTTTACGTGCGCTACCCTCGTTTATTACTAATTTTAGTGTATTAATACTTAACGGCTCTACTAACCAAGGCAAAATTTGATTCATATAAAAATTAGCGTATTCACCTCTAAAGTAATTTCTATCAGCTGTGATATATTTACTTGCCTTAGTTCTGCGGCTTGCTCTTACAATTATTAAAGCAATGAATACAATAGCAGCAATGGCTGCCCATCCTTGCTCCATAATATTATCCCTTAAATTGGTCATAAGTTCCGCAACTAATATTGGTAATATATCTCTCCAGAGATATATTATTACGACAAAAAAGGCTATTAGACAAAACCATACCATTCGCTTATGCCTTTTTTGTCTTCTTACAAAAATAGCACGCTCTGCATTTTTAAGTTGTTTTGCTTTTTCAAATAATGTATTAGCTTTGTCACTATTAAAGTGATTTTCAAAGGTTTTTACATAATCTTCTCCTATGTGAAACATGAGTCCTCCTATATATAACTACAACAAATATTTTTCAAGATACTTTGCTACACCATCTTCATCATTAGATTCACAAACATAATCTGTCACTTGCTTTGCTTCAGCAACTGCGTTTTCCACAGCCACTCCAACACCACAGCCTTTAAGCATGTCTACGTCGTTATAATCGTCTCCAAAGGCTATTACATCTTGTAATTCTATACCTTTCATGTTTGCTAGATACGAAATCGCATTAATTTTTGACGCTGATTTATGCATTATCTGATACCAATTTTCTCCGTTGTTTGGAAAAATTCGCAGTTCGAAAAATTCAGCTAAAATATCCGATATAATTTCCGGTGTCTTGCATTCAACTGATAGCTTACACACATCTTCCATTACGGGTGCAACGAAATCATGTTGAACCGGATTCCACCCACCATCATCACCGCGCATTACCCATGATGTATGTTCTCTTGTATAAAGAAAATCTCCAACTTCTGCGGTTAAGCCAATTATATTTGGATCAGTAGCAAATCTTTTAATTATATTGTGCTTTGTAGCTTCGGGTATTGCTATGTTCATAATTTCTTTTTTGTTTTGCGTAATGGTTGCGCCGTTATTGGCTATTACATAGATTGATTTTTTATCTATTTGCCATTGGCGTGTAGCCCGCTCCGGCCTAGCTGTGGCAAATACTACAAGCAATCCGCGCTCAATGCACTTTTTAATGATAGATTTTGTGTAATCGGATGTAGTTTTGTCTTTTCGTAGCAGGGTGTTATCTAAGTCAGTTACTATTATTTTTATGTTTTTCATGTCGCACATCCTTATTTTTATGTACTTTCTTAAAGATATTCCTCATAATCGGGTAAATTAATTTTCCAACTAAAGATTTCATCACACTAATTTTTCTCGGATACACTTTATCCGCAAAGCTACTATCGCGCCAATAAGCAGAATCACATTCTGACAATGGGGGCGAAATAGCAGCATGTGCGCGAAAACTATTATGTACTATCACATTGACAAATGACGGCGAAGATAATTTTCCATTTTTTATATGATTGTAAAATTTGTTGGTGTTAAAAAGTACTTGCCTTTTTTGTTTATCGTTAAGAGAAAACTCTGCCGTCTGAATTTTCATCGGTAAAAGAATAGCCTTACCCATTCCCCAGTGTCCTAATACTTGCTGTAAATACTTTGCAACTATGTTTTCTCCCGCTCCGGCAGTTGTGGTTATTACCATTCCAACTTTATCAAATAATCTTGGACGATGAAAAAAATAAGCAAAATGGTCAACTAGGTTTTTAAGGGCAGCATTTACATGCATGGCATAGCAAACACCACTGATGATCAGCCCATCACAGTTTTCAATAGCTTGTGCTGCTGTGCCCACTGTTTCGCTATGTGGACAAAACTCTTCACCTTTTTCAAAGCAAGCATGACAAGAGTAGCAGAATGGCAAATTCAAATCTGCTACGTTGATTTCAGTAATTTCTACATCTTTTTGCGCACGTAGATGCTCCAATACCGCCTGCATTACACCATATGTGTTGCCTTTTCGCATACTGCCGTTTATTACAGTTATCTTCATATAATATCTCTCACCCCTGGGAGTACATAGTTTGGCGCATACGGGTACATCTTAATGTCCTCCTCTGTTGAAACACCCGATAGCACTAGTACAGTGGTCAATCCTGTCTCTATACCCGCGATAATATCTGTATCCATCCTATCACCGACCATTACAGCTTCGTCTGAATGTACACCCAGCCTACGTAGGCCACTGCGCATCATTAAAGGGTTGGGCTTACCTATAAAATAAGCACTCCTGCCGGTCGCCAGTTCTATTGGTGCAATAAGCGAACGACATGCCGGTATTATTCCGTTTTCTGATGGGCCAGTTAAATCGGTATTAGTTCCGATAAGCTTAGCACCTTTTAATACTAAGGATATGGCTTTTGATATGCTATCGTAATTATAATTACTGGTTTCTCCTACCACAACATAATCTGGGTTCACATCGTTCATTGTAATGCCCACGCTATACAAGGCATTAAATAAACCTGGTGCCCCTATTGCATATACAGCACAGCCAGGTTTTTGATTTGCTAAAAACTTTGCTGTTGCTAATGCACTTGTGTAAAAATGCCCCTCTGGTATGTCTAAACCCATGCGATCTAATTTTTGCTTAAGTTCTAGAGGGGAGCGTTCGCTAGAGTTTGTTAAAAATAAGTAATTTTTATTTTCTTTTTTTAACCAGTCTACAAATTCGGCAACCCCTTCTAATATGCGGTTACCATGATAGATAACTCCGTCCATATCACATATAAATCCCTTTTTTTGCCTTAGTACATTTAAATCCATATCATGCCTCCAAACATTATATATTTATTTTCTTATAATTTACTTTCTGCAAGCTTGACAATCTTCTTGATAAATTCCGTTTTTGCTCCTCCATAAGCCATTCGATCATCGGAATATTTTTTGGACAGTTCTATTTTCAAATCGTTATATTGTTTGGCGTAATCAGGATTTTCGTTTAAAAATTTACAAAACAAAATTACTGAATTGTAGTTGTCATTGTGCGGTATAAGTGTTACTTTATCTCTTTTTACACCTAACATACGGATTCTCCTTCTCATACAAAAAATTTATTAACTAAGTATAATCCACCCCCCATTCTTTTACAACAACCTTTAATGATTCCGACGAAAGCGCTCATAACCACAAAAACCCCATTTTTTCAAATCTTCCTTGATTATCCCCAAAACTTTTGCTATGATAATTAAAGAATAAATAACAGGAAAAATTCCATAGACTTATTCCACAGCTTGTGGATAAACTGTGGATAACTATGTATATAAAGGAGGAATCTAATGGAAGTAAAAGAGATATGGGCAGGTGTCCTAGCTCTCCTTGAAAAATCGCTGTCTGATGTTGTTTTTAACTCTATGATACTTCCTTTGATTCCTCTAAAATTTGAAAATAACACCCTTTACTTAGAGGGAGACGATTTTTTTAAGGTTACAATTAATCAGCGTTACCTTTATGATATGACTCAATGTTTACGCATGGTAATAAATGATGATAACGCAGAGGTTCAGCTAAACTCAGCTGAAGATTTACAGGGGACAAGTAAGCAAAAAGCCGAGGATTACGCCAAAACTAATCTGCGCCAAAAATACAACTTTGATACTTTTGTAAAAGGTAAAAGTAACGAGCTCGCTTATGCCGCCGCCTGTGCCGTGGCAGAGGTCCCAGGTAATTCTAGCTATAATCCGCTCTTTTTGTATGGTGGGGTGGGGCTTGGTAAAACGCATCTTGTACAGGCAATAGGCAATTATATAGTAGAACATAATCCAAATTTAAAGGTGCTTTATCAAAGTGCAGAGGCTTTTACAAACGAACTTATCGCTGCTATACGGGATAGAACCACTCAAAACTTTAAAGATAAATACCGCAACTGTGATGCGCTTATCTTAGACGATATTCAGTTCATAAAACGAGCTATAGAAACGCAGGAAGAAATGTTTCACACATTCAACACACTTCATAATGACAATAAGCAGATAGTTTTCACCAGCGATTTGCCTCCTAAAGAGCTTACTTCTATAGAAAAGAGGCTTACAACCCGTTTTGGCATGGGGCTTATAGTAGATGTAACTTTGCCAGATTACGAGACTCGTGCCGCCATTTTAGAAAAAAAACTTGCTATAGAGCGGATTCAAATCCCTGCTGAAGTAAAAGAACTTATCATTATGAACGTGGTATCTAATATTAGAGATTTGGAAGGTGCTTTAAATAAAATAACAGCGTATTCACGCTTAAATAAAAACACCCCTATTACTTTGGAACTTGCACAGGAAGCTTTAAAAGATCAACTGGAAGATGCCGCGCGGCCTCCGCTTTCTATAGAGCATATTCGCCAGGTTGTATCAGAACACTTTAACGTGTCCATAGATGATCTTAATGGCAGAAAGCGGACACGTAATATTGTTTTCCCCAGACAAGTGGCAATGTATTTATGCCGAAAAATTTTACCAGACGCTTCTCTTCCTCAAATAGGAGATGTTTTTGGAGGAAGGGATCATACAACGGTAATGCATAGCTGCGAAAAGATTTCTGGAGAATTAGAGTACGATAAAACTTTGCAAGATGCAATCATAGATTTGGAACGTAAAATAGTAGGTAGCGGCTAAAGTGGAAAAGCTGTGGATTATAATAAAATATATGTGACTAAATAAAATTCATAAAACATGCATGTGTATAAAGTGGATAAGTTTCTCATTTATACAGTCAATTTTCACAACTTATCCGATGGTAAGAATGTAGTTGTAATAAGGTAATTTTTGACTTTTACACTTATCCACCGACACTACTACTACTGCTACTATATCAACATTATAACATGACAGAAAATGGTGTATAAGCTTATTATTTCTCAAGGAGTGAAGTTATGAAATTAAGTTGCTCTAAAGAACTTTTAAACGAAGGATTATCAATGGTGGGGCGAACGGTATCTGCAAGAACCCCTTTGCCAATTTTAGAATGCATACTTTTAATAGCAGATGAAAATGGTCTAAAGCTTGTAGCTAATGATTTAGAAATGAGCATTGAGACATCCTATTTTGACGCTACAGTTGATGAGGCAGGCAAGGTAGCCTTGGAGGCCAAGCTTTTTTCTGAAATTATAAGAAAGATGCCAGATAGCGACATTTTAATAGAAGTTGCAGAAAATAACGAGACTACCTGTAAAAGTGGAAAAGCTCGCTTTAAGATAATGGGGATGCCAGCAGATGAATTTCCTATTATGCCAGAAGTAGAAAAAGAAAAGAGTCATACCATCCAGGCTAAAGAGCTTAAAGAAATGATACGTCAAACTATATTTTCTGTTGCTACCGATGATACTAAGCCGGTGCTTACAGGTGAGCTTATACAATATAGAGATAATGCGCTTAATGTTGTGGCGGTAGATGGTTTTAGAATATCATATAGAAAAGTAGAATTACCTGAAAGTGATGAAGAGACAGAAAATACTTCAATAGTAGTACCTGCTAAAGCCCTGCACGAAATTAGCAGGATTTTACCTGTGGATACCGAGGATGAAGTCACTTTTTCTTTTTCTGATAAGCGTATTGTGTTTGAGCTTCCTCGTTTCAAATTTATATCTCGTCTGATAGAAGGGGAATTTATCCGCTACGACCAAATATTTAATGAGGATTTTGCCACCAATGTAACTGTTGACAGGCAAGTATTTTTAAGTGGTTTGGAACGCTCTACCCTAGTAGCAAGAGATAGCAAAAAAACCCCTGTAAAACTAGATATTGGTGAACAGTCAATAATTATAACTGCTAATACTGAGACGGGTACATCCTATGATGAGATTCCTGCACTGGTAGATGGCAATACTTTGGAAATTGCTTTTAATCCTAAGTATCTGATAGACGCGCTAAAAGTAATTGATGAAAATCAAATTATTGCAAGGTTTACCACGGGCCTTAGCCCATGTATTATCCGAGGGGTGGAGAGTGATAACGCAAAGTATCTTATACTGCCGTTGCGCCTGCGTGGATAAGTAACCATGTGGGTAAAAAATCTATCAATAGAAAATTTTCGTAACTTTAATCGAATAGATGTAGAACTAGAAAATGGCGTAAACATTGTTTACGGAGACAACGCAAATGGTAAGACTAATCTTATAGAGGCAATCCACTTTTGCGCTGTAGGAAGCTCTCAAAGAGCAGGGCATGATAGAGAGCTGATTCATTTTGGAGAAGAAGAAGCTCATCTACAAGCTGTAGTAGATGATTTGGGTAAAAGCGGTCAACGCCGCATAGATGTGCATCTTTTTAAAGAAGGGCGACGCAAAGGCATAGCGATAGATCACATGCCAATCAAAAAAAGAAGCGAGCTTTTTGGAATATTGCATGTGGTAATCTTTACACCTGAAGATTTACGCATGGTTAAAGCAGGCCCATCAGAACGCCGTGCTTTTATAGATTTAGAACTTTGTCAGCTAAGTGCAGTTTATTATCACGCATTACGCCAATATCACCAGGCGTTAAAACAGCGAAACAATCTACTGAAGGCCATTGCTAAAAATAGAGATTTGCTTAGTACCCTGGAAGTATGGGACGACCCTCTGTGCCGCAATGGCAGACAAATTATGGAGCATAGAGCATCTTTTATAGAGGAAATTGGACAAATAGCTGCAGAAATTCATAAAGATATCGCAGGTGGTAGGGATGATTTGGTCGTAAGTTATCGCCCACAAGTAATAGGCGATTACGAAGAACGCCTAAAACGTAGCGTAGAGCGAGACTTAATTATAGGCAGTACATCCTGCGGAATCCACAAAGATGATGTAGCTTTTAGCATAAATGATAAAGATGTACGAGTTTATGGCTCTCAGGGGCAACAACGTACTTGTGCGTTATCAATAAAACTTGCAGAAATTGAGATTATTAAAAAAAGAACCGGACACACACCTGTATTGCTTTTAGACGACGTACTTTCGGAATTGGACGAGAGCAGACAGGGGTTTTTATTTAAGCATATAGAAGGCCTGCAAACGGTGCTTACCTGCACAGGCATAGAGGATGTGCTAAAAAGAATTAAGGGAAACGTGATGAAAATGGAAAAAGGAATGATAATTAGATGAGTGATTATACCGCAGAGAATATCCAAATTTTAGAGGGCTTAGAAGCTGTAAGAAAACGTCCTGGTATGTATATAGGAAGTACAGCTGCCAAAGGCTTGCATCATATTGTCTATGAAATTGTGGATAACGCAGTTGATGAAGCCTTGGCTGGGCATTGTTCTGAAATAGATATAACCATACATGAAGGTAATACCATTTCTGTAAAAGATAACGGCCGTGGCATACCAGTTGGTATACAAGCACAGGCGGGTATACCAGCTGTTGAAGTTGTTTATACCGTTTTACATGCTGGCGGTAAATTTGGCTCTGGCGGGTATAAGGTATCTGGCGGGCTACATGGAGTTGGCGCATCGGTAGTGAATGCCCTTTCTGAATGGTTAACTGTTAAAGTTTATGATGGTAGCCATATACATGAGTTAGGTTTTAGCAAAGGTGAAACAACCAAACCACTTACCATCATTGGCGAAACTAAAGAAACAGGCACATATGTCCACTTTAAACCAGATGATACAATATTTGAAGAAACGGAATATGATTTTGATACCCTAAAAACACGTCTGCAAGAGACAGCATTTTTAACCAAAGGATTAAAAATCAGTTTAACAGATGAACGACAAGAACCAAATCGCAACCGTACCTATCATTACGAGGGCGGCATAAAGCAATTTGTTGAGCACATAAACAAAAATAAAACGCCAATCACAGATACAATATTTTATTGTGAAGGCAGTAAAGATGGAGTTTATGTAGAAGTAGCACTACAACATAACGATGGATTTTTGGAAAACACCTATACATTTGTAAATAACATCAACACTACAGATGGCGGCACACATTTATCAGGTTTTAGAAACAGCCTTACAAGAGTTGTGAATGACTATGCTCGTAAATTTAATATCCTCAAAGAAGCCGATAAAAATTTAAGCGGTGACGATGTTAGAGAAGGGCTTACTGCAGTCATAAGCATTAAAATAGAAGATCCGCAATTTGAAAGCCAAACTAAAACTAAGCTAAACAACAGCGAAGCCCGAACAGCCGTAGAGGGGGTATTATCAGAACATTTTGCATACTTCTTAGAAGAAAACCCAAGCGTTGCCAGGATAATAGTAGAAAAAGGTTTAATGGCAGCTAGAGCAAGAGATGCTGCAAAAAAAGCAAGAGAATTAGTACGCCGTAAATCTGTGCTAGAAAGCGGACGTTTGCCCGGTAAATTATCCGATTGCTCTGAAAAAGACCCGGCACTCTGCGAAATATATATAGTAGAAGGTGACTCTGCTGGAGGTTCTGCAAAAAGTGCCCGTACGCCTAAAACCCAAGCCATACTCCCCCTTAGGGGTAAGATAATGAACGTAGAAAAGGCGCGGCTAGATAAAATCTTAGCAAACGAAGAAATCAAAGCTATGATCACAGCCTTTGGCACAGGAATACACGAAGACTTTGATGTAGAAAGACTAAGATACCACAAAATAGTGATAATGACAGATGCCGACGTAGATGGTTCTCATATCCGCACTTTACTTTTAACCTTTATGTATCGGTTTATGACAGATTTAATATCTGGAGGCTATGTATACATCGCACGTCCACCTCTATATAAAGTAGAAAAAGGTAAAAAAGAATACTATGCCTACACAGACAGAGAATTAGATCAAATATTATCTGATATAGGCCGAGATGGCATAAAGCCAATCCAACGCTACAAAGGCCTTGGAGAAATGGATGCAGATCAATTGTGGGACACAACAATGGATCCAGATAGACGCATCTTGGAGCGGGTAGAGTTAGATGATGCAAGAGCTGCAGATGAAATATTTACCCAACTAATGGGAGAAAAAGTTGAGCCTCGTAGAGAATTTATTCAAGAATTTGCGCATACGGTGCAAAACCTTGATGTCTAAAAGTTTAGGGTAAAAATGAAAGGGGTCAAGGGGATTAAGTCCCCTTGCGGGTGTGGGCAGAGCCCATGATTTTGACTTTAAGGAGCTAACAAATGAGTGACCAAATTATTGGTATTGATATAACAAGAAAGATGAAAGACAGCTATATTGATTACGCAATGAGTGTAATTGTATCGCGTGCCTTACCGGATGTTAGAGATGGGCTTAAGCCTGTTCAGCGGCGTATTCTTTTTTCTATGAGTGAGTTGAACCTTGACCCTAGTAAGGGGCACAAAAAGTCTGCCCGTATTACCGGTGATACTATGGGTAAATACCATCCTCATGGTGAATCTTCTATTTATGATGCAATGGTGCGTATGGCACAGGATTTTTCTATGCGTTATCCCTTAGTAGATGGCCATGGTAACTTTGGTTCTATGGATGGTGATGGTGCGGCGGCTCAAAGATATACAGAGGCGCGACTTAGTCGTCTTTCTATGCAGTTGCTAGAGGGTATAGAACAAGATACAGTGGATTTTGAGGCCAACTATGATGGTGAATTTAGAGAGCCGCTAGTATTGCCAGCACGTTATCCTAACTTGCTTGTGAACGGCTCTTCTGGTATTGCTGTTGGTATGGCAACTAATATTCCTCCCCATAATCTACATGACGTCATTGACGCTGTTTTGCGAATGATAGATGATAGAATGCAAAATCAGGAGACAGATATCGAAACATTAATTGAGATCATAAAAGCACCAGATTTTCCTACCGGAGGCGGTATACTGGGTAACATAGGCATTCGTCAAGCTTACAGAACAGGTCGCGGGAGAGGTGTACTTAGAGCCACTGCCGAAATTATGCCAATGCCAGGCCAAAGTAACCGCGAAATGATAGTGGTAAACGAGATACCTTATCAAGTAAACAAATCTAAACTTGTAGAGCGCATGGCTGACTTGGTTAAAGATAAAAAAGTGGATGGCATAACAGATATTAGAGATGAATCTAATCGTAATGGCGTTCGTATAGTTATAGAGCTTCGTAGAGACGCAAATGCAAATGTTGTACTTAATCAGCTTTACAAATTTTCATCTTTGCAAGAAAGCTTTAGCATGATTTTACTTGCATTGGATAAGAATCAGCCAAAAGTAATGAATCTGGCACAAATGTTGGATAAGTATATAGAGCATCAAAAGGAAGTAGTTGCAAGACGCACACAATTTGAACTTAATAAAGCCAAGCGCCGTGCACATATTTTAGAGGGTTATCTGAAGGCCTTGGATCATATAGACGAAATAATCGCACTAATCAGGGGCTCTCAAGATGCCGCTGAAGCCAGGCAGAAGCTGCAAGATGTCTTTGAATTTACGCCAGAGCAGGCTGCCGCCATAGTAGAAATGCGCTTACGTGCACTTACAGGATTAGAAAGAGGTCGTCTGCAAAAAGAATATGATGAGCTTATGATTCTTATACAAGAGCTAACAGCCATCCTGGAAAATGAAAATAGATTGTATGAGGTGATTAGGGAAGAGTTAGTAGCCGTTCAACAAAGGTTCGGCGACGAACGTAAAACGGCCTTACTTCACGACCCGGGAGAAATACTTACAGAGGATTTAATAGATGAAGAAGAGACAGTCATTACCATGTCCCATCTAAATTATGTTAAACGCATGACTTTAGATACCTATCGAAGCCAGAATCGTGGAGGTAGGGGAGTAATAGGTATGCAAACCCGTGATGAGGATTTGGTAAAAGATTTAATAGTGGCCAATACTCATGACTACATTCTATTTTTTACAGATTTGGGCAGGGTTTATCAGATCAGAGCTTTTGAGATTCCAGAAGCAGGGCGTACGGCGCGGGGTATGGCCTTGGTCAATCTTCTAAATTTGACTAGCGGCGAGAATATTGCGGCGGTTATCCCTGTAAGCAAAAATGATGTAGGCAAAGAGAATAACTATCTAACTATGGTGACACGTAGAGGTGTCATTAAAAAGACAGCTTTAAGCTTATATTCAAACATCAGGAAATCGGGTCTGGTAGCCCTTAATATACGAGAGGATGATGCGCTTATTGGCGTGTTGCGCTCTGATGGAAGCCAAAGTGTTATATTTGCAGCATCATCTGGCACGGGTATCCGCTTTTCAGAAGATGATGTAAGGCCTACAGGGCGTGCAGCAAGCGGAGTACGTGCAATGAATTTACGCCCAGATGACTATATAGTAGGGGCAGCAGTGGTAGAAGAAGGTACGAAGGTGCTGTTAGTAAGTAGCGGTGGTTACGGCAAATGCACAGAGGCAGAAGCTTTTAAAGTTCAAAACCGTGGCGGCAAAGGCAGTAAAGTTTATAAGACAACAGATAAAACGGGAACATTAATAGGCGTAGCCACCGTTAAAGAAGATAATGAGTTAATGCTTATAAATTCCGAAGGTGTGATTATACGTATGCCAGTTGCAGATATATCTGTGCAGGGGCGAGTGACGCAGGGGGTTAAACTGATACAGATGAATGAGGGCGTATCTGTGGTGGGCATGGCTACTGTTACAGAGGTTAAAGAGATATAGAATAAATAATAAGTGATGAAATTAGATGTAGGGGCGGCAACCTGCCGCCTGCGGATGTGTTGATTATCTGCGGGCGACAGATTGTCGCTTCTATATATGCTATACATAGTTTAGGAGAGATTCAAATGAATAAGAGGATTATCATCTTGTTAGGTTTGCTAACACTTTTGGTGGCCTGTGCAGAAAATGAAACCCAAACAACTGCAACTATTACAGACAGAGAAGGTTATATCACTACTCTGCCCGATGAAATTAACAACATACTGTCAATAGGGCCATCTAATACGGAGATACTTGTTGCATTGGGGGTAAGTGACAAGATTATCGCCGTTGATATGTTCTCAGCAGATGTTCCCGGTATTTCTCAGGACATATCTATGGAGCTAAGTATTTTTGGTCTAGATGCAGAGTATATAGTCAGCCTAATGCCGGATGTTATTTTTGTAGCAGATTTGGCAAGGGCTGGGGATGATGATCCATTGGCTATTGTTGCAGCGGCGGGCATTACTGTGATATATATACCGCCTAGTGATAGCATAGCCGCTATAATGGATGATATACAGTTTATCGCCACTGTGATGGCGGTAGAGGAAACGGGTAAAGCTATTATTTCTACCATGCAGGCAGAAATTGACGAGATTAAGCAAATTGCTTCAACTATCACGATCACGGAAGTAAGAAGCGTATATTTTGAGATATCTCCTGCGCCCTGGATGTTTAGTTTTGGTAGGGGAACATTCCTGCACGAGATGATAGAGCTTGTTGGTGCAGTCAACATTTTTGCAAATCAAGAGGGGTGGATAGCCGTTGACGGAGAGTTTCTTCTTGAAGCAGATCCAGATGTGATTCTGACTTCTACAGATTTTTTAGATGATGCAATTGCAGATATCGTAGAAAGGCCAGGTTTTGAGGCTATAACTGCTGTGCAAAATGGAGATGTATTTCAAATTGATACTAACCACAGTAATCGTCCAAGTCAGAATATTACCAAAGCTTTATGGGAGATTGCACGTGCTGTGTACCCGGAGTATTTTCAATAATAATCAGTTTAGATGGTAGAATGCACAAGCAAACCACGTGGAATCAAAGTGATGGAACGTGGTTTTTGTAAAACCTCCATTTTTTTTGAATTATTATTGGTATACGTAAACTGCCCTACTGTCAGCATCCCACCTAACACTAGCACCGAGCAATTCTGCCACATAACGCAAAGGTACAAAAACTGTATCGTCTTCTATCATAGGTGCCCCCATACCGTTAGGAAGAGAAGTGTCCACATACAAAGTAGTGCTTGGATTGCTTGAAATTAACACAGAGTCAGTTTCAGCTTGCCAAACTATAAGCACATTTTCAAAAACTTGTATAAGCGTTTCCAAAGATACCATGGTACGATCATATCTTGCGTCAATAAAAGGTTCTGTGGAGTCTGTATTGTCAACAGTAAAGCGCGTAAAATTATCTTGTATATTTGTAGGTTCATAAGTATCGTCAGAGAAGCTTTCTTCGTAGCCATTGTCATAAGCTTCGTCACTATCGTCATAGGTTTCGTCACTATCGTCATAGGTTTCGTCACTATCGTCATAGGTTTCGTCACTATCGTCATAGGTTTCGTCACTATCGTCATAGGTTTCGTCACTATCGTCATA
>Ga0123355_10007735_pt1 | contig 16154 bp, 12 predicted proteins | sample TergutEmb28metaG_3_FD_89872 | JGI IMG/M metagenome (GOLD analysis project Ga0123355, IMG submission 89872) | Embiratermes neotenicus P1 segment gut microbial communities from Petit-Saut dam, French Guiana - Emb289 P1 | ecosystem: Host-associated > Arthropoda: Insects > Digestive system > Gut ...
ATATATTAACACAAATCATACAATTTGGCGGGCATTTTGTTTTTGTCATGCTCATTATGTCCCCCTTTGCTCATTAACTATTGAGGTCGAAAACGTATGATGGCATACGTTTTCATAAGGCACAGCTCATCCATCATTTTCCAACTTGTCTTCCCATGTATCCAAAAAGCTAAACTCCTGCTCGCGCTGTTTATACCCCAATATCGTGTCCAAATTAACCCGATGTAAACAAGTAAAAATACTCATCTCCACATCTTTATTGTCCCGCCTAAGCTGCTTAAGCAGCGCCTTAACCTCCTGGCGCCTAGATGTGCCGCCTGTAGCATCAAAAACATTACACGCCTCTGAAAGAGGACATGCGCACTGAATAAACTGCAACCCATTATACCGGGCCCAGGCAATTATTGCCTCTTCGTGGACACAGTACATAGGCCGTATTAGCTCCATTCCAGGGTAATTTTTACTTTTTAGCTTTGGCATCATTGTCCCAAACTGAGAGCCGTAGAACATATTCATTAATGCGGTTTCGATTACATCAGAAAAATGATGCCCCAAGGCAATTTTGTTGCAGCCTAGCTTTTGAGCATAGGCATAAAGAAACCCTCGGCGCATTCTGGCGCAGAGGTAACACGGAGAACGGTCAGTTTTTACCACAGTTTCAAAAATATTTGATTCGAAAATGGAGATGGGTATCTCAAGTGTGGCGGCATTGGCGATAATTTTCTGGCGATTTATCTCATTATAGCCCGGATCCATTACAATATATCTCAAGTCGAAGGGGAAATCGCTAAACTTGTAAAGAGCCTGCATTAGCTTTGCCAACAACATAGAATCTTTGCCGCCTGATATGCATACTGCGATACTGTCTCCTTCTTTTACCAGCTCATATCGTTTAAGACCTTCAATAAAAGGCCGCCATATATTAGGGCGGAATTTTTTATTTATACTCCGCTCTATTTTTTCGCAAGTAGTCAGCGATTTCATCTTAAATAAATCTCCTTAAAGCAGTAATAAATTCCTTTGACGATTCGTAAAAAGTCGCATCTTTTGCCCAATATGAAGTGGTTATTGGGGTACCTTTGCGATTAATATCTTTATGAAATATAGGAAAAAGCCCAGCCAAAGCTTCTGTCAACGCCAAGAATTGCTCCTGATGGCACATCATAATCAGCTGTCCCTTCTCTGATAAATATTGTATCAGATGGCCCAGTGCCTCCGTTATTATACCAATACAATCCATGCTAAAGGGTACCTCTGTAACAATGGCATCTACGGGGTTTCCTAACTCTAAAACCCGTGCATCACAGGTATGATGCTCTGTTGCGTACATTTTGAGGCCCGGTTCAATTGTGCTGTCTATATCGGCACTTATCAGATGTAGATTTGGATTTGCGCACTTAGCCGCGTATATTATACTGCCGCCTCCTGCGAAAGGGTCAAGTAATCGCTTAATTGCCGCTAGGGAAGCCAGGTTTGCCATTAGCCGCGCATCCTCCAATGGCAACGCCCGCCGCCCTGTTTCGGTGCCATCACCACGATATCCTTTAATGTGTTTTACGGATAAGTCATTACTGTATACGGCAAAAGGACGATTTGATAAGGATTGAGCTTCGAAGACTTCTTCGTTTATATTAAAAAAGTGGATGGGGATAAAAGGCCGCCCTTTCCAGAAATATGGGTTAATACTTTTTAAATCAAGAGGGATTTGCCCCTCGGCCCCACCGAAATCGAGTTTGTAAAATTTGTGACAATAACCAAGATTACCAAGCAGTTCGTACAAAACATCATCGCTACCCTTTGGCACAAAAAAACCTATCAGCCCTTGCACATCTCCTATTGGGGTGTTGGTGATAAATATGGCATCCAATGAAGCTAAAACCGTGGCAATTTCTAAAACCGCCCATTGCTTGGCCTTTATCCTGGAGGGTCTAATTTGGCATATTAAGACATCGTAATTATTTATGAAATCATCAATGTTAAGTTTTGTTGCAGTTATGTACCTCATGGTTCATTCCTTTTGACATTATTTCAAGCATTTGTAGCATTGGTCAAATGCTGATAAAAACGCATCCACATCTGCGGTTTGGGTTAAGTGGCTAAGGCTTACTCTCCAAGAGCTAAGAGCATTTTGTTTATCTCGGCTTACAGCCATTACCGGGCGAGACGGGGAATTGTCTGTAGAGCAGGCGGATTTTACCGATACGTAAATGCCATGCTTGTCCAGCTCTGCCACAAACTTAGTGGCCTTTATGCCTTTTACGCTAAGGTTTAATATATAGGGGCTGCCATCTGCGGGGCTATTGATACGAACCAACGGGTATTTTGTATTAGCACCACATATATTTTTTTCTGAGTATACCCCCAGGCCCCGCAATACATACTCATTTAAACCTGTCACTTTTGCCAGCCATTCGGCTTGGTTTGCTAATGCCAACGCCAACGCTTTATGACACGCGACAGCAAGGCCCAAAGCAGGCGTACCACTACGATAAAGCGATGTGCTTGCACCGCCATGAATCAAGGGCTCTAATACAACCCCTTCACGCTTTACAAGCACACCGCTTCCGCAAATCCCATAAAATTTATGTGGCGAAAAACACATAGTTGACGCCTCACCCATGCCAACAGATACCTTGCCCATAGCCTGAGCGGCGTCAATATGCAAATGGCAATGTGTATGTTTTGCTACAATTTTTGATATCTCGCCTATTGGTTGAATCGCGCCAAGTTCACTGTCCACGGCACTTACACATACCAAAATCGTATCCAACCGGATAACAGATTCCAGATGTTTCAAATCAATAGTTCCGTCTGGTTTGACCCGCAAAAGCTCTATTTCATAACCGGCTTCTTGCAAAACTGCCAACGTGGCACTAACCGAAGGATGCTCAAGACATGTGGATAATATATGCCGCCCACGATAACCATAAGCCCGCGCAATCCCTTTGATTGCAAGATTATTGGCCTCGCTTGCGCCAGAAGTGAAAATAATCTCGGAGGGCTTTACCTGCAACATATCGGCAATGGATTGAGTTATCCGGCAAAGCTCTTGCCGGGCCATGTTACCTGACCTGTGATTGGATAAGGGGTTGCCGATAAAATCCCGTTCTGTTTGAAGAAAGGTTTCTAGCACAGCCTGACAAGCCGGAGTATGAGACGCATAGTCGAGATAAGTCATGAATAAGCCCCCTTCCTTGGAAGGGGGTGGCCCAAAGGGCCGGGGGGTGTTTCGCTTGCCATTACAACCCCCGCCGCCTTCGGCGGCACCCCCTTCCAAGGAAGGGGGCGACTACCAAACCCTTCGTATTTCAAATATACAGCTATTCTTTTATAGAAAACACAAACTCCGTATAAAATTCCTGAGGCTTATCCGCTGTCACAACCGGGGAGGGAAACTCCGGCTTGTTTACACAATCAGGATAAAACTGCGTTTCCAGGCAAAATCCGCTCTGTTTTTGATATGCTACACCTTTGCCGGTAACGCTTCCATTAAGGAAATTACCTGTATAAAATTGTATTCCAGGGCTGTTGGTTTTGACGGTCATACTAATCCCGCTTTCCGGGGAATACACTATAGCCGCTATCCCAGGGGCGTCCAGCACATAATTATGGTCATATCCGCCGTCGGTGGCCTCGATATCCTGCCCGATGGGCTTGGCTTTGCGGAAATCGAAGGGCGTACCCGTAACATCCGCCAATTTACCTGTTGGAATTAGTGTCTCATCAACAGCAGTGATTTTATCTGAGAAAATCTGCATAACCTGACCATAGATATCCTTTGCATCATGCCCTTCCAGGTTAAAATAGCTGTGATTAGTCATATTACATACAGTTTTTGTGTCTGTTTCGGCACGATAATCAATACGGAGTGTATTGTCATCGGTTAGATTATAAATACAATATGCCGTCAAATTACCTGGGTAGCCGCTCTCTCCATCGGGGCTTGCATAGGATAAAACTAGCTTATTTGCCGCTACTTCTTCAACTCTCCATAGCTTTTTGTCAAAGCCGTTGGTGCCGCCATGCAAATGATGAGGCCCATCGTTAGTTTCCATTAGATACTCTTCCCCATCAAGGGTAAAACGTGCATTGCCTATACGGTTTGCCACACGCCCACAAATTACCCCAAAAAAGGGGTGCGACTTAGTATAATCTTCTGGGCTGTCAAGGCCGTGTACTATGTCCCGTGCCTTCCCATCTTTGCCCGGTACCCTCAAAGAAATAATCCCACAACCCAGGTTTGTAACTGTCATAGTTATTCCGTTTTTGTTGGCTAGCTCAAATGTTTTAATGCTCATTAATAAACCCCTTTCGAGTTTTTCTTGATTATATGTGCATTGGTAGTTGCTGTAAATACTTGTATCACAATTTGGATTAGCCTGAATATGATATTAGTAAAATAGTAAATCCTAATAAATTCTTGATAAACAAGAGCTATGTTCAAGAATTCTTGACAAGCAAATACTCGAATGATATTTTAGACGCATCAGTTGAGCGACTGCTCAATTGGAGGGCGGGGGATAATATGAAATCTTATGAAAGTACACACGATTGCACTGCAACCGTAATACATGAAGAGGTTGTAACACGAGTTCGCGAGGCTATGATAAATGATAAATACTTTTACAATTTAGCCAATCTTTTTAAAATGTTTGCCGACAATACCCGCCTTAAAATTTTATGGGCACTTTCTAAAGAAAACATGTGCGTATGCGACCTGGCAGCACTACTAGGCATGACAAAATCCGCAATATCTCATCAGCTTAAGTCTCTACGCCTTGCCAATATTGTTAAGTATGTTAGGCAAGGGAAAGTCGTGTATTACTCCCTTATTGACGGTCATGCTAAGGAGATTTTTGTTAAAGGTTTTGAGCATATTTTAGAGTAATTGCACAATCATATTTTTTTTGACATACGGTTGAACACTTGCTCATATATGAAACCATTTTATGGAAACATGCTTATCGGAGGAATTTTATGACAAAAGAATTTATGCTCCAAGGGCTTAATTGTGCCAGCTGCGCTTCCAAAATCGAAAAAGCCATCCAAAAAGCGGAGGGTGTTATTTCTGCATCTATAAATCTTGCAACCTCAAAACTACGCATCGAAACAACCACATCCACCCAGGACATACATAAGACAGTAGAGAGCCTGATCCATTCTTATGAACCCCATGTAGAGGTATTGGAGGCAAAAAAGCTAGCAGTAAGCCCAGTCAATAAAACTAAAGCCTTCTGGTTGGCTGCTGGGGCATTTATTTTTTTAAACGCAATCCTTTTTGAATATGTACTGGTTTTTCCATCAAGCAGCTACATCGCCTTTGGCTTGTTTACTTTAAGCTATCTGCTTCTTGGGGGGAAGGTCCTTTTGCGGATGGTCATAAACATTGCCAAAGGCCGTATTTTTGACGAAAATTTCCTTATGGGCATTGCCACTGTGGGGGCTATTGCCATCGGCAAATTTGCCGAGGCGGTTACAGTAATGCTTTTTTATCAGATAGGCGAATTTTTTCAAGATATGGCTGTGGCAAAGTCAAAAAAAAGAATCGCTTCCCTAATGGATATAAGGCCGGATTACGCCAACCTTGTTAATGATGGGCAGCTTTCCAAAGTTGATCCACAAGCAGTTAAAATCGGCGACATTTTCATAGTAAAACCAGGAGAAAAAATCCCCTTGGATGGCATAGTAATTGAAGGAGAAGCCATCCTTGATACAACAGCCCTAACTGGGGAATCGGTTCCGCGAAAAGCCGCTGTAGGCGATGCTGTTTTATCCGGCTGTATAAATCAAAACGGTGCATTAACTATCAAAGCCACCCAAACCTTTGGCGAATCAACAGTTTCAAAAATACTGGATTTGGTAGAAAACGCTGCAAATAAAAAGGCTCCTACAGAGACCTTTATAACAAAATTTGCTAGATTTTATACTCCCTCTGTAGTATGCTTTGCGGCTTTAATTGCTATAGTCCCGCCACTTTTTTTTGGAGGAGCATGGTTCGAGTGGATTAGCCGCGGACTCATTTTTCTTGTTATATCCTGCCCTTGCGCTTTGGTTGTTTCTATTCCTCTTGGTTTTTTTGGTGGTATTGGCGGAGCCTCCAAGAAGGGTATTTTGGTAAAGGGCGGCAATTATATAGAGGCTCTGGCAAATTTGGATATTGTAGTTTTTGATAAAACTGGGACTCTTACTAAGGGTGAATTTAAGGTTACAGAAATTTTACCTGCAACAGGCTTTAATAAAAAGCAATTATTGGAAGCTGCCGCATATGCCGAGGTATTTTCAAACCACCCGATTGCCGCATCAATTCTTAAGGAATATGGCAAAGAGCCAGATAAAAGCAATGTATCCCACTACGAAGAGATAGCCGGGCATGGGGTTAAAGTTACATTAATTGGATTGGACAGCGAAAATACAAATGACAGTTATAATACGCTCATAATTTTGGCCGGCAACGAAAAATTGATGAAATTATCAGGCATTGATTTTATACAAAATCAAGCCATCGGCACCAAAGTATATATAGCAATAGACGGCGCTTTCGCTGGCTGCATCGTGATTACAGACGAAATAAAATCTGACAGCCGGGAAGCAGTTGCTACCCTAAAAACCTTAGGCGTCAAAAAAACTATAATGCTCTCAGGAGATATCCCACAAATTGCAAAATCCGTTGGGAAGGAATTGGCCCTGGACGAAGTATATGGCAGCTTGCTCCCTCACGAAAAAGTAGAAAAAGTAGAGTCACTTAGTAAAGAAAAAAGGCCCAAGAAAACCTTAGCTTTTGTAGGAGACGGTATCAACGATGCACCTGTGCTTGCCATGGCAGATATAGGCGTTGCAATGGGTGCCTTAGGCTCTGATGCTGCAATAGAAGCCGCTGATGTGGTGCTTATGACCGACGAGCCCGCAAAGCTTGCCGAAGCGGTAAGGATTGCCCGTTTTACAAAACGGGTTGTGTGGCAAAATATTATTGCCTCCTTGGGAATTAAATTTTTGTTTTTGTTTCTGGCTACGCTGGGAGTTTCGTCTTTGTGGGAGGCTATTTTTGCAGATGTTGGGGTTTCGCTTTTGGCGGTGCTTAATAGTATGCGGGTTATGAGGGAGTAGGCTTTCCGCGCATTACATCGGTCAGTAATTCAATGAATCGTTTTGCCCATAGAGACTTGCTTATGACTTCGGCTGGATTTATTTTTGATAATACATCGAAAGAATCGCGCCCCTTTCTGTATGCTTTTTTCTTTGTTGCTTTTGTGGCGAATTTTAATGCATCTTCAATTTTTGATTTTGGAATTTCTTCGATATTTGCATGTTTTGGCAATGTTCCTTCGTTAAAGCCTGAGCCAAAATGCGCTTTGATAGCAGTGATATCAGCAAGAAACCATGTTTCCATTACTTGTACCATTAGATGACAGTCTATATTGGATGCACCATCAGGTTTGACCCAACCATCGCCGTCCCGTGATTTTAAGTGCTCCCAAGGGTTCCATTTATGTAAGTCACCGTTGGGGATTTTTACCGGGCATTCGCTATCTACCAGCAATACAGCCTTTTCACCGTTTCTTATTGCCATACAATAATCATTGTAAGCATTTTGACGCGAACCGCTTGCTACAATTCTCGGCATATATCCTTTAAAACCAGCTTTTTCTAAGAAAGCGTTAAATCCTCTTTTACATTCACTTCTAAGAGATGCCCTATCACCGCCGCCTTCGACAAATAATTTTATGGTTGTATTTACCATCGTGTCCCCCCAATATCACCTCTTGTCCATAAAGCGCCTAACCGATATTTTTCTAACCATGGCTTTAGCTGGTCTTTATTTAAGCGCGATAGTTGAGTTTCACCTTCGGTTTTTTCTGCAACCAATATGGCTTCCGGGTTATCACTAAAGGCATCAACAAATATATCTGAATGTGTTGTGACAATTAACTGTGATTTTTCAGAAGCCTCGGTCATTAGCCTTGCAAGACTTGGTAATATATCTGGATGAATACCTATTTCTGGCTCTTCTATGCATATTAGGGGCGGTGGAGATGGGTTGCACAAAATAGCTAGTAAACACAGGTAGCGAAGGGTTCCATCTGATAGCCTTGTTGAGGGGATGGGTTTACTATAGCCGCGTTCTTGGAAATAAATTTGCACGTATCCACCAGATGTGCCGATAAAATAATCTTCAACTTCGTTGTAAAAATTTTGCAATTCTTTGAGCAAGCGTCTTTTTGATGGGATATCGTGGTTTAATTTGTTTAACATCAACGCAAGGTTGCTTCCATCAGACTCCAAAAACTGATCGTGGCCATCAGCTTTTTGCGGCTGACGACATGGCATGTTCTTACCAAAATTCCAATCGCGATACAGACGAACATTTCCAGCCAGCCATGAAAGCAAGCCAATTTCTCGATATAAATGTGGAGCGCTGTTCCATGCTAGCACAGATTGGCTATCAAGAACATTGTGAAGCCATTCATTCTTGATATTGCTAATATCTGCGCCTAGCATCATTTCTCTAGAGTTTTTATCATAACTATAAAATATTTCTTGATTAATGCTACTCATATCATTCAGTACACTAGCTACTAATTCATCTACGAGTTTGAATCTTTGGAGCCCCTTTTCAGATGAAAATGAAAATCCATATTTTAATTCAAAAGGATATTCTACAAAATCAGTAAAATCAGATTCTGTTGTAACTATATATTCCAATGAAGCAGTTGGGGTATCTTCCGAATCCCCCCCTTTATACAACCATTCCATAACCCCACCGCCATCACGTATAGGTTTCCCTATATCAGAAGGAGCGCTCCTCAGCAATTCGAATGCTTCGATAAAATTGGATTTTCCACACCCATTAGCTCCAATAACTATATTTAATGGTCGTAGTTCTATTTCGTTTGCATTGCTTCCAAAACTGAGGAAGTTGGTGAGCTTTACCGATTTAATCAATGCATTGCACCCCTTTAATTTATATATGTAGTATTCTCATAAATCCCATCTGCGAAACTCACATCGCACAAGTTTATTTTAGCACAAAAAAGAGGGGAATGGCAGTTAAATCCATTCCCCCGAGTTATTACATAAACCTAAAATTCAACTATTACTTCATAGCCCGATGGTTAGCCCGGCGCACAGGTGTAGACTTACCAGGCTCCGACTTTGGCAATGGCTTTAACTGATTGCCATAATGACCATCATATTCATTGTGTGCCCCATCATCGTCTAAATCATGGATACGATCATAATCGGCATCTATCCCAGGGGCATGATCATAGCTATTATTGTAGCCCATTGCCATGCCTGTAGGCTCAACAGGTGCAGGTACAGGAGAAGTAGATGGCATTGGAGCTACACGATTACTTCTGGTAGGTGCTTGCGGATTACCCGGCTCTGGTGTGGCTGGGGTTTCGTTATTTTCAGATTTATTACGTTTAAAGAAAGCATAGCTCTCATCATATACTGCGCTTGCGGTTACGGCTTGGTTTAAACCGTGCTCCAAGTTGCCATTATGGGTTAATGCTGCGGAGCCATGGATATTACAACAAACATCATTGTTAACATAGTTATTTACCATGCTATTGGCATGATTTAAACCATAATGATTTACATTAGCACGGTTATGGGTAGAGCGGGTCACACCTTGCTCATGTACATTGCGATTAACGTTATTTACATTGTTTGCCCTACGAGCATTGACAGCATCTACACGGCGAGCCCTACGGTTATGAACTTGGGACTGATGCCTATTGAGTGTACGGTTATTTACAGTGTTTCTTGTCATGCTTCGAGTAGAATTTGGGTTAGCGATGTTTTGCATATGGTGAACTCCCGCATTGGTGTAGTGCCCACGAGCCCTTTCGGCTCTGTTTTGAGCGATTGAGCGGGTGCTTGGCCTTGCGTCATGCCTTGTAATGGCATTAGAATTCTCAATAGGTCTTACGTTGTGGACATTAGGAATTGCAGGATGAACGGCGTTTGCATTACGCATTGCAACCGATTCATGTCTTAATTTGTTAGCAACCCTGCGCCCTGTACGAGTATTTTTTGCTGCAGGATGAACTTTACGGGTTGGTTGAGTGCTACGGGTAGGTCTTGAAACATGAGTAGTTTTGCGCTTTGGTGTAGCAGACCTGGTGGTATTAGTTACATTAGCTTTTGGTGCTGTATTACGATTGGCTTTTGGTGCCACTGGTGCAGCGCTATGGGTTACATTCGTTTTTGGCGCTGTGTTACGGGTTACATTTGTTTTTGGTGCTACTGGTGTGGTGCTACGAGTTGCATTAGTTTTTGGTGCTGCTGGTGTGGTGCTACGAGTTACATTAGTTTTAGGAGCTGCGGCTGCGGTCTTGGGTGTTACACCCGTTGCTTTACGTGTTACAGAACTGTTGTGTGCGGGCCTAGGTGATGTTGCATTAGTCCTAGGTGTACTTCTAACTACACGGTTATTAACAGTAGCGTTATTACTTCTTCCGATACCTGGTGTTACATTATCATATGGGCCAACTCCGTCATACATCCCTAAATCATATCCAGCAGAATTGCTGGCATATTCATTTGGTGTATATCTAAAGGTATGCCCTACTCTACCCCGATGAGGATTTGCTACGTTGTGGTTAGGTGTAGCACGGTGGGTACGGTTTACCCCTGGATGTGCATAAGTGCCGCTTACTCCGTCATGCCGATAATTATTGTGGGTGCTTGCAGTATTGCGGCCATCATTGCGGGCGGCTCTTCTTAATCCTCGGTTAAATCCTCTAAGGCCACGGGTGGTGCGGCCTGCCCGGTCGGCACCAATATTACGGCCTCGTGTTGTTTCATAAGTGTCTGTTCTGCGGTTAACGGCATCAACTACCCGCTGGCCATTTCTGTTTCCTTGGTTTGTTTCTGGTAAATTGCTAGAACAACCAGTAAATACAATCATACCAGCAACCATACCGGTTACTAGAATCCTTCTCCAGTTTTTCATTCTATATTTCCCCCTTGTTTTATACCTAATGAGGATTAAACCTCAATTTCTTTCTATCCACTTTTTCATTTGTATAAACAAAAAATCGCAGGTTTCAGATTTATTTCAAACTCGCTAAAGCGATGTTTGGCTTAAATCCGATTTTTATCCTGCGATTCTAGTGTAAGCAGATTTGATTTTTAAATACTGTGTTACCGTTGGTAGGCTACGAAATAATTACCTTTAAAATTTTTTAGAAGCTGTGTTCATAGTAGGCAATGCCTAATTTCTTACAAGCTTTCGCCAAAATCCTCTCTAAATTTACGCGCTAGTACATCCGGCCAATTACCCCGAGGCTTGAGCCTTCCAAAGAAAAAGCGCAAAACCGAAGGCTCATCTTCAAATTCAAGGCCGCCGATAATTTTTCGGTTTTCATAAAGCCATGCAAGCCTGTCTGCTACATATTTTACTTGGGAAAGTGTAAATACCCTCTTTGGGAAAGCCAGCCTCACAAGCTCCAAATTGGCTACAGCTTCACTTCCGTCCGGGTTACGCTGTTCGCTTAATGTGCCCCGCTCCATGCCTCTTACACCCGCAGCCAAATACAGCGCCGCCGCAAGCGCACCAGCAGGATACTCATCCGATGATAGATGAGAGCAAAATTGCCGCGCATCCACATGACAGCCAAGGCCGCCTGGCGGGGTTACAACAGGTATACCTTTAGAAATAAGTTCGTTACAAAGCACTTCGACAAAAATCGGCGTCTGGTTAATAATGTCCATGTCAAGAGACTCCCTAAGACCAATGGACATTGCCTCCATTTCTCGCACAGACATCCCGCCATAGGTTAAAAATCCTTCGTATAGAGGAATCATTTCCCGCATTTTGAGAAACATGCCTCTATCGGAGGTTAAAATACCGCCGCCCCGTGCCGCGCCCAACTTTCGAGCCGAGAAATAAATTATATCCATTAAGGAACCTATTTCCCGGGTAATATTTATTATGTCCGTATCTTTAAACTCCGGCTCCCGTACCTTTATGAAATACAAATTATCGGAAAGCAAACTTGCATCCAGGACAAGCGGGATTCCGGCTTTTCTACTAACTTGCGAAACTTGCCGCATATTTTCCATTGAAATCGGCTGCCCGCCTATTAAGTTAGTACCCGCTTCAACACGTATAAAACTGATTTTATCCTTGCCAAGCCTCCCGATTGCTTCTTCAAGCTTTGCAATATCCATATTTCCCTTAAAAGGCAAATCGCTGTTAATGTGAAGACCCTCATCAATAATAATTTCTTCAACCAAGCCACCCATAGCAGAGATATGGGCCTTGCTGGTGGTAAAGTGATAGTTCATAACCGATACAGATTCTGGCTTAACCAGCAGCCGAGCCAATATATGCTCGCAAGCCCGCCCTTGATGCGCCGGTAGAAAGTGCTCCATCCCAAACATATCCTTAAGTACGCTTTCCAACCGATAATATGTCTCAGAGCCGGCATAACTGTCATCAGCTTGGAGCATGGCAGCATATTGATTTTCGCTCATGGCGTTTACGCCGCTGTCTGTTAACATGTCTAGGAAAATGTCTTTGTTTTGGAGAAGAAATGTGTTGTAGCCTGCGGTAGCAATGCGCCGGGCACGTTCTTCTACAGGCAGCAGATGTACCCGCTGCACCATACGAACCTTATGCATTTCTAAGGGGACGCGTTCGCCTGAGTAAAATTTAATTTCTGACATTTAAATCACCTTTCGCATAATTTTTTATAATGCGCTATATTATCACATTATTCCAACCAGCCCAAACGCTTTTTAGCATCAACAAGGGATGCTTCATCGCGTATTTGAGAAATATATATGTTGATTTTTTCTTTTTCTCGTTGAATATATGCCCTGAAATCTTCTCCACCTTTAGCAATCAAATGCATTCCCAAAAAATATTCCCGTTCTGTCCAGCAAAAAATATCGCCCGTATACTGTGCTGCGATTATTACATAAAAATGCTCCCGACCTCCAACAGTTTCACGAACAAGCTGCTCGTCTTGTATTTCAAACCCTGCTTTGTGTAAATTTTTACGCAAAAGCACCGTATCATGCTGAGGCTGCATTATAAGCCGCTTGGCCCGTCGGGCTTGTTCCATCTCTTCTAACAAGATGCCCCAAATCCGCATTCCGCCCATCCCAGCAATTACAATGCAGTCAGTCTCACCAGGAGAAAGAGGCGATAAACCATCGCCTAAACGGGTTTCAATTTTGCTATTAAGCCCCGCATCCAAAATATTGCGACCTGCAATTGCCAATGGCTCGGGATGAAGGTCGCAAGCGATAGCGGTTTCACAAAACCCATATTGTACCGCTGCAATGGGTAAATAAGCATGATCTGTACCAATATCGGCCAAAACCAATGAATTTTCCAAGCCATTCACAAAACCCAGCACCGCTTGCAATCTCGGTGATAAAACTTTTTTTATCCCATCATTCATTGGCTTATTGTCCCCACCACTCAATATTTGCATCCCATTATTGCTATCAATTTTATTACAAATCCATTGCCAAAAAAATTTAAACTAAAAAACATTATACCCGACATACTAAGATAATAGTAATTTCGAGGGCAGGTAAAATACGATGAACTTATATGAAAGACTCAAAAAAAGAGAAGAAAAGCTTGCCGTGATTGGCCTTGGCTATGTTGGCGTGCCCCTCGCCGTAGCTTTTTCTAGCAAAGTGGACACAATTGGCTTTGATGTTAATGTAGAAAAAATACAAACATACAAGAGCGGCGTAGACCCTACAAAGGAAGTTGGCAACGCAAAAATCCGGAATTGTACCGTAAACTTTACTTCTGATAAAGCTATGTTAAAGGAAGCAAAATTTCATATTATTGCCGTACCAACACCCATCTCTAGCGACAATTCTCCTGATTTAACCTTTGTAATTGGTGCAAGCAAAATACTAGGGCAAAATCTTTCAAAAAACTCTATTATCGTGTACGAATCCACCGTTTATCCTGGGGTCACAGAAGATATTTGCATCCCTATACTGGAAGAAGAATCGGGGCTTACATGTGGCGTAGATTTCAAGGTTGGGTATTCTCCCGAGCGCATTAACCCAGGCGATAGGGTTAATAAGCTGGATACAATAATAAAAATCGTTGCCGGTATGGATAAAGAGAGTTTGGACGAAATCTCAAAAGTTTACGAGCTTATTATACACGCAGGCATTCACAAAGTAAGTTCTATCAAGGTAGCCGAGGCTGTAAAAGTAGTGGAAAACTCCCAGCGTGATGTAAATATTGCTTTTATGAACGAGCTGGCAATGGTATTCGATAAAATGGGCATCGACACTCACGAAGCAATTGCTGCCATGAATACAAAGTGGAATGCACTGGGCTTTTTCCCAGGGCTTGTAGGCGGGCATTGTATTAGTGTTGACCCACACTATTTTATATATGCAGCAGAAAAACTAGGCCATCATAGCCAATTAATTTTATCCAGCAGAAGAATTAATGAAGACATGAGCACCTTTGTTGTTAATGCCATTATAAAACAGCTAATATTGGCAAATAAAGTGGTTAAAAATTCCAAGATTGCGATTTTAGGGATAACATACAAAGAAAACTGTCCAGACATCCGTAATTCGAAAGCCATAAAATTAATCGAGCAATTAAATGATTATGGCATCACCCCACTTGTAACGGATCCTCAAGCATCAGCAACTGAGGTAAAGCAGGAAAGCGGGGTAGAACTTGTAGATTTTGATGATTTGCATAGTTTGGATTGTGCAATATTTGCAATAGCCCATGACGAGTATATCAACATGCCTTTAGAAAAATTGGATACATTGTTTGGCGATTATCCAAACAGCGAAAAGGTTATTATTGATGTGAAAGCGGCACTAGACAAAGATAAAATCACACAGAAAGGATATCGCTATTGGCGGTTGTAAATTTGAAAATTGGGGGGGATTAAAATGAACACAGTTGAACCACTATATTTACAATACAACAAGCAAGAAACCCGAATAGACCATAAAAGAGTAAAAAAAATGAACCGTGCCTTCACCATTTTAGGTAAAATCACTTCAATTGTTTTTATGGCGTTATGTATAATTGCAATATGGCGATTTACCGCAAGGGCCGAGCATATGCGGCTCCTTGGCGGCATGATGTTTTTTTACTTAATTTTAAAGGAATTTTTTGCGCTGCTATACTGGCCTTACACAAATGAGCTTACCAAGGAATACAAAGTAACTGTTCTAATAACTTGCTACAACGAAGACCCTGCTTCGGTAGTATCAATACTAGAAAATATTATGGCACTGGACTACCCAGTACACGAAATATTGTTTTTGGACGACGGCAGCCAAGATCCACTTGCATATAATGTTGCAAAATCTTTTGCAGAAACTCAGATTCAAAACGCTCCAAAATTCCAGATTGTACGCTTTGAAGAAAACCGTGGCAAACGTGCAGTAATGATAGATGGGTTTAAAATGGCTAGCGGTGATTATGTTTTCCTATTGGATTCGGATAGCGAAATTTTGCCAAATGCATTAACAGAGTTATTGCGTCCCTTTGAAGACGGCAAAACAACATCCTGCGTAGGCCATATTGGCATACTCAATAAGGGCGAAAACTTTCTTACTAAACTGCAAGCCATCACATATTACTGTGCCTTTCAATCTGGGCGCTCGGCCCAATCCCTTACAGGGGATGTTGTGGTATGCAGCGGCGCGTTTAGTGTTCATGAAAAAGATTTTATCTTAAAAAATCTTGAAGCTTTTGAAAAAGATACGTTATGGGGCCTAAGCCTTTCCTCAGGAGATGATCGTGCCCTTACTACGTTTTCTAAGGCACATGGCGGAAAAACCCGATACCAAAACACTGCTTATTGTGAAACAATAGCACCCAACACCTGGAAGAAATTTTTGTCCCAACGCAGAAGATGGCAACGGTCTGCTTACATTGGTGCTCTTAAAACTATTTTTGATATGTTTCCACGAAAGATATGGTTTCTTTTTTGGGTATTTTCAGAAGCCTATTTATGGTTGATTGCAACAATTCTTTTTGTCTTATTAATATTATCTCGCGGTTTTTACTTGGATATAGCTGACATAGTTATTTATTATTGGATTGTTATGTATAAGTACAATAGTTTTTATATGCTATACCGCCCATTTAGTTTTTTGCTTATGCCGTTTTACACATTAATTTACGG
>Ga0123355_10007736_pt1 | contig 16154 bp, 10 predicted proteins | sample TergutEmb28metaG_3_FD_89872 | JGI IMG/M metagenome (GOLD analysis project Ga0123355, IMG submission 89872) | Embiratermes neotenicus P1 segment gut microbial communities from Petit-Saut dam, French Guiana - Emb289 P1 | ecosystem: Host-associated > Arthropoda: Insects > Digestive system > Gut ...
ACTGAGGTACAACCACCTACAGTACACATGCAATTCAGGTTCTCATGGTGGTGTTTATGAAGATTACTGTCTTTTTGAAAACACTGCTAACCTCTAAGGTATAAGATCCTAGAAGGCAGTAATTTTCACTTATAAAAAGCATTTAACTGTTCCTTGTGGAAACAGATGGGCAGAATAAAACTGTACTGGATGCTTACTGAGTTCTGTTCCCTACACTGAATATGTCTGTCAAGGAAAATTGTGGTTAGACTTGTAAAAGAAAGAAGCTCCACCTATGACACACTACATGAGATGCTTTTTCATGGATAGCTAGAAAAAGGTAAGGGGAGAAAGAATGAAAGGAAGATGAAATACGAAAAAGGGAAATCATCACTATCGGTGCAGTGTACATAAGTAGCGTAAATTTTATGACTTGGACCTGAAAAAATAAATGCGGTATACAATGTGCTATAGTTTATATGAAGAAGCAAGCATCCACGTTAAACATGGAAATGTTCAGCAACTTGAGGTTCCATTACAAGCAGGTTTTACTGTGAATAAAATGCTTAGTAAAGCATAAAAGAAGCTACTGTAAGGGACAGAAAAGTAAGAGAGTATGAGATCAACATGTTCAAAATATCAATACACAGTTATCTAACGAAGCAATCAAAACGAAAATTCATTTTACACAATTTCAATACAAACAAATACAACATGAACATGCATACACAGAAAAGTCATAAAATAAATAAAAAATTCCATTTGACTTATAGGACAGGTAGTTTCATCTGCATATCTAAGGATGCATTATCCTGAGATACATTTATCCTTTTCAAACCTTATCACACACTGTTTGGCAGGTCAGGACACTGTGTCTCACGGCATAATGAAGAGGTGGTTGAATTCTACATTGCACAAACACATGGTATGCATGTTACCATAATTCTTGGTGTGTTCACAATGCTGCAGCACTCTGTTCACCTGCCCAGCTGTATGAATGCAACAAACTGAAAACTGCTGAAAAGATTTTCATAAAACCTGATAGTGAAAAATTTAACATAAAATTATAGCCATTTCAATTTTAATGCTGATCATACAATTTTAGAAGCCCTACCAACAAAATTCTTGCTCGCCACCTTGTAGGAATGCATTGAACGTTTATGTCAGCAAGGCCACATTCATATAACTGAAATACGTGCTACAGATTTGTGCTGGCACTCTCACTAAACTGTATGAAAAAGTAGGAGCACCATATAAGCCGCATTCTCTCTGCTACACAACACACACTATAATTTTCCATCACATCAGTTTAAAAGCAATCCTAACATTATCTTTTAGATACTTATCTCATAAATGATGAAGTTTACAATTAATCATGTTTGATTGTTATGGGTAGACCATCAACATTTTCTTTGGCATCAGGTTGCAGTCTGTCTCAATTATAGAAGCTCAACACAACACAATAATACTACAAATGTACACAGGTTTTCATGTGACATGTCTATTACACTTGTCTGATTTAACAAAAATCATGATACGCTGACAAATTCTGGTAACAATTCGGAATGTAAATTTTCGTGAAACTGTCCCATGGGAGTCTCTGCACCATGTTGGCAGATGGCTAGGTGGACAGACCTGACAAGGCTCACAGCCACTTTCGGCGAATGCTTCATATTTGCATCTAACAATGTGTGATTTATTCTTTCAAAATCATGTAATTTTTAAATACAGACAAGTACATTTCCAATCACAACTACTGAAAACTCTCACACCATCCTCCCTGCCACATAAGAGTGACACCTCAGTAATTCCTGTATGTGCTCAAACATGTCATGTCTGCTTCATGGATGGGGTGCACACTATCAGGCATTTAGACACTGCAGCACGTTCCATATTTACCCTCACATTTCATCCACCTATCTCCTTGCAGAGTCCAGTGACAGTGTGAGCATGTGCAAAGTATCAGGACTATTACAGGTGTAATATGAATGTGGACAGGCTGACATAGAATTTCACACTGATCTGTAAATAATGAATAAGCTATAAAATGCTGCTGGTAGCATTCAGGAACACCTTGTACAGCACTGAATGAAACAGGAAGACTTGTGAATGTTACGCTGGGATATGGAATGTTGTGGATGTGCCTAGTTCAAGGTACTATGCTCATATTCGTCCGAAGAGAATGAGGAAAAACACTAAGATCTTCAATGAGGGCAGCCAGTAACCTGGCTCAGAGTTTTAAAGAGTACATTCTGAATACAAGCTTGGAGGTTAAATGCTATACCAGCCTGCTCAGTGGAGACACAGCCGTGTGTGCTGGAAGGGGGAATACACAAAGAAATCACAGATGTGTGGATAACATGTAGCAGCTGATGTGCAAAGGAGGGATGAACAGATGTTCAGAGGAAAGGAAGGGTGCATTTAGCTCTCTGGCTCAGATATACTTGTTCCAATGGTTACATCACCTAATGCATAACAATTATGAATCTGCAGAGTTCCAGTAACAAAGTTGTTAATACTTTATGTTACTTCGTTAATTTGGTTAGTATAACACATAAAAAAGTTGTTACTGCTTTAAGAATGTGCTCAAAATAAAGGCCACTCTACAATATGGAATATTACAAGCAGCACAACCAGCTGATGTACATAATCAATATCATAACTGTTTGTGTCATAATTATTGGAAATCACCAGTAAATCTTTCCACATTCATAAAACTTCCTTTTACCATATAAAAGAGTATCTACTTTTATGGTATAATGTTATGACAGATGATAAACAGAAAGAAATAAACCTAGTCACAAAAACATTAACCTTTTTTACTGTTTTCAACAGAAAAGATCCATCGTTTTAAAACACACTGTACAATAGACCAAACTGTTCCATGACACACACAATGCCATAACATGTCTTTGTTCCAAAAATACTCAACCATAAAAAGGTAAAAAACTAACCTCTCAATGAATTAATTTTAAGCCATCCCTCCCATGCCGCTATGGTCGAATAGACAGTGTCAGTACTTCATGACATAAAATTCTGTAGAATTTTCATGTTTTAAATAAACTTAACTCAGCAATGAAGGCAATGGCAGTGCAAAGGAAATGACAATGTATTATTAAAGCTATGTTTATGAAATTCTTAACAAATTGGAATAATGTGATTAGAATATTACTACTACTGTAGAACAAGTCAGAAAATGTCCACAGAGTGCAACACTTCTAGCCAGTTCATATAACCACAGCACACAGTTCTGTGCGAAACCAAGGTAACCATCATAACCAAACTAGTTATTATTGTACACAAGCCTCATTTTAACCAAAATCGGGAGTGCCAACAAATTCATTAAGTCCCCAGATGGAAGGCTGGACAGAAAAGACAAAAGTAACAGTCACCTTTTAAAACTCCTTTGCAAATATGCCTAAAAATGGTTAAAAAATATGGGAAATTAAAACAGAACAGCGTAACACAACCATAACAATTGTAAGATTAATACTGAATCAGAAACTACTTCCAATATTAGATTAAATATTATCAACAACCTGATGACTTCCCAATGTGGCTGAGTATCAAACCTGAGATATTAGAACAAGGAAATAAGCAAAAATACTTGTGAAAACCATAGAGAGCATAGAAAATAATTTGTGTGCAGAAATTATACTGGAGACCTTCAATAAGATGCACAATAGCACTTTACTTAATATGGAAGCAGATAAAAATGAATTCAACATTTACAGACAGCCAAGTCTCTTAGATATTATCACTATGCCACCCAGTGAAATATGAGACCATCAACAGTTCTTCAAAACACTCCCCACAGCTCACACAGGAAAACAACAGCTACTACAGAGGCAAAGCAGGAGTTAGGGCCAATAATCATCACAGCAGTGTTACATAAGGATACCAATTACCTGCCAAATGACTAGCAGCAGACACATGAATAGCTGAAAGCACCAATAATCCAACATGTTTTGTTTGGTGTATTCACAAAACTTCATCATGTATACATAAGCATCAACTGTTAAAAAAAGTATATGTATCCTTTTTTATACAACTGATGTTTATTTTTAGAACTACTTTGTAACGGTTTTTTTTCCCCCTCTGTGAAATGCAGTTGCAATATCAGGGAATTCAAATCCTTTCTTACACACCTACTGCACATGCAGTAAGTGTTGAAAACAATGCACTGTGACAACAGTGCACAGCATGAATGTTGGAGATGCCACTCACAGTCCAGTCCAATTGCTTTTGTGTGTGTGTTTCAGTGCAAAAAAGATCACATTACACACAGTATGTGCTGCTATGGGTAAGGGAATTGGCCTCTTAATAGTTCATAAACAAAACTTCATCCACACCACCAGTCATGGGGTTATATGTAATTACTGAAAGGAAAGACACAATCAGGAGTCACAGAGAAAGGGATGTAAGAAAGGGTGAGCCAGCAAGTGGTTAATCATTCACTACTGTGCACCACATCATGCAGGTGTCAGCAATTATGTGAGACAGCTAGTCAGCATTTCAGAGCCTTAGTAAAATACCTGTATGAACGCTATGGAAGGAGAAGACTGATGTGGACAAACCTGAAAAACGCATTATTCAACAAACAGTGAATGAATACCACGGAAGCATTAGCTAACAAGAAAAGGATCAATACAGGTTTTCAAACATAAATTAAACTTTTCCACTTTCATTGTCTCCACAGAATATTCTACTACAGTTAGGTTTTTGGTGGAAACAAGCTGCCAATAGTTAAAGGTTTACCAATCTCAGGCCATGATATCTGTAACAGTCAAAGTTATTCAGTACACCATGACCAATGAGAACAAACCTCCCTATTCCATCACTGATATTAACTGTTAAGCATCAAAAGAACAGTCCTGTTACACAGTATCTTCTACAGACACTCCAAACTCTTATCCAACCCCAAAACCAACCCTCAAAGCAGATAGTAAAGTGTGGAAGAAGGACAAAAGCCTAATTCACACATGCAAACTTTTATGCACAAGAACGTCATGCATGGATAATCTGGAAACCAGTGTAATTTGAACAGTCATAACTGGTCTTCTACTTTACACACCAGACCAGTGCTCCAGAAATACGCTTTCTCACTCACCTTGGACAAACTAACAGACACTGGTAGCAAGTATAAAAATAATTTTATAAAGTAATGTATACTGTAAGACTATGGGTCAATTAAATCTGTAAAATGCCCAGTACATTTCAAATGCATTTCTGGAGCCCTGCCTCAATGAACAGATAATATCCAACATCACTACAGGACAATGAATGCAATAAATTATACAGTATGTAGCAAAGCAAATTTGATATTTATTGGTAATACAAAAGTACGAAAAAAATCCTATGCCCAATGATTGGAAACATAGCAAGCAACTTTGTGAATCAAAGTGTTAATATCTTCAACAAACGTTGAGCTGAATTTGTTATTGATGACCATACTCTTGCAACTAGCTGAACACTGGCTACTGCACATCCAACTAATTTACCTTTTTATTTACACTGAGGGTTCAAGAGCTCAACATTAAAATGAAGCACTGCTTACAAATCACACTCTGTGCTATGGTATCTCAGTTTTGGCTAGGGTTTGGGCTGGCTGGTTCTGGTTGCTCTTGCTGTTGGGTTGCAGCAGTGGCTGTAAGGAGCAGTCCTCTTGGAGAAAATGTATCACAATACAAGTTCTCCTTTTTATGTACACGGCGAACATGAGAACGAAGATTGTCTCGGCGAGCAGATCGGTATGCACAGTGAGGACATAAATGTGGCTTCTCCCCTGTGTGCATTCGCCTGTGCTGAATCAACTGCACAAATGAACACAGTGAAGTGAAGAAGCAACGCCTATTACATGCAGTGTATACTTCTTGATTTACTTGTCTAATTAAATGGTTCTATAGCAACAAATATGGAATTACATAATGCTTTCGATTATTTTTATGTTCATACCATGCATATTGATTAATGAATGTTTATTATTATACCAACATATGCACAAATAAGTAGTGTAAAATTAATATTAAAATTTTATTATTAATTTTTCACTACTTATTTGTGTATATGTTGGTAAAATAATACAAAACATTAATAATGCATAAGAATTATACACTGCTAAGGATGTCAAAAGAAGTGGTTGTGGCCTATTTTAAATAACTATCACAATTTCACAAATCTTAAAATTGATCTCAAGATCACTAAAAAACATCCACTGCTGGGAACTGACATGCTGGCTTTTTCCTATGAGCATGTAAACCCTGGCTGAACAGACTGACATAAGCACTTCTCATTCCATAACCAAACAAAATCTACACGTTTTAATGGTGCAGAGAATGGGAAGACGTTTTTGCATAATTAGATGCTACCTGCTGGAGAAATTTAATTTCAGATTTGTTCTTTTATAAGAGGTAAACATACACACAAAAAAAATTCTTGAACATTTATCATCTCACCTGTCCAAGTGGTGTGCCCAGTCTATCTACATCTCCTTTGCTAGACACGTGAATACATCAAGTGAACTGTATAAATCAACAGGTCTATCATTACATAACACTTAAGTGGCCCACCTACTTCAACTGTCTGAGCATTTAATTTGGTTGTTCAAAACTTGTAATTTACATGCATAATCTCAGCATAAGAGATAACATTCTACAACCACACACACAACTGAAAATATATGTGCATCTTCATTTGCAGGGTTTTTGAAATGGGAAGCGCTGTTAATAGTTTACTGCAGTCCAGGTTGAAACCCTCAGCAGACGTCTAACGAATTTAATTAAAAGGAAGACTTGATGCAGAGAGGAGTAAAAGGGACCAGTGACCTGTTTCACATTTATCAGCTGTCAAATTTTCAACAGAACCAGGAAACTGGCACATTATTGGCAGTTCTCTGTGTAATGCAATAGCTGACAAATTTGCTGTAATCATTAATAAAACAGGAAGTAATGATGGACTCTGCCAAGTTACTCTTATGAGATGGTTTATCATACAAACACATGAATTAGGTTAGCCAAAAGAATGTTAGGTTATTAAGAACTTGAATTTTGGCCTATGGTGAGAGCCCAAGTCAAAATTTTGTCCAATAGAGGTTAATACGACACATGGGGGGGGGGGAATGACCTTCACCCGTAGTAGAGGGATGCTTGGAACTAAGTGAACACAGAAATTTTGTGCCTCACATGCCAAGCCGCTACCACAACATTATATTCAAAGAATTTTCAGAGAAGAGAATGTTGGTTAGAAATGCATCTATGAACCACTGCAACTGATTGTGAAGTGCCATATTGCTGTAATGAAAGTAAGTGGCTCAGCTGGATAAAGTAAATTTTCTCTAGTGAAGCAAAAAATAAATTTCAGTGCAGATATTATAAGTGTCTGTTGTTTGCTTTTGTGGATGTTGAAGGTGCTAGTGGACGCACCTTTAGTGATCGATCTCCTACGCCTGAGTAGAAGTTGAACAGAATGCTGAACTGAGTCAACTAGGTTTTCACCCTTTTTATAGGCCACGCAGGCCCTTAGGGTGAGAAGAGGTATAGCTGTACTCTTTTCTAGGACCTTCGGCACTAGATGGGGGTGCGGGGGTCAACCCCATGCCCCGGCCGCCTCTACCACCGGGAAAGACCCGGTACCCATTGTACAGGAGGCTGGGTGGGCCCCAAGGCCGGTCTGGATGGGCGGAAAATCTAGTCCGCACCGGGATTCGATCCCGGATCGTTCAGCCCATAGTCAGTCGCTATACCGAATGAGCTACCCGGCCCAAACTGAGTCAACTACTTACCTTAAATTCCACTACTTTAGAAAAAGCACCTTTCTTTAAGAATATCCTAAAAAAACACCCACTGTAATACCTTCACCAAGGTAACAGCAGCATGGGAACGAGACAAAGTATCTGAATTACATGCCAAATACTAGTAATAACAATTTTCTGAATGTACTTTTCTTTTTAATTGCAATTTATAATACGTGATATGACTTTCAAAAGTTCATTTTTGTTTGTTATATGCATTGCCCGTGAACTTCTGCATTTTTCTCAGGTGCTGCCATTACATAAACTAATATTACTGTCAACAGCTGAAAGTGCCTTGCACATACTCGCATCCTTTCTTTAAAAAAATGCTATCACTTGCATGGCACAGAATCCAGTTCCAGGTCAATTTTAAACTGGCAAGTGTATGGATAGAAGGTATGTCTTATTTTAAGATATTAATTTATCATCATCCTGGAAGAACTAAGAATACCATAAAATACTTCTGGATAGCAGGTTTATGCAGTGACACTAAAATGTGGAAACCTGAACATACAGTAACAATGGTAATAGCTACAGTTATTATCCACAGTACTTACCTTTTTAGGGCTGGGTAGCTCAGTCAGTATAGCGACTGACTACAGGCTGGACAGTCCGGGATCGAATCCCATTGGGGATGAGATTTTCCACCAGTCCAGAGTGGCCCTGGGGCCCACCTGTAAAATGGGTACCGGGTCTTTCCTGGGAGTAAAGTGCGGCCAGGGCATGCTGCTGACCACTCACCCCCTTCTAGTGCCGCAGTCATGGAAGTGTACAACTATACCTCTACCCACCCTCTGGGCCACACCGGGCCTGTAACGTGATCACTTTACTTTTTTTTACTTACCTTTTTAAGCTGCACTGTCCTAAAAATGCATATGTCACAGCAAAAGTATCTGTTGTCTCGGTGCCGTCTCATGTGCTTATTCATGTCCACTTCTGTAGGCCTATCTTTGCCGCAAATAACACATGAAATTTTAATTGATGACACACTCAGCCCCAGCGAATGTAGTTTTAGGTGCTTATAAAATGCCTTCTCAATCGTACATGTGTATGCACACATCTGGCAGCGGTATTCTTCTCTCTCATACCTAAGAAATGATGTTCTCATTAGTTTATGAAACAACCATCAACAAAAGCAGACTGCACATTACTATTACACATTTCTGTTACAAATATGATGTTACCATTGCATGTGGAATATATCAGCCTTCTATCCATCAAGACATTATTCCTTACCTGACTCTCTGAAGTGACACTGGTCCTGCACGCTTCTTTCCTGTGGGACTGTATCCTTCAGCAACATGCCTTGCTACATGAGCTTCCATTTCATCCCGTTCAGAAGTATGAAACCGACATGAAGCCATTGGACATGATGCAGATATTTTGCTCAGGAGGGCATGAGCAAGGTTGGGATCTGGTCCTGGAGCTGGATGGCATATAGCTATGTGTTTTTTCAAGCTTGGCCGCGTATCTGCCACAAGACCACACTCGCCACACTCATATCCTGACCTACCTCCATTACTGCCACTTCTATGTGGTGATCTGTAACAAATGCAAAATTACAAGGGACAAAATCCAAAAAATCATTAAGCAAGGCCCTAATATTATGGGTACTCAAAAAGGACAGAATGGTATGGGCATATGCTATAAAATGTATACAGTAAGATTCTTTTGAGAGCATGAGCAGTTACACTGTTTGTTCCAATTTACCACATCAATGCACCACAGAAACATTTTGAAACCTTCCACTTTCACTGGCACAATAGAAATACCACATTCCTAATCAAAGTTCAGTAAACAAAGATGAACAACTTGCTCTTGAATTGTGGAACTCCTGAGCTCTCACACTATTGACATGTTAAAAATGCCTTGCATATCACACAATACTTCTATATGAACACCGTATTTTATACAAATTTTGTCCACTTGGGTGAACCATCAGAATGTCACACCATGTGTTCTACAGTTTACCAGTAACTTTCACAAAGCATGAGGACAAATAATTAAAAAACAGTGGTAATACAGTCTAAATAATGGCTACAGAATAACCAACCAAGTGAGTCTTTGATTACTTAACTTTTATCTATAGGATTGGTATTTAAATTTCAGCACATAGTTCATGAAAAATGTGAGTTGTGTTTGAACAGAAAAAGATCAAATTATGAAATAAACAGCATTTCTTGAAAAATAAAACAGAGATTATCCAGGATGTCTTAAAAATGCACTAAATTTCCTTGTTGCCTAAATATATAAAATGAATTTTAGGGGTGTTTCTTTGTGTGCATTTGTATATGCGAACGCAGGTCTTTTAAAAGTTAATGACATTACAACCACAGAAGGCACAACAGCATGGAATGATATGGCAACATGATCATATCTATGAGTAGATAATGACTGTAAGGATACTGTCATGGCTTATTGCTTGCAATAACCTGACAACTTGACATGGCTGGAAAAATGCACATATCAATCAACAGCTTGTAAAAAATCTGAAGAGGAAACTTCGGACAGCAGTGTTATGCATTGTCAAGCAACATATGTTAACCCTCCCATGTAAACAATAAAACAGACATATTCTTATAATAAAAGCCAACAAGATGCACTATTTCTCAACTTTATTTTGGTAAAGAACTCTACATGTTTTGGACAGATTTACTGTCCATCATCAGGAGTCTTAATACTGTATTCACAGCAACTGGTATATGTTATACTAGTTATGTTGACTGTCTGCTAGTGAGGTCAGGATGGAACTGTTCCATCCTGGATTTTATTATAAGAATATATCATGATGCATGGTCCTTAGAATGTCAAATAACACAGACAATTTACAAACAAGAGCTTGTATAGGACATGTGATATAATAACTAGGCTACGGGCTGGACAACTGAAGAAAAGTGGTTCAAGGCTGAGGCATGAGATTTCTTTTCCCCAACATGTATACAGCACTGGGGCCCACCCAACCTCCTATTCAGTGGGTGGCAGGTGCTCATTCATTGGGGATATAGTGACTGGGATGTGAGACTGCTCAGTCTTCTCCACCTTATAGCTGAGGGTAAGAATGCTGTACTTCACACTCCCTACATGTATTCACAGAATGCACAGGGACAACTTTACCTTTACTGTAATGAACTTACAAACCTGTTAGTTAATGAGGACTGGTTACTGTAACTATCACCTTCTGCAACTTCATTATCATTATCATCATCTTCTTCTTCTTCTTCATCATCGTCTTCGTCATCATCATCATCAGATGCATCTGATGCTGTATCAAGGCTTTTATTAGTCAGTCTACCAAACATCATACTATACATCGGATTATACTGTTGGTTCAGATACTGCAAAGTACTCTCAGTCTTTATATTGCGATTCCATACACTGTCAAAGTTATCATTTCTGCCAAGAGCAGCAAAATTTTTCTTATGATGTTTAGGGGACTTCAGCTGTAAGCAAATCAAACAGATGTATAAAATGTAAACCATAATTCATTAACGGGTTTACAGTGAACTCAACTCTAATAGTTATTTTCAAATATTACTGCAAATATATTAAAATTAATATTTACAAGTGTGGCTACCTGATGTATAAAACATATGGATATAAGTGAATCTGTAACATTATCCTAGGGATTCCTAGTCACAATCTCATAATAAACCTACATTATGGGAGAGAAATAAACACATGTACTATTCCATAAAGAGGCATGAAATTTTCATAAAGTTGCAGTACCATTACTGCCATCACAATAAACCAACAAAACAAATCAATGGCATGTCCATATTTTGAAAATGAAACTCTGGAAACCCAAGTTGTGATGCCACTGCCTTTACTTCCAAATGTGTAACTTATCAATTACCTTTTTATGATTTTGCTGCGTAGAAGTACTTTCAAGCCTTGAAGTAGGCGTAGCTCCTGGATTCACAGTCAGTGAAGATGTGCCACTCAGGCCTGATTGGGTATGTGCAGAGTTCCCACTCTCAACACTACTGTGTTCCACCATAACATCATCTTGTACAGACATAACAGCCTACCAAAACACAAATTCCATTCTAAATCCCTTCCCCAGGATATACCAGATATAAATAACTACACAAAGCAACCTCCCAACTATCCACAACATGAAGAAGATCTGGAGAATCGAATAATTACAAAACATGAACAACAGAGTAATACATGAAAGGCAAAGCTGTCTTTGTGCCTAAGCTTGAAAGCATATCAACATACATGGCATGTGAAGGTAAAGCATCTGACACTTTATATCAGTGATAAACAACCCAATGATCTTGGGTCAAATTTTATACATCCAGTGGCTACGTTCATATACATAAGATTACATGAAATTTTAAATGTAATATGTAATATCAGCAGAGTCAGTACAGAAATTAGACTGCAGGCTCTAAAACCTGGAAACAGTGATTCAATGGGATGCAGCAGCTCTTTAAACTAGGTATATAGCAGCCAGGGTATGAAGCTCTTCCTCCAGAGTCACATTAAGAATGAATGAAGGTATACTGCCATTCCCCAACGTACCTTCATGGCATACAAAGCAACAACTTTACATGTACTTTCTTTTCACATATTTAGAAAGCAATAAATAATAATTCTATTTAATTGCATATTTTAAATTTTCATTTATGCATACATCAGCAACTATGCCACACAGCACGTAAGTTTTCACTATCACTGTGCACTCCATTGCTGTACTGGATGACTGTATGCACCTGCAAACGGTCTGCCTAGACAGTGGTATTGCGGTGGTGCCATCAAGTCTTGCTTCTTCGGCTATCCAACAATTTTTTTTTGTTTGACAAAAAGCAGACAATATTTTAAAATTTTACAGAACCTCTGCCAACATTCCTAAATGTTTTAAGAGTATTAATTTGCACTTGACTCATTGTTCCAAGTTTTTCTTCCAAACCAATATATTTCAGAAATTTCCTCAATTTCCTTCATACAGCAAACAAATTCAAGACAAGAAACCTACTCCAATGGGTCATTAGGTAGAGCTACAATCATGGTTTCAGTCCAATTATTGAGTAGTTTTATAAATGAGACATTAAAAATTGGCAAGAGTGCATTTTGGAAATGTGACATCCCATAAAAATGTTTCTCACTGATTTGCAAGTAACCTGCTCTGTCCTCTCAACTGCAGAGCCTCCAATGATTTCAGACACACCAGAAGGACCACCAGATGTTGCAACTGATGGCTTCATAGCCACATATTCAGGCTGACTTCGGTATGAAGAACGGCATGGTGGAGAAGTAGCAGCACTTGGAAATGGTAAACCATCTGCAGAAGAAGAAATCTGTGCAATTTACAGAACTACAGTTATAACATAACTCAAAACTGACACAATAGCTACAAAGACGTAAAATAAGTATACGGTTAGCTATGGTATACTGACTACTTTCACAGCAGAGCGTAGTGTTCACTATTTCAATGGCAATTGTGTCAGCGACAAATGAGATGGCAAAATGATCATGAATGGTGAATACAGAATAATTTTGAAGCAGGAAAGCTCAAAATACTTTTTCTTGGGTGTCTTTAATGCTCTTAAAGACAAGCCTTTCACCACTGTCTACGTAAGAATTTACAGGTCACTTAGTGTGATTCCAGGAATATACTGAGGTGAGATAATAAAGGGTTGAGAATCAAAGGCTGCATAGCTGTGCTGCTTTTTAACATATAATTTTCCCCAGTACCAACCAATGGTCCTCTCAAGTAAAGTTGCTTCTCTGTCAGCTAAATTTAAGAAGCAGTCCACATGTAAATGATACAATGCACATTTCCTCCCTCATGGAGAATGCACACATATCTTTCTTTTCCAACTTTTTTTCAGTGGTTGCAGCTTCAGAGGAATAGTTTTTTAATTCGTGACTCACATTTATGTCAGTTAATATAGCAGCAATGTTACTATAATTATGCACATGCTGTCAGTAGTTAAGTCTGACAATAAGATCTATCTGAGTGATGTGACTGGGGGACCTTTACAATGTAGGAGTATATGGTATGTGACATGAGTATTTCTGTTCATTAATTTCATTAGTTACCCGTACATATTTCATACACAAATGGGTTACATGCAAGAACTTGTGGTAAGTAAGGTACTACTACACACAAAAGTCATTCAAAAATTAATGGCAATACTGTTCCAAAATGAAAGCAATTCACTGCTGTCTCTTTACAAACTGTAACTATGGTCTCCTGTCACATTGCAGACATGTTGTTACACATGTGGAAGTTGTCCAAAGCCATCTGTGGTATCCTTTCTTGATATATCAGTTACTGCATGTTCTACTGCACTCAAAATATTAACTCTCATCCTGACGCAAATGCAACATGATGGTTCTTTCACTTTCTGAAAGAAGCCATAGTAATGAAGGCCCCTATCTGGTGAGTATGATGATGTTCCCAAACCTTCTAATTCCATCTTCTGAACAACATCACCCAACTGTGTTGACAATGTGACAGCAAGCACTGTCATGTATGGCAGCAGGTCTTGACTGCAAGAGGTGCTGTCACTTATCACACAATGTGGGACACAGAGACAGTGTTCCAAAACATTTCTGTAGTAAACAGAATTTACTGTTGTGCCAGGAAGAAAAGCATGTGTGGGGAGAACAACCTTGTCACTGTAAGACACGATGAACAAGACAATCACCTGAACCTGTTCCTGTCAACATTTTCATAGGTGTGGTGATCCTTACATTAACATTCATATCACTGTCTCTTCAGTTCAGGTTCATATGAATGGGCCTACATTGCCACTGAAGAACAGCTTCATCTTCAAGTTCACAGAATCTCCAATGCAATCTGGCTGTTTCCGTACAATGCCACATGTACCTCTGTCAAGGTGTGTAGTAGCAACTGTGCACAGAATTTCTGCATTTTAAAATTTTACATTTCTGTGGTAGGATTTTGTGGATACTAGATGATGCACTGCCAATTTCATGTGACAGTTCAACACATGTCCACAATCAGTTCATAGCCAGTAGTGTACTCACACATGTAACATAGACCTCATCAGCTGCTGATGTGGCCTGTTGGCTCCCAGTTTGTGTTTGCTGCTTTCCCTTCCACCTTGAAATGGACACACCCATCTGGCAACCAGATGACACCGCACAGCTGGCTCACCACAAGCATCATATAATCCTTTGTGACACTGATGTGCATTTCATCCATGTAAGGTAAAGTTCAATTAGAAGGAAGAAGAGGTAGAGGACGACTCAGACTCAGGTGGATAAACGATGTGGATGACGATTTAAGGAAACTCGGTGTGAAACAACAGAGAATGAAGGCATGGAATAGGAGGGAATGGGCATCAATTATAAGGGAAGCCATGGTCAAAACTGAAAGGGCCATAGCGCTATAGGAAGAAGAAGAGGTAAAGTTCACCCTATACCACACCATAAAGGCACAGACAGGTAGTAGATATACAGTTCTAATCTTCCTCAGTGCAAATAAGATTGGGTTTTTAATGCCATGTCCCAGCCACTTTACCCCAGGAATGACCCAGTACCCACTATATAGGAGGTTGGGTGGGCCCTATGGCCAGTCTGTTCAGGTATGGACAACCTTGTCCCAATCAGATTCGATCCCAAGACTGCCCAGCCTGCAGTAAGTCACTGTACCAACTGTGCTGTCCTGACACACATCTCATCCAAGTTCACTCTGGATTTTTATTAAGTAGCCATGTGCATACTTCATGAATATGTTTTTAGAGCACCTCCAAGAGACAAGTAACAACTGACACCACTGAAGGACACAGATTCATGCCAACAAGACTGCTTGAAGCACTGCACAGCACCACCCCAGAACATGTATTTTACATATTCTGGCAAAAAGGATAACTTTCTCCTTTTTTTTTTTTAATATGCAGCACAATCAGCATCCTCTTTCCCACAAAATGATGTGTATTTCATAATTTTATCTTTCTCTGTTCACACAATATTCACTTTTTTTGTAAAGGATGTGATAAAAGTTAAATGTCCACCACTGTCATTTACAGGTTAATTTTCAAATGACCCTTGTGTACTATTCCACAATTAACTATTTGGTAAAGTTCTTTTCAGCAGTTTCATAATGTGTGGTGGAATGCTGTTGGTATAGTATAACTTGGTACTTCATTTTTAACTATAAAATGTAGATGTCACAAAAAGTTAAAGTTCTCCCTGTCCATACCATGAATGCAACAGGTGGAGGAGGAACAGCTCCACTTATTCATGAACTTGGCACTAAATGCAGCTGAGTGTTTAACTTCATGCTCCAGCTGCTTCTTCCCCCCCCCCTCCCCCCCCCCCCCCCCCAAAAGCCCCCAACCGACCAGGAGAAGCAGAGCCGCGCACACAGTACCGTCCAGTATTTGTTGTGTTGACAAGCACATTTCAC
>Ga0123355_10007737_pt1 | contig 16153 bp, 9 predicted proteins | sample TergutEmb28metaG_3_FD_89872 | JGI IMG/M metagenome (GOLD analysis project Ga0123355, IMG submission 89872) | Embiratermes neotenicus P1 segment gut microbial communities from Petit-Saut dam, French Guiana - Emb289 P1 | ecosystem: Host-associated > Arthropoda: Insects > Digestive system > Gut ...
CTCCTAATGGCATACTCCAAGGCAAAGTTGAAAAGCAATGGCGATAGAGCATCTCCCTGTTTCAAACCATTCCTAATAGGAAACATGTCAGACAAATTCTTGCCTACCCGGACTCTACTATACCTTTAAGTCAGACACATTTTTATTAGTTTCATATTCTGTTACTCTCAAATATATCACGGTCGTTTTCCACATCAGCATTCTTAATCACCTAATGTTACACAGCGTATTCCGTCGAGAAAGCGTCGTTATGTCATAACAGAGATTATGAAAAGCCATATCGCGTTGCAGAAGTGGATTATATTACGCCCTGTAGCCATATTTTCCCATAATCTCATGTATATCGTGCATATTTTCTTCCCTATTTCCAGTGATTTCGAAATGCTATAGCAATGATTTTCTGTATGGCAGGACATCACAGTTGCGCTTTGGTGCTCTTTTATATCTCAGTGAGTCGTAAAGAATGTGCAGTTTATTAACACGTTCGCATAATTTAAGGCTACTTCGAGACGTTTATCTCTTCAGTCAACGTTAGTCCTGTGACACGGATTAAATTTAAGTATTTTATTGCTGTGTGACTGGTTTACCTGTGGATAAGTTTTGTGGTAAATTTTGGATGTTGAATTTTGCAATGGTTAAATTACTTTTGTATGGTTATTTCCTTTACATTTTCCTGTGCAGGTATGGAAACCTGATGGAAAGAGACCACATGGAAGACGTAGGCGTGAAATGGTAATATTAAAATGGATCTTAAACTGGTTGGTAGGGCGTGTACTGAATGAATCTGGTTGCGGATGTGGACAATGGGGCGGGCTGTTAGGTACTGGATAATTCACCTTTAGGTTCCATAAAATGCGAGGAATTTCTCGACTAGCTTTTCAAGAAGGATTCTGGTCCGTGGAGTTGCTTAGTTGTGGGTATTCTGAGCAGACAAAATCAAGTAATACCCAATAGTGTGGAGGATACATATAATTGAGCAAAATATCTCGCCCGCATTTTTTCCTTATACATCGAGTTGTATAAACAGCGCATCCGTGCAGCGATCTAATGCTGTACTGATTGACCTGAATTTGCTGCAGGAACTCACTCCGTTTCCTCTAGTTACGTGTAACGCCGTGCGTAGGGTCTGTTCGCCGTGAGCGCACGGCAACTTCTCTGACTCTGAAGTGTACCAAATAGCCTAGTCGCAGTGTTGCAGGCGTACTTGTAATCGCGCAACCCTACCAACCGACCACAAAACAGTCAATGCAGAATATTTTATTCGGAGTCACTATTCAGCAGAAGGGACAGAGTATGCGTTTACCAGTGAACTGAGTACGGGTAACACGAACTTTGTTTGCGATGTTAGTATTTTCTTTTCTTATCCCAGTTTCATCACCATAACTGTTTATCTTGTTGGATGTTTATGGCGGGGCGGAGCGGTGAGTAATTCATTGCATTGTAATTATGATGGGCACATTCGGTCGTCTGAGCTAAGTTTCGTATACTTTACGAGAAGTAGCTGTACTTCCATCTCCATGCCGGACCTTATCGGGAGTCAAGTACCCCACTACAGAAGTTCAATGACCGTTGTTTTTGCTTTAAGATAGATACTTAGGTAGGTAGGTAGGTAGGTAGGTACGTACGTAGGTGGGTGGGTAGGTATATAGGAGGTAGGCAAGTAGGTAGGTGGGTGGGTAGGTAGGCGGGAGGGAGGTAGGTATGAGGTAGGTAGATCGGTAGGTAGGAGGTAGGTAGGTAGGTAAGTAGGTAGGAGGTAGGTAGGTAGGAGGTAGGTAGGTAGGAGGTAGGTAGGTAGTTGTATGGAACTGACTTAGGATTGACTACATTTAGTGGCAGGTACCATGCACCTAAATTAAGTCGTTATTTAGTAAGCCTACTTGGTTATTCAGGAGAATGTGGAAAACTGCATAACGAGAAGCTTTGTTATTTATGCTCTTCTCCTAGTGTTGTTGAAATAATTGCGTCAAGAGGGATGAAAGGGCGCGGTACGTTGTAACCTGCGCGCGGGGCATGAGAAAATCCACTCCCTTTAACACGAAGGCCAGAAAAATAGGTGTGATGATGTAAACTGGATTTAACTGTCTCTTGATGGCGTGGAGTGGTGGGGTTTTGTGAGAACGGTAGTTGGTCTTGGATTCCGTTCACGCAGGTAAGTTCTGGTGCAGTCGAGTTGTTGCCAGCTTCTGAATGAATACGCTGCACCGTGGGTTTGTGCCGTTATAAATTGCAGGCTACGGATCCGTTCCAGTTAATTTATGAACGTTTAATGTTGCATGATTCTTCTGAAATTGTATACAAGTTTGTCCATAAAATTTTAATAACAGGTGATATGACGGGGAAAGTTGACTGTCCACAGCGGGATTAGTGTTTGAACAAAGCTACACGAAGCAGTTTGTTTTAATATCGTGTTTCTCTTGGTTTTGTTATTAAATAATAACTCTTCAACAGTCATTTACTAATTGGTGTTGGTCCATTCGGGGCCTAAATTATAGCCTACAACAGTGTGGCTTTTATGGTAATTTTCAATTAAAAGCTATCATAGTTACTTTCATTTAACTGGCCATTTAATTCATGTTTGTTTGAATTTTTGTCGGTGAACTGTACTCTTATACAACTAAACGCGAATCGCCATTGGTCACTCGGAACGCGATTCTCATCCAAAGAGCTAAAGACATGCGGTTTATTACTCCACGAAAGCAACATGTCTGTTACAAAGATAAGCGTGTAATGTATGGAGGATTGTTGTGCTGAGAATTAAATGAAGCCTGCGAAAGTCTTCGATTCGAACTCGAGACGTCATGAACATGACGAAGGTGTACCTACTAGGAATTTTACCAAGCCATTCGATCCTACTTACTACTACTACTACTACTACTACTATTACTACTACTACTACTACTACTACTACTACTACTACCACCACCACCACCACCACCACCACGAGTGACAACTCAATTGCACAGTTAGTAGTAGTAGAGGTAATGCTTTTCTTGCTGCTGCTGCTACTACTACTACTACTACTACTACTACTACTACTTTTCTTACTACTACTGTCACCACCGCGAGTGACAACTCAATTGCAATTAATAATTATAGTAATAATACAGTTTCTGTTGCTGCTGATCCTGCTACTACTACTACTACTACTACTACTTTTGTTTGTTATTATTATCATGATTACGATCATCATCATCATCCACTTTCCATACTTCACATCAATTTGCTGGTTCTCACAAGAGTACTGGTCTCACTGACCAAGCACTTCTTATTCGCTCTTCTGCCAAAAACGTTCTTCCTATACGGCATGTGTTAAGTGTCACTGCCTTCTGCATTAGAATATATGGAGCAGGGCGAAGATTAAGGAGTTTTAAACTTTCGTGTAATTTGTTGGAGAAACTACACCTTGTGGATGGTAGTAATGTTATGATGTAGACCGTTTTCATTTGACACATTCTTATGAGCTCTTCTTAAAATATGTATACTTCTGGAGGTCCTCGCTGACATTATTATTATTATTATTATTATTATTATTATTATTATTATTATAAGAAAGGGGCCCTTCATGTGTCGGGTTTAACGTAATATTTCTTTCATCAGACGTTTATGCATTCATAAGCGATCAATTCGTTTCAGTGCTCGTAATTAAATTATTTTTTTAAATATATTTGAAACCCATTACTTGTGACGGGTAAAAGTGAAACACAGCCCACGAAACAGCAACTCACACAACTGTAGTCGTTCAGCGCCTCAAAGCCTAACAGTTTCATGATTTCCTTCCGCGGTAAGCGCAGTATAAAATTGATGCGCGTGCTGTTGTAAAAAATAGTCAGGGGATACCTGAATGAAATGTTCTGTTAGTTAGCACTTTGTGGAATAACGTGATTAACTGATTTTAAACATTTCATAAGATGAAATCGAGATGGGCAATATGTATTGATACATACCGATAATAGTAATTAGTAGTATAATGTCACCTCATGAAAGACAATATCATTGCGGTATTTACATTGATATGTTCATTAGCTCTTCTTTTACGACATTTTTATAAATGTTTGTTCATCTCACGTTCCATACAGTCACGATATTCAGCAGTGAACAACAGTTGGACTGAATAGTCTTGAAATTGCGGTTCGCTAAACATTCTATGTATCGGAGTGCTGCCATCTGGTGAAACAGTTATCAGCCAGTCACCTCAATGTACATCAAGGAACTCACAGTAAACAAACCAAGCACATTTTATAGTCTACGTCACGTAAGTTTGTAGCTCTTAGTACTAAACCGCATCAATATGTTGAAGTAATTACGTACCTTTCACTTAGACCAGCAGATCGTCGGTGGATGTGTTGTTTTAAGAAAAGGAGAAGGTGTGTCTGACATGAGTGGCGACGACGTATAAGGCTCTTGCGCGGAAAGAAGTAACGAATGAATTAATGAAGGAAGGAATATTGCCAATAAATTAGAAATGTGTAGGGATTTTTCATTAAGCTCTGTAATGTAGCACCTGGAATAATTACACATAGCACTGGATAAAACAACTTACACAAAGTCTGTGCTGCAGCTTACTGGCAACCTAACAAGCGTATTTTTGCATCCGTAGCGTGAGAATCACAGTACAGTGAAGTTTTACGAAAGACTCGTAATGTGGAATTCTGACCTACGCCATTTATGCCTAGAGTCTACTCCCTAGCACAACAAAGCACCCTGCTCACTCCTCCACCTGCACTTGCTACTAAATTACTAAGTACACAATAATCGGCTTTATTAAGTTTCACGAATCCAATAACGTCAGTGTACAGCATTGAGGGGGGTGGGGAGAGGTGGTGGGTAGAGTCTATTGTTCATTCATCTGCGGACATTAGATAAGAGTCTTAGAAGGGTGACAGTGTGCTCGGTCCCTCAACTTGCCTTGCAATTGAAGTTCCAGGAAGTGTGTGTCGTGCGAGAAGTACTGTACATTCTGAATACTGTCTTCTTCAGCATAATGCTGTTGCCCTGGCGAAATTAAGACGTCGTGTAATGTTTCGATCAAAGGTTCTTCCTGCAAAGTTAAATCTTGACACGTATTCAACCCATATTCAGAATTTTTCTTTCGCCTTCCATATTACTCCAGATGAAACAGGGTGACCTTCAAACGTTATTTTGTTGTTTGTAATTGAACTAGGGTTTTATGTATGACGGAAATGTAAGTTAAACGCCAACGTGAAGTATATGTTTCGTCGGGGTCTCGATGAATCTTATCCCTCCATCCTCTTTTGTGTAATTTTGAATTCTGTGCCGAATAGGGTTGTCATTCTCCTTCCCAGCGCAACGTGGATATAGTTTTATCGTATGTTGTTCCAGATGTTGCAGCTGTCATTCAACTTTGAATTTCACTCAGGCCTTTACGACCATCGGCCCTAATGCGCCAGAAATCCGACCATCCACACGTGCATTCTTGGGTCATATGCTTCATTTTGCGATATACGTCTGCTGTAGTTACATGAACTCTCAAATTTGGCGAGAGAAGGCAGAAGAACATGCAGTTGTAGGGTTTGAACTTGAATTTCGCACCTACCATTACCCGATTATCAGTATTCAACGGCAGAAATGAACTCACTTTTCAGCCTGATGTCGAAGTATGAAAAAAAAGTAGTATTGCAAAGAAATAAATCGATTCTTCTTTTTTTAATGTTACGGGCTTGTATTATAATTATTTGATTCCTGGGGACGCCTTTTTCTGTGGTGTTGCTTTTCAAGCAGACAATACTGATTGCAGTAAATAATGTCCGGTGTAAGCGGACATTTTAAGTAAATTAGCTGTGCCGTATGTTGTTCTTCGTCGAATGAATTGATTCTTGGCTGTTACCAATCGCTGTCAGCAATGAGGGCTTTATTTGCAACACCCAGATAAATTTAGCACTACGAAGACGACAATAAGAGATGATATACATGATATTGCATAGACTGTGTCTTACAACTCCTAAATGCGGATTGTGGTTTTCTGGCTTATGATGTCTTGTAACTTTGTATGTGACAAGACCACGGTCTGAAAAATCGCCACTGTAAAACCTGGGTTTTTCGTTATAAATGCAGAACGACTCTTAGTTCTGATATTATATTTTATTATCGTCTCAGAGGATCATGACATGCATGGCGTTATTTACGTCTGTGTGTTTCATCTCTCGAAATACTCGGTGTATTTCGCACACACAAGAAAGAAACGGGTGCTGGAAATTCAGTAGGCCATTTAATTTTATTAGTCATATCTCTCGATACAGTGCATATTGAATGACATGCCTTATACAATGAAATGTAATTTGTGACAAAGCAGTGTGATATCTGTATTGTGACTTTGCAATAATAGATTGGTATGTGCAACAAACGGGTATCGAGCCCAGTGACGCGTGAACAACTACAAAGAACGCATTTGCTACATACATTGCAATACACAGCCCTCGTTTGTAGGATATTCTGATGTCACGCTCTCTGCTAACAGAATAATTCGGAGGAACCACGGGCGCTGTAGGTTCATATTTGAACTGCCACTTTCTTTTGTTTATTATCCGCTTTATACTGGCAAAAGAAGCTCCTTATTTCATGTTTGCCGCTTTTTGTGCAGTGGAATTGTGGCCTGGAGCTGCTGAGACTTCCCTGTGTTAAGTCGTTCTCGTGGTTGTTCAGTTAACAAATGCAAATGGGATTATCGTTGTGGTTCACATGGAAGTTTGTGGAACGGTTTTCTTCTTGGGGAGAAACACGGAGACTTGAAAGCTTGTTGTGGTGGCACTGTTGGATGTAAAACGCTCGATACAAGGATTTCCTGTGACAACCCGAAATTATAAGATCATTAAAAGTTGCTGCATCTGTAAGCATGAATGACATTACAATCGTATTGTATACGTTGCTCCTTTTCTGTTATTGCCTATTTCTTTTCGGCAGGGAAACAGAGTTCCTTGATGAATTATCTGTATTTCAGTGTACGGAACAAAATTGTGCTTGAGAGGCTAGTTGTCACGATATTACCCTATTTTAAAGAACTTGAAAATTTTTACTGTAGTAATAGAACTTGCCGCCGGTCCCAGTGGCTGCGCGGTCTAAGGCGTAGGTCTACGGCCGCTCGCCTGCTGAGATTGTGGGTTTGAATCCTACAGGAGGCATGGATGTTTATCTGTTGTGAGTGTTGTTGTCAGGTAGAGGTTTCTGCGACGAGCTGATCACTCGTCCAGAAGATTCCTACCGACTGTGGTGCGTCGTTGTGTGTGATCTAGAAACCTAGTGAATGAGGAGGTCCTGGCCCAATGGGTGCTGTCGCGCCCCCCCCCCCAAATAGAACTTGCCATTGTCTTAATCCTGGGCCACTTGAATCCATCCTTAATCCTAATATTTCTTCACGATCCACTTTAATATTATCCTGGCATGTTTGCGTAGCTCTGCGAAGTGTTGTCTTCCCTTCTGATAGCGAACTAAAAGGCCGCATACATTTCTGCCATGCGCGCTACTACACGCAACCGTGCCATGGCTCAGGCGCTTAATCTCCTGGTTAGGCCCACATTCGATCCCAGGCCAAACCCTGCGGGATTTGTGGTGAAATTCGTACCACTGGGACAGATTGTTCTCCGAGTACTTCGGTTGTACCCCCTGTCATTATCGTCCCACTAGTGCTGCATACTCCTGCATTCATGTATCGCCGAGGGTATACAGTCTTCGCAATTGACAGCGTCGATGTATAACACATACCCTTGATGCGTTGGTGAGTAAAAGTTACCAAGAGGCGTATGGGGTTTTGGTGGAAAGTATTATCAGTTTATTTTAGATTGCGGCAGTCTGATTTATGACTCCTACGAGACCACACGCTAAATTTCCTCCCCGCGCAAACCTCAAATTTCATATAATTATCATTTATCTTATTGTAATAACTTTATATTATAACGTGCCTCGCAGTCGTCATAGCAACACAGTGAATTAGCTTCTCTTTTCATCTAGGGAATACCAGATGCCCTTGTATTATGCTCTTGTGTGCGTACTATTACTTCGTACTGTGTTGAAATGTTGCATTGTGGTTGGAGAAGGAGAACATGATAGCTTTATGCTGTTTACCAGGTAACTTGTGGTTTTGAAGGTAGTTTCTAGAGAGCAAATAACATTTGTATGTATTTTATGTAGTAGTGTTGAACATTTCGCAGTTTCGTACTAAAAGTGACAACTCTCTGTGTTTGCGTTTGGGCTTCAAGAAATTCAAGTTTAACTTAAAGCTATTAGCAGAATCGCGTCTAAAAAAATAATCTCACTGGCTCCTTAGGTAATCCGATGTTACGAGAAACACAATAACCTAAACAGCTGATAAGTAAGCGATAATGAGTCCCTTCTGCCCATTTTACGTGATGTAACTTTTTTTTGTTCCAGTCTCTCTGTTTCATGTCTTTTTCATTAAGTTTTCTGCATCAAAAAAAATTTTGATTTCATCGTCCACAACTTAGCAAACGTTTTAGCCCGTTTTAACCACCCTGATTGACTGCCCTGACCTTACGTTTGTATTTTGTGTAAAGCAACACGTTTGTGATATTTAATGTTGAGAATTTTCCGCTTGTTTCGTCTTCCGTCAGTGCAGACAGATTATAGAACTAGTTGAACGTAAACGTTGCTTAATGTGTGCTTTTCTGAACGCAAGAGACCATGCTGCGCACGTTAAAAACGGTGGAAGAAGACACCATCATCAATTATCTAGGATTACGTGTATGAATGGCTTGTATTTGGTGCTGGAGGCAGGTTGGGTTGGTAGTTGTTTGTTTGTATTTGACGATGCTTTGTCAGTTGCTTTGGTTATGTAGTACCGAGTGGGAAATCGTATGTGATTAGGCATTGAGTTTGGGAAGAATGTGGTCTGAGGCGGCTGTGACGTAGTTGAAGATATTATTTAACAATTTAAACCAGAGGACTGAATAGTTCTACGTAAATGCTTCTGTGCGAGTAGCTGGTACCTCCCAGTTACGAAGGTAAGCCTAAGTGTCGTGTAGTGTCAAGTGACGCCCTGTGATCTGTTAGTTGACATTTGTGGTGTACTTTGATTTAATTTTCATCATACTTTCGAAATGTTTGCGGTGAGACCTATCGTTACACCCCGATCAAGTAATGAAAATATGTAAGGCCGTTTTTGCTGGTTCATATGGTAACTTCTTGTTAGCGGTTATCATTTAGTGTCCATAATTTTAAAGTTATGAATGCTGATTTATTAACCACCACCGTACGAACCAGGTTGGTCTAGTGGTAAGCTTGTGGACTCATGTTCTTAATTTTACCAGTTTCATTGAATGTCATTCTCATTGAGGACTTTAAGCGGCTTTCCCTTTTCTCTCTAGGCGATTCTCAGGTAGTAACATTCAAATAACCAACGACCACCTCCTTCCGAATCTCAACCCACTCACCATTCACTATCAGCTGCGAATTTCAGCTTTTACCGATGAATATTATATATTGAAGTAACAATCTCGGGTATTGGTCTTAGTATATTTAGTGTTCTACAAGATCTGTCAAGTAAAATGTTTTGCTGCCCATAGAAATATAAACACTTTGTTCCGCGGCTTGATTGATTCTTGGGTTTTTTGTAACCACGCTTGCCCATCTACCTCGTACGTAGGTTGTATAACGTCGATTGGTAATAGTTATCTTAGCATGATAATATAGCAGGTATCGTAATCCGAAAGAGATTCGATCGTGATATATCCGAGATGTACTCTAGTGTACCGTGGTAACGACATGTTGTGTGATTCGATAGGACACGAGTGTACAAGAAGATCATTAGGGATATGATGCGTTGGAAAGGGAGCAGAACTGTTGAGCACAGGTTAAAACAAGAGCACTGGAGGCATTCATATTACACGAAACGGAAGGATACATAGAAATACAGCTGAATTTAAATAATGAGTTCAAACCACACGCCTAAAATCAATTATCCATTCGTTTATAGGTATAGAAACACCGCCATTCCCTTACTGTTTGTTCATTACAATGGAGATTGTTCATTTGTGTTCACACACACACACACACACACACACGCACGCGCGCGCGCGCCGTTTGTTTTCCCGCACCTGCCTGCGTATCAACAACACTCTGTCCTTGTCTGACCTCTATGGGACTGTGAACAAACTACCCGCTTTCAGCTCATGGACTGCGCGGGAGATGTGAATGTTCCAGCATCCACCACTGGCCGGGGTGGTTTTGCATTCTTTGGACCAGCATGTTTCCCTCATCTGGCTGTGTATGCCCCATACTCGTAGAGCACCATGGTTTTACGTAAGATGTTGGCGATGCTTTTGGATTATGTTCAAGAAATGGTCGGTTGGAAGATCCGTCGTTTGTAATTATCCTCTCATGTTATCGACGAACAGTACTCTGTGCAGCGTAGTTAACAAGCCGCGGTCCATCCAATTCTATATATCTTCCTCAGTACATGCTAAGTCTTTATTTATTTCTATACAGGGTTTTCTTTTTCGGTTTATTCACTTATTGGGCCGTACCGAGTGAACTGTTGTCTATTACCTGTAGTTTGGTCAATTGACGAGTGTGAAAAACGCTCTGCTGACATAAGAATACGCCACCATCCAGTCACCAAGCAACATATGAGATTCACAATTTAATTTTAAAAACTCGTAAGTATAATTGAATCTAACATTACCGTATTACAGTTGACATGACCGGTCTGAATTTTTAGTTTTCTGTACATTACCTGCAGTGGTTAAACATCCATTAATTTTTTTAAATTAGGTACTGATTTTCGAGAGCAATAAAATGCCTTGGTCGAGTTTCCAGATCTTCGTTTGGGATGACGGTTATACCATGCAAAGTTGTGTTGATTAGAAAGATTTTATACTGCGCACTGTGACCCTTGCAGGATATCCTTATGTCATGGAACGGACCTAGGCCTAAGGCTGGCACAGGAAGCAGTCTGTTGTGTTTGGACTTACCGTGGGTTTTTTTTTTATTTTTTATTTTTGTCGAGGGAGTAGAGAAATGTACGATTGACACCAGTCAGTTTAGCCCATGTCCTGTCCGAGGTTCGAACCCAATGTTCCATTATTTTAGCCACGACCCTGCGTTAGGTGGGATCGCTCTGTTGTGTCCAGAACCGTACATACACTCATTGGTAATCTGCGTGATTCCATGCCTGGACTGCCGTCTACTTGCTATTTTGCGTGCCATCTGTTGTCACTCGCTCCGTATGAAAATATACGTCACCAGCAAGTATCGTATCGTGTCGTTTTAATTCATTTCTGCTGCTCACTTTCACAAGCAGGCTTACCCGGAGAACTACATTAATTAATGGCGTATATTGTAGGATGGCCACGTACCTTGACATTTGTATGCTATTCTCCGGCCTCTTTCTTCGGTATCTGTTATTCTTAGAGCAAACCGAGCGTTACTTTCATCGATCGGAGTCCTTTACTGGTCGTGGTATGTAGCGTCATATGATGGATGATCATCTGTTTTTTCAGCATCAGTTCGTGCCACAGAGAACACTGTCTCCGTTATGAAACTAACTTGGGTATCAGTGCTTACCTGACAGGGGACACACTATCAGTTGCCATTGCAATCATGGCAGCCTGGTTGTGACTGGGTCACAGTCTGTCTCGTAAGGTAGATTCCATTGCAAAATTTAACCTAAATTCCTTCAAGTAGCGCTGGAGGGGTAAAACATACGGAGTGTTAAAAGGGAGACTCCCTCTCCATTGTGCGATATTATTAACTTTGTTCAAACAACACATTGAATTAGGAATGTGATATTAAATTTACTTTGGAATTGATCAGTGTTTTCGGTGTGTTTTTGTTGTATAAGTTCAGAATCGACTGTGTGCATTCCTTTCTTTCATTTTTTTATTAAAGATTTTGTTATAAGCCCGTGTCTTTTCACTCAGCAGCTTTCCTTCTTGTCATAGCTTGAGGCCTGCTTACTTATATCTTACACTAATCCAGCAAGCGTTTTGTTTCCCAGTGACAGTTAAGCTACAGAACAGTCACCGATGTGACAAGAACATCCCCCAGGGGTATGTGTATTAACACGAATTGTTCTGACTTCAATGCAAGCATTTTACGTGTAAGAGAACACTCACTGTCTAAATCTTCATGTGAGTGTCTAATTCAGTGATTGAAAAAACATTTTACTATGCGTTTATGGAGGCGGAAACATTTAAAAGCGATATTGTCAGTATGAATATAAAATAAAATGAGGGCGGGTGAGATGAGTGGAGAAAACAAGATATGCGAAATGCATACAAAATATTAGAGAACCTGAATGGAAGAGATCACTTGGGAGGCGTCAGCATAAGTTGAAAGAAAATACTGAAATGTATTTTAAGGAAACAGAATATTGAGGTATGAACTGGATACATGTGGCTTATCGTAATTAAGGGTTGTGAACTTGACGAAACGTCGAGCTCCATAAAAGTGATTACTTTTTTTTTACTACCTGATCGCTTATTAATGTCCGTAGAAGGACTGCGCGTGCCATGAAGTTGGCCGTCACAGTATTTTCCTACACATTCTGTTAAGTTTTGAATTTAAACCAGAGCGTCGCACTCCCCTTGCTCGTTCAGAACATATTCTCTTGTGTGCTCGTGCAGGAGACAGCTGTTTTAACTGCCATTTCTTTTCACGTACCTTCCTACTTCTTGGTCGTTCACCGAGTGGACGGTATATGGCCAAATGAGTATACAAAGCATCGTTAAATAAGATATAATAATGTAATATTCGATAAACCTACTTATGTTGATATGGCAGATCTTTTTTTAAGTCCTTGACACTGAAACATCTTAATATGTGCGACGCACAGAAGACAGCTTGAGGTGTCCGCATGGTGGTCTCCTTTTAGGCTTCTCGTTTTATGAGCATCTTCTACAGCTTTGGAGACACCTCGACGTCTGGCACCAGCCCGCCCATGTCAGCTTACATTGCGGCATTGATTGCTGTGAACGGCGTGTCGTTCGTGATAGATCACCATGTAACATATAGACAGTTAAATAAATCCCTCCAATCACCATAGCAAAACAAACTTGCTGCGAAACGGGGGCATTCCTGAAACTTCTGAATCTAGAGCTGTAACTGAATGTGTGTAGTTCTGGGTATTTAGTTTTGATGCTGTTATCACGCTGCCTAGTTTCCGAATGTCTGAGGTTTAGGATTGTTGGGTGTGGTTCTAGAATCCATGCTTTCTTCGAATTGTCTGTACTTTGCATTTGCCACGTACTAGGGTTGAGCACTTTTACGTGCTGCGTGGCCAATTTGGTTTGTTCTCGCCAAGAAGCTTATTAGGACGTCATGTGACTAACATGATGTTACTGGGAAAGCAGTTAGTCAGAAGAAAGGCACTGGATATTTTGTCTCTGATTATAGTTAAAATTCCAATAAGATCTTTTTGAAGTAGGCCTCTTGTTTTCTAGACGATAGACTGTATCTTTTCATTCTTTTTTCTTTGATTTAGTTTCACACAGATTTACGTACTTCAGTATGATATTTCTAATTGAAAAAGGTAAAGACAGAAGCAAAGTTCAGACAGCTGCACTCATTCTTAACCTTGGATCTACATGAAGGTGAGTGGTCAGCTTCATGATTCCGGGAAAGAGGCCCCTTGGGACCCACTGGGTTGTTTCCAGAGCCGGTCCGGATGCTTTAGAGAAGATGAAAATATCTTTTCTCTGCAGGGAATCAAGGGACGATTCGTCGATCCTCCATCCCATAGTCTCGTAGCTTACTGACTACGCTGTCCCGGCTGACTTAAATATTTTTTAAAAAATTCCATTATTGTATGGTGTTTAACCAACTGGTTTTGCAGCTTTCATTAGCGTCGTAGTTGCCGGGTTACTTCTTGTCTTGTTTCCGTGTTATACTGTGTTTGTGGTCACGGTATAGTGTATACCCTGCCACTGATCTCGGCCGGTAATTTCATTTCTGCACCCTTGTTCGTCCTTTGCTGAGTCTTCAGATGTACTGTTACCAGTGTCGGAAAGACAGTTGTTTTAAAATATTTGATAATCTTGTCTTTTCTTGTTCTTATTAGTATGTTCTTTTGCACTAAAATGTGTTGCAGATTACGTAATTAATGAACAAGACAGACAATGTATTCTAACGTAATATTGAGGGGCGTCCGTGCAACCATTGTTGCCACGGAAAAACAATAAGTATTACGTATTCTGAGTGTGTGTGTGTGTGTGTGTGTGTGTGTGTGTGGCGTTAGTTGTTCAGCATGCAAAACTTATGCGCCGTATTATATTTATGTCTGTGCCCTCTTGGGCTGTACCATACTTTTCCACATTTTCTCATACATGGAGCGATTTTTGGAGAAAAGTTACTGATCATAAATTGTGTGTTTTGATTTTCTCTACAAGCTTGTCTGAAACATTTCTCATTCTAAGAATAACTGAGCGAGTTATGATAATAAATGTATATTGGTCTTCATGTAAAGTAAACGTTATTCTTGTCAGAGTTTAGTGAAACTTGCGTTTTGTCAATAGATCTTCGAAAAATGCTCAAATATCAAGTTTTATGAGAATCCGTCCAGTGGGAGCCGAATTGTTCCGTGCGGATAGGCGGACGGACAGACATGACGAAGCTAATAGACGCTTTTCGCAATTTTGCGAAGACTCTGAAAACTAATAATTTATTTGTAAGAAGTACATTAATTTAGAAATGTGTTGTTACATATAACAACAATACTAGGGGACGCGTTGACCAAGGTGATGATCACTGGGACCCAACTAGATAAAACGCGAAACGGTAGGGCCAGAATCTCAGTAATTACATAGGGATGCAATGGGCCCCGGAGCACAATAAATGCACAAGGAGAACGTTAACATGATTTTTTTCTTCATATACATGTGTTACGTGCCTTCGCCACCCGTACTTTCTGTTACGCGCGTAACATCGAAGGCCAAGAAGTTGCTGCGGAGGCTTTGTTTGTGGACCACTTAACGTTATTACGTTTCCAAGAACGGGGTGCAATCGAAATAAAATTCTACTTGATTCTGCCTGGTTACTTACCTGTTGATAAGCAGTTCGATAACAGGACTGCTGTCCTTGGGTCCCCGGACAGACTCCGGCGAAATGAAGTGCGGACGTGATGGTTCAACTTGGTCACGGCATTTTACTTGAAAGTGAGCTGAGTGGATTTGCTCATCGTACTGCCTGCATCCACATTGCACTCATTGAAGTTGCTATGTCTGTCCGTCCGTCCGTCTTGATGCATGGGACAACTTCGAGGTCTGTGGAAGTTATCGGAAGTTTGTTGAACTTCTGTGACAGCACCTGTGTAGTAAACATGTTTTTAAAAAATTTGGGTGTTTTCAATTTATTATGTGTCATAGGTGATATTTTGTTACTTACGTTTTGGTTGTTGCTAATTGTTGTTTATATATAACTTCCATAGACCTGTGTTACATCATCACAAAAAACCACTGCATCAATGAAGAATCCATAAACATAATTAAATAGAATAATGTTTAGTACCCACACCACATTCCATAATTATAATACACTGTAATTTTGATATTCTGTATAATTAACTTCCACTAACTTAGTTTTAATACTGCTATACAGTGGAGTCAATGTTAAAATTGTTATATGCTATACAATATATCGTAGGTAACAATTGCTAATTGCATTGCTAATGGTATATTTTACCTTACTGAGAAAAGTAATCAACCTGAAGATGGCTCATAACTAGAGCCGAAACATGTTGACAGAAGCAATGTAATTAATGCACCTTAATAAAATCATTGAGTTGTGTTTGACTATATATAGGTTATATTTATAATGTATGTTTGTTCGGAATAAGGGAAGAGTTCATCGTAGTCTCTTTATTTATAGTTCACCTGATTTCATCCGAATGAACAGAAGCATGAAGACTCATTGACCAAAATGTTGGACAGCATAAAGGACTGGATTTGCTATACTCACAGACCTGACTTACAGATGCCGTGGAAACGAACCGAAATAAGAACTCGAGTGGGGCCCTTGAAGGGACTATCGGACAGTGAGGTCAAATAATAATAATAATAATAATAATAATAATAATAATAATAATTATTATTATTATTATTATTATTATTATTATTATTTACTGCAATTGGGTTGTTACCCGGTGGCAGTGGTTATTTTACATGTAAACAAAACATGAAATTGGTTA
>Ga0123355_10007738_pt1 | contig 16152 bp, 6 predicted proteins | sample TergutEmb28metaG_3_FD_89872 | JGI IMG/M metagenome (GOLD analysis project Ga0123355, IMG submission 89872) | Embiratermes neotenicus P1 segment gut microbial communities from Petit-Saut dam, French Guiana - Emb289 P1 | ecosystem: Host-associated > Arthropoda: Insects > Digestive system > Gut ...
AGCCCCGGCAGATGAATTCGCTCGACATCGGAATCGCGGCTCAAACCGCCGAGCATGGTCAGCAAAGGCGCGTCCTTCTGCAGTTCCCCGCATCGAAAGGTGCCCACGAGCAGCAGCCGACTTCGAGTCAGTTCCTGGCTTATGAACTCGAGAAGGGATAACGACGGGGGATCCGCCCAGTGCAGATTGTCGAAGACCAATGTGAGGGGCACCTGTTGTGCCGCCCTGAGCAGAAACTGGCCGATAGCGTCAAAGGTGCGAAAGCGCGCGGGGTTCGCATCCCCAATGGCGGCCGGCATCCCGTGAGTTCCCTGGGAACTCTCCAGCAGGTCAGGTAAGAGAGCCGCGATGTCGTTCGCGGCGCTGCCCATGATGAGGCGTACCTCATCGAGTGATGAGGCCGCTACGTAGGCGCGCAGGATCTGTATCCATGGCCAGTAAGGCGGGCTGCCGGGTTCCTCCCGGCAGCGTCCCCAGAGCACGAGCGCGCCCTGATCTTCTGCTATGTCGGCGAGCGCCTCGGCGCACCGGGTCTTGCCGATACCGGGTTCGCCGGATACCAGTATGAGCTGCCGTCGTCCCAAGAGCGCACGGCTAAAGGCTGCCCGAAATGCTTCGAGCTCCCGCGCCCGGCCGACGATGGTTCGATGCGCGTTGCCACCTTCGTCTGGGATGGATGTCGCGCTCACGATCTCAAGGTCATACCTGTGGCCTCTGCCCCGGGAGTCACCAGAAATGATGACCCGTCGGCTGCGATCTCAGCGCCTGCTGACGATCGGGTCTGGCCGCGATTGCCAATGCAAGGGACCTCGCGACCGAAAGTAACCGTATATATCGGCGGGACCACCGACGCGCACTCGGGTCGATGCCCACCGCGCGTGGGGCATTACCCTACCGCGTCGTAGAGCTCACTCCCGAGGGTCAGCGGACACGGGCTGGCCTCTGGCGCACTGCGCACTGCCGACTCCGAGCTGTACGGCCGACGACCTTGTCGGCGTTGCGGCATACCGCGTAGGTGGGGCGCTGCTGCACGTTGGCTCAGCTGCCCCCTCATCAATTCTGGTGATGGTCTCCGCCTGACTCCGCCGGTACCGTGCAGGCCGTTTCTGCAGGGCATGCGTTGCGTGAGTGGTGCGGACTTCGGCGCGCTGGGCGTGCATTGGAACAGAGCAGCCTGTTAAGAGACCTCGGAATCAACTTGAGCAGTATTGGGGAGAGATGCTATGCGAAACCTATTCAACGCAGGGACGGTGCGGCGTCCGACGACGCGGAACAAGCCTGCCGGCACCGGCAAAGGACTCATGACGATGACTGCAGCACTGGCGCTGTTGATGCCCGCGTTCGCTGTCCGGGCCGGCGACAGCCAGCCTCCCGGATCCCAACCAGGCGAAGTCAGGCTGTTGGCTTCCGGGCTGATGGGAACGATCGGCAGCACCATCGGACCCGATGGTGCGCTATACGTTGCGGAAGGGGCCGTGGGCAGGATCACGCGCATCGATCTCTCCACCGGAAAGGCAACCACGTTCGCCGCGGGGTTGCCTGCTGCAGTGCCAGGCGTCGGTCTCGGCGGCCCGATGGACGTCGCCTTTGTCGGGAGCACGGCCTACGTACTGGTGGCTGTTGTCGACAGTGCTGTGGGTGGTCACCAGAAAGACGGCATTTACCGCGTTGATGACAAATACAACTCCACGCTCCTGGTGGACCTCGGCACGTGGTCGTTCAACCATCCGCCTGACCCGATCGTGCCTTTCAACTACTTTTTGCCCGATGGCGTACAGTTCGCATTGCAACCCATCGACAACGGCTTTCTCGTCTCTGATGGGCACCTCAATCGCGTACTGCACGTGTCCAAGGACGGTACGGAAATTACTGTGCTGAAGCAGTTCAACGATGTCGTTCCCACGGGCCTCGCGAAATCGGGCGACACGGTGTTTCTCGCGGAGCTCGGCCCGGTCCCGGAGACGCCAGACACGGGCAAGGTCGTCTCCTTCGGTTTGTCCGCTACCCATCCGCTCGCGCCGGCTCATGAGGTGGCGAGCGGGGTCAGCATGATTGTCGGTACGGCGTTCGGTGCCCACGGCAGGCTCTACGCCCTGTCGCAGGGAATCGCACCAGCCGGGATTCAACCCGGGCAGCCGGCGTCGCCTGATACCGGGAGACTGCTGCGGGTGAACTACGACGGCACCTTCACCATCCTTGCCGACAAACTCGACCAACCGACATCACTGAATTTTGTCGGCAACACGGCCTACATCGTCACCCTCACCGGCGAGGTGTGGGAGGTCACAGACGTCGGGGAACTCGCCGATGTCGACCAGACGTGCAGTGGGTGTGATCATCACGACCAGCCGAGCGGGGCGCATTGACGCCCGCTGATCAGGTCACTGTCCGGTGCGGGGCCGTGCGCGTGCAACGCGACGGCCCCGAATCTGAGTCTGGACAATGCTGCTAGTAGATCTCGGGCACCAGCATGTCCTGGGGAACCGGCTGCCGGTGGTAGTCCTTGTGGTGCTCGCGCTCGGGCAGGGAGATGGCGTCCTTGTGCTGCTCCGTATAGGGGAACTGCCGCAGCAGATGGTCGATGCAGTTGAGGCGGGCGCGCTTCTTGTCGACCGCCTGGACCACCCACCAGCGCGCTTCCGGGATATGCGAGCGCTGCAACATAACCTCCTTCGCCTTGGTGTAGTCCTCCCAGCGCCGGCGTGACTCGAGATCCATCGGACTCAGCTTCCATTGCTTGAGCGGATCGTGTATGCGCGCCAGGAACCGCAGGTGCTGCTCGTCGTCGGTGATCGAGAACCAGTACTTGAGGAGCCGGATGCCCGAGCGCACCAGCATGCGCTCGAATTCGGGCACGGAGCGGAAGAACTCGTCGTATTCCTCGTTTGTGCAGAAGCCCATCACGCGCTCGACGCCGGCGCGGTTGTACCAGCTGCGGTCGAACAGCACGATCTCTCCGGCCGCCGGCAAGTGCGGGACGTAGCGCTGGAAGTACCACTGCGTGCGCTCGCGGTCGTGCGGCGCCGGCAGCGCAACGATGCGGCAGACGCGCGGGTTGAGCCTCTGCGAGATGCGCTTGATGACACCGCCCTTACCGGCTGCATCGCGCCCTTCGAACAGAATGACGATCTTCTGCCGCGTGGCTACCGCCCAGTCCTGGAGCTTGACAAGCTCGGCCTGCAGCCGCAACAGCTCCCGGAAGTAGTAGCGGCGATATTCCTTCGACGTCTCGTCATCGGCAGCAGGGCGATCGCCCGGGAGCGGATAGCGGTCCTCGATCTCCAGCTCCAGCTCTTCGTCGAAACCGTCAGCCAGATCGCTGCTGATGCGCCGCATGAGTGCTTCTTTATCGAGCGGTGAGGGGTCGGCCATGACGAGCCTCCGCGACCGGAAATATAAAGATGCTCCTGCGTCAATGTGTCAGATTTATTTCACGTGCGTCCGAGTGGCCACGGTCAGGCTCCTTCAGTCACGGCCGTTGACCACGCACTATGGTACGTTTGCTCAGGCGGTGAAGAGCCAGTCGGAGTCGCATGCGAGCCGCACAGATCCGCCCAGCAACGCCGCTCACGCGCCGTCTTGGAAGCCCTCGCTGACGCGCCGGTAGCCGGTGGGCTCACTTCGAGGACCGCTGCCGAGCGGCTGGCCCAGTATGGCCTCAACGATCCCGCACCGAAGCAGCGACGATCGACGCTGCTCGAGTTCCTGCGCCTCTTCTTCAATCCGCTCGTGGTGGTGCTGCTCATCGCGGCGACCGCAGCGGCCCTGCTGGGTCAGGTGACGGACGCGGTCATCATCAGCGCGATCGTCATCGTGAGCAACGTGCTCGACTTTGGCCAGACCCGCCGCTCGCAGCAAGCCGTCGAGCAGCTGCAGGCGCAGGTCACTCCCCAGGCCACGGCGCTGCGGGACGGGCAGTGGGTGGACATCCCTCGCGCCCAGGTCGTCCCTGGCGATGTCGTGCGTTTGTCGGCCGGCGACATGGTTCCAGCGGACGCGCGACTGCTGGAGTCACGTGACCTGTACGTCCAGCAGGCGGCGCTGACGGGAGAGTCGCTGCCGGCGGAGAAGCAGGTCGGCGGCGACGAAGTATCTGTGCGCCCCGACGCGCAGAACATGGTATTTCTCGGCACCTCGATAATGAGCGGCACGGCGCGGGCGCTCGTGGTCGCCACGGGCAGCGCGACGGCGTTCGGGGACATTGCGGCACGGCTTGCGGCACCCCCCGAGCCCACCGCGTTCGAGCGCGGACTGAAGGACTTCAGTCTGTTTCTCACGCGCACGGTACTCGTCCTGGTGCTTTTCCTGGTCGTGGTCGGAGTACTGAGACATCGCGATCCCTTTCAGTCGTTGCTGTTCGCCGTGGCGCTGGCCGTCGGGCTGACCCCCGAGTTCCTGCCGATGATCGTCTCCGTCACGCTCGCCAACGGTGCCCGCGCGATGGCGCGCAAGAAGGTGATCGTCAAGCACCTCGCGGCCATCCAGAACTTTGGCAGCATTGATGTGCTCTGCAGCGACAAGACGGGCACCATCACCAGCGGCAGGATGTCGCTCGATCGGTGCGTCGACCCCTGGGGGGAACCTTCCACGCGGGTGCTGACGCTGGCAAGGCTCAACAGCGCGAACCAGACTGGCATCCGCAGCCCGCTCGACGATGCGATCCTCGCTACGCCACAAACGGACGGGGAGAGCGGCTACCAGAAGTGCGATGAGATCCCCTACGACTTCGACCGGCGCCGCCTTTCCGTGGTGCTCGAGCACGAGTCGCGCCGGCTGCTCATCACCAAGGGCGCACCGGAGGGGGTGCTCGAGCGCGCCGTGGCGCTCGAGCGCGCCGGGCAGGTGGTGCCGCTCGATGCCAACACGCGCGCCCGCTGCCGGGCGACCTTCGAGGACTTGGGCCGCACGGGACTGCGGGTGCTGGCCGTGGCCTATGTGATGGTCGGGGTGCGCGCCGACTACTCCGCCGCCGATGAGCGCGATCTGATACTCGCCGGCTACGTCACGTTTGCCGACAAGCCCCTCCCCGATGCGGCCGCCGCCCTCGCCGCCTTACGCGAGGCCGGCGTCCAGGTGAAGATCATCACCGGCGACAGCGATCTCGTCACCACGCAGGTGTGCACGCAGGTGGGCTTGGATCCCGGCAGGGTCGTGCTCGGGGAGGAGATCGAGAAGATGACCGACCCCGCGCTGCAGGCCGTGGCCGAGGAGACCACGGTGTTCGCGCGCGCCTCCCCGGCGCAGAAGAACCGTATCCTGATGGCGCTCAGGCACCGTGGTCACGTGGTCGGTTTCATGGGCGACGGGATCAACGATGCACCCTCGCTCCACGCGGCGGATGTAGGCATCTCGGTGGCGTCGGCGGTAGACGTGGCGCGCGAGGCGGCGGACATCATCCTGGTCGAACCGGGCCTCGAGGTGCTGACGAGCGGCATCCTGGAAGGTCGCAAGGCCTTCGGCAACGTCATGAAATACCTGCTCATGGGGACCAGTTCGAACTTCGGCAACATGTTCAGCATGGCCGGCGCCTCGACCTTCCTGCCATTCCTGCCAATGCTGCCGACGCAGATCCTGCTGAACAACTTCCTCTACGACCTCTCGCAGATCACCATTCCGACCGACAACGTCGATGAGGATTTTGTCAGGAAGCCGCAGCAGTGGGATATCGGCCTGATCCGCAGGTTCATGCTGTACGTTGGTCCCATCAGCTCGGTCTTCGACTTCCTGACGTTCTACGTCCTGCTGCATTTCTTCAACGCCAGTCAGGAGTTCTTTCACACGGGCTGGTTCGTCGAATCACTGGCGACACAAACCCTCGTGATCTACGTGATCCGCACCATGGGCAATCCGTTTGCGAGCAGGCCCAGCCGGCCGCTGCTGATCACGACGCTGCTCGTCGTGGCGGTGGGCGCGCTGCTGCCCGTCAGCCCGCTCGCCCGCCCGCTGGGATTCGTGCCACTGACCGCAGGGTTCAATCTCTTCGTGGTGGTGGCAACGCTGCTATACCTGCTATGCGTGCAGCTCGCCAAGGGGCTGCTGTGGCGACGGGCGGCGAGCGCCGCGATGGCGGCCGTGAGTCATTGACACCCAGGGTGTTTCGAGAGCCCACGCGCGCGTCCAGGCGCCGCACACGATTTCCGCAGGACGCGCGCCAGCGGCCCCGTCGACAGGATCAGCAGCCACAGTGGGTCGAACGCTCCGCCGCCTCCACCGCCGCCTGTTGATGCCGAGCCGGAGCCTGAAGTGTCCGGGCTACTGAAATCGACGGTGACCTGCGCGTTGGCGGCGGGGGGAGCTCCGACGCAGGTAATCGTGTAGGAGTCGGCTCCCGCACCCGGCTCGGTTATCTGCATGGATCCGGAGAGCGCGAGACTTCCGCTCCAGCCATCACCCGAGACGCCGCCGGAAGCCGTGCACGAGCTGGAATGCTCGGAGCTCCACGACAGTGTCACGCTCTTGCCGGTCGTCTGCGTACCGAGGCTGCTCGCGAGGGTAACCGCAGGTGTGGCAGCAGGGGGTGGAGCCGTGCTCGGCGCAGTGTAAGTGACCTGGGTCTGCGCCGTTACGTTGCTGCAGTTGATACCGTATGTGACGGTGCCCGTGGCAGGTGAGGTCACGGTCATCGTTCCTGAAGACGCCAGTGAGCCATTCCAGCCATCGTTGCCGTCGCCCCCGACTGCGGTGCACACGCTCGCGGGCGAGCTCCAGGTGAGCTTGATCGGGGTAGTGACAATGGCCGTGGTGGCGCTGGCGGAAACGGTAGTCGGCGCTGCGGCAGCGATGGTGACCCGAGTGGATGCCTGTACGGCCGCACCGCCCGTGCCGCAGGTTATGGCGTACGTGAAGGTACCGGTTGCCGTCGGGATGACCGGCATCGAGCCGCTCGGCGCAACGGAACTGCCGCCCCAGTTCACCGCGCCCGGAACGACTGAGCTGCACGGAGCAACTGTGGAATTCCAGGTGAGCGTGAATACCTGGTCGAGCGCGAGACCTGCGGGAGTGGCGCTGATCGAGACCGCCGGGGGAGGTACGGTGACACTGAGTTGTGCCTGTCCCGCCGAGCTGCCGGTTCCACACGCGACGGTGAAGGTGTACCTGCCCGGGGCGGCTTCAGTGACCGTCTCTGAGCCTTGCGCTCCGCCGTAGTTGCCTGCCCAACCGTCACCTGAGACGCCGCCGGTCTGGGTGCACGGGGTCGTGTTGGTCGTCCACCAGAGCTGGTAGGGGTAGTTCGCGACCCAGGTGGTGATTGGCGGACCACCCGGTCCTCCCGTCGTAAGAGTTACCGTCGGATTCGGCGTCGTCCAGTCGACGGAGGTGCTGGCCTGCAAAGTTCCGCAACTGAGCTGGTACACGTAGTGCCCCGCGAGGAACTGCGCGTCGGCGGCGGTACCACTCGGGTACCGACCCTGCAGCGTAACACTGGTGTTGCCGACCGGTCCGAGCGCCGCGAGCACGCAGGGGGTGAGGTTCGAGTTCCACAGCAGGTCCGTCGTCGGACTTATCCCGGGCTGGTCCGGATAGACCTGCTGCGTGGGTGATACCGCCGAGATGGTGATCGCGGCAGCGGCGTTGGTGAATACAATCGTGACATTCGAACTTGCCGACTGACCGCCTCCGGTACAGTTGATCGTGTAGGTGTAGCTCCCGGCAGCAGTCTCGGTGACGAATGCGGATCCGGAAGAGCCCAGGGCGATCTGCTGCGCCCAGTTGTCGCCCGGCGCGCCGCCCGATCCGGAGCAATTGTCGCCGGAGCCCGGTGCCCGCCACAGCAGCGTCGCGTACGATCCGGTCCGTATCTGCGTGGAGTCCGCGGTCATCGTCACCGACAAGGGCACAACCGTGACGGAGGCTTGCGCCGAGGCCGATTGCGGCCCGGAGCCACAGGTCAGCGTATAGGTAAGGGTTCCGAGCCGAGAGCCCGTCACTGTCTGCTGGCCGGGGTTGGGTTTCGCGCCCGACCAGCCATCCCCCGAAATGCCACCGCTCGCAACGCACGGCGACACGTTCGCGGACCACGCCAGGGAGACTGCGCCACCGATCAGCACCGGTCCCAGCGGACCGTTCAGCGAAACGGAAGGCGGCACGTAAATCCAGTCCACGCTGACACTGGCATGTCCTGTCAGGTCACCGGCGCTGCAACTCAAAGTGTAGGTGACCTGGCCTCCGGAGTAGTTGACCAGCTTCGCGCTGCCGCTCGCCGGCCTGGCACCCGCCCAGCCGTCGCCCGCGGCTCCGCCGCTCGCGGTACACGATTGCGCGCCCGCGACACTCCACGACAGCGTGAGTGTGCCAAGCGTCGTCGGAGACGTCTGATCGGCCGTCAATGTCATGGGCATGAGGCCGGTCCCGGCCATGACCAGGTGTCCCGTGCCACCGGGGTCGAGAACCGACTGCAACGTCGTGCTGCCGGTCGTGCTGGTAGCGTCGGCCGTCGATGCGAACACCGCCGAGAGGGCGGTGTACTGCGCGGTCACCGTGCTCGGGGCCGGCACCGGTGGAGGGTTGACGGGGCAGACGCCGGCGGAATTTCCGCCGCTCTGCAGCGCGGCGAGACTGCCACTGCCCACGACGTGGTTGTTCGGGTCGAACACCGCACTGCCGGACGCCCCGGAGCCGACGTTGCCGAGCTGGTTGACCAGACCCCAGAACGTGGAGTCGTAGCCTGCGTTGAGCGTACTCGACGGTATGTGCTGAAGAATGGCCTGACCGTACCAGCCGACATATTGCTTGTTGTAGCCGAGCGCGTGGTGCAGCGAATAGCCCCCGGTGAACACGCTCCCGGTCGCGTCCCATCCCGCCCAATAGGCGTCGCTGACCACGGGCGGCGCGTCGAGCCGGACCAGCCAGGCATCCTGTTGTTCGACCACCGTGCTGGCGCCCCCCTGTTGCGGTGCGCTGCCGTCGTAGATGGATCCCAACACTGCCCCGCACGGGGAGACGGCGTCCCAATATACGGTCATTGAACCTGCGTTCTGCGGCGCGCCCCCGCCGAGCTGGCCGCTCTCGCAGTGCCGCGCGGTGAGCACGTAAGGCGTCAGATCAGCGCTGGTGTTGTTCAGCAGCGTGCCGGTGCACTGATACTGGTTGCCGATGAGAACGGCGACAGTTGCGTGCGCCTGCCCCTGGTTGGCTGTCGTCGCATCGCAAGAATAGTTCTCGGTGCAACTCTGCGTGGACGCGGCATTGGCCCCACCCAAACCCCGGTAGCCGGCCTGGAGACTGTCGATCTGCAGTTGTACGGCGCCAGCTTCGGACGCGGCCACCGACAGGGAGAGCGTCAGGGTGTCGCCGAGCAGCGGACGACTCCAGAGTCCGCCGCGGCTGACATCGCGTGCCCGATAGCTCACTGTCGAATGCGCGCCGCTGACGCTCAGCACCGCGCTCGTCGGCATTGCGAGGCGCGAGGCGTGAAACGACATCGACACGGCCGTCGGGATCTGCACGCTGTAGGTCCACACGCGGCGTGAACCCGTGGAGCTCCACTCACCCTGAGCGTCTGCCGAGATCCGCTGCGGTACGGCGACGGCGAAGCGTTCTGGCTGCGGCGCGACCTGGTCGATGAGTGTCGGAAGATCGACGCTGAGGACGGTGGGTGGTGTTGCTCGAACCGGAAAAGTAAAACAGACCGCGAGAGCCAGCAGGCTCCCCAGACGCAGGGTGTACCCCCTCATAGACCCGCCTCTTATAATTGTTATCTTCTGGCGCCGTCGTCAGACGTCGCCCCTGACCTTTATGTTCGCGCCACCCATGATACACCCCGATGGGGTTGGCTCTCGGGCTCGTGGCGCGACTTTCGGTACGATGCCGGTCGTCTGATCTATCTAAGTCTTTGATTTACCAGGGTATCTAGTAGCCGAATCTGTAATGGATCTCCCCATAGATCTCGCGCGGATTGTTCCAGTGGAACCCGTCGAAGGTCAGGCTGTTGTCGATCATCAGGTGTTTGTCGGTCACGTTCAGCACCGTGATTGAGGCAGACAGATGCGCGCCGAAGTCCTTACCGAGGCTGATATCGAGGATGCCATGGCTTGGCAGGTGACTCGGAGGCGGATCGCCATTCGAGAACCCGGAGCCGAAGTACAAGTTCATGGAGATGAAGGACTGCCAGGGAAGCTCGGTACGGAAACCCGCATTGAGGGTGTTGCGCTGGTCGTGATCGAGCGCGAAATAGCCGCTCGGAGGGGAGAAATCGGTGAGGCCGCCGGTGATGGTTCCGATGCCGTCCGCCGTCTGGTTGGAATAGGTGACGTATACGTGCGTTCCAGCCCAGAAGCGTGGTGAGCGCACCGTGAGCTCGTTACCGCGGATCAATGCCCCGGTGATCGTGACGGGGAAGAAGACATTCGAGTTGCCGATCGGGTTGTGATCGAAGAAGTTGCGCACCTGGGTCTGAAAGTGATCGATCTCGATCGTCCAGTCGTCCACCGGAATCGTGAGGCCCACCTGGTACTCTTCGTCGCGCTCACCGCGCAGGGGCAGAAATGCGAGCGCGCTGCTCTGCGCGTACGCCAGCAGCGGCCCGGAGATCGTCGCCAGCGGCGGAGGCTGATAGAACTTTCCCCAGAATCCGCGCAATAACCAGCCGAGGAAGGGGAGCCTGAACGTCGCGCCGAGCCGCGGGTCGGTCGCGTTCTCGGTTTTCAGCCCCTCGAAACGGGTCTGGCGTACACCGGCTGAAAGCGTGAGCCGCTCAGTCAGCCGGAAAGTGTCCTGCAGCCAGGCCGCTACTACGTTGCCGGTCGGGCGCAAAGACTGCATGACTGGGGAATAACTGCCATCGTTGAAGAGGATGTTGAAGGACTGGTTATCGACCTGGCCGAAACCGTACAGCCCCGCGTCCAGGGTGTTGCGGCCCGCGTTCCAATGCAGGTTTTCCTCGCCGCCGAAGTAGTTCGATGATCGCTGCGCCGTGGTGCTGATCGGGTAGTCCCATGGCGCGCCGTCGTAGTCGGCGCGGTTGTAATGATAGAAGAGCGAGCTCGTGAGCACTGCATTGGTGCCAAAGCTGTGCGCCCACGACAAGATCGTGAACGCATCGGCCTCGCGTTGCACGTCGCCGGCTATCTGCCCCGGGAGGTTGGGGATCTGGTAGTCATCGCGCCGGGCGGAGAGAACCAGGCGCACCTGATCCTGCGGAGTCAGGTTGTAGAACAGGGTCGAGAAACCTCCGTAGCCGTCCTGACGATCATGGATGATGTCGCCAGTGGGCGTCATGAGCCCAAGCTCGCTGCGGTTGCCGTTGAGGCTCGCGTAGTAGGCAAAGTTGTCGGTGTGGCCGCCGATACTTACGTAGTTGTTGGTCTGGCCGAAGTTGCCGGCGCTCACCATGAGCTCGGCCTCGTTGTTGCGCTCGAACCCGGTGCGCGGCACGACGTTGAATACCCCATAGGTCCGATCGCCCTCCGCGGCGCCGTAGCCGCCGCGCTCGACCTCCAGGTAGTCGATGTCCTTCGGATCGATCTGGGGACCTAAGTTGCTGGCGATGTTGGTGTTTGGGACCTCCACGCCATCGACTTCCCAGGTCACCTGGTGTCCACCGCGTACGTGCAACTGATCGTGCACGAAGTACGCGCCGGGCACGAAGTTGGTGATCATGGCGAGGCTGTTGGTGCGATCGGCGCCGGGTGTGAGCCGAATGTCCTGGCGATTGACGAGCGTGCTCGGCGTGAAGCTCTCCGCGGTGGGCGGAGCGCTCGCACTCACCGTGACTGTCTCCAGAGACTTACCCGCGCTCAACGCGACATGAATCGATGGGGCCGCACCTGACAGGACGGTCAGCGGAACTGCAGCCGTCACGAAGCCGCTGCGGCTGACCGTCAGGACATAATCACCGAGCGGAACGCCAGGAAAGGAAAACTCCCCGCCACGGCCACTTTGGGCCGTCTGTGACCATGCCGACGCTGCTGCCTTGAGTTCGACGTTCGCCCCGGACACCGGGTGGTGCTGCGCGTCGTGCACGACACCATGCACGTCACCGAGATCCGTGGCATACACAGCCGATGGCGCAACGAGCGCGCCAGCCAGGGATACGAGACAAGTTCCCAGAACGGCGTGTCCGGCGCGCCGGACGGCTGAAACGGCGCAGCCCGCCACGCGCGCCGATGCAGCCGGCGGCGGCCTGCCATAATGAGTGCTCATAAGAATCTCCCCGAACCGAAAGGGAACGCAGCCGTGAGAGCGCACCCATCACGGGCGCGCTCTAACGCAGTGCCGGAGGGCTGCTCCAGCGCTGGAGGATCGGTCAGGCCGTGACCGGAGGTCCGCGGGAGTGCGGCAAGTAGACGAGTCGGACGACGATCGCCCGCGCCACTGAGGGAGCGGCCGGTGCGAGCGACGCGAGCCAGAGGTCCGTGAGTATCGGGGAATGTGACGGCGTGCCGCTGTCACACGCCGTACCAAACACGCAGTGGTCGGTGTAGGAATGGCCTGTGCCGTGGTGGTGGTGACCGGCGTGGACCAGCAGCTGCGCAGGGAAGCCCTCGGGGCAGATCTCGACCGTAAAGGGCTGCTCGCTCGAGGGCATGAAGCCCTGAGGAATGAGCGAGCGCGCGACGAAGGCAAAGAGCATCACGCCTGCGATCAGCAGGCGTGACGCCTTATGAGAGAAACGGATGCGCATAGCTCGACCGGCTCTGATCCGCCGCGCAGACCCCAACCATACTATACGGACTGTGGGTCTGCCGCGACTCTGCGCCATTCACGCCGGGCAACACTCCACCGCCCCGACCCGGGTACCGCTCGGCAGCGAGTGGGTGTTTCACTACCTGGTTGGTGTGCGAAAGGAGAACGGCCCGGTCAACGTTGGTGTAACCCGGAAGTGCGCTCCCCAAAAGGACGGGCACGGCGTGGCCGGCGGTTGCATTACTACTGCACCCCCCTCCATTGGGGTGCAGTAGTGCAGCCTTCAGTCGCGCCGGCCCGTCCGGCTTTGCGGCCTCGCGGCGGCGTTTGCGGCCACAGCGCTCCACAGACGGAGACGCCCGCAGGGTACCGGGGGTGTTTCTTAAGCGGGAGTCAGGAGCGCTGACACGTCGCGAGCGCGAGGCCGGATCTTTCTACATCCGACCTACGGATCTCAGATTCCACCCACGTCGTCGCCGGGAAGGCGTCTTAGAAGGACCAAAGCCAGGGTCAGTTGATTGCTCATGAGCGTCACCTCCATGACGGCCCTTGACGTTACGCCGCGCTCCTCAATGATGTGTGCACGCTACCGCTACCGCGGTTGAATGATCCACCAAAGTGGCGGGAGCTCATGGCTCCCTGAGGCTCCGCCGCTCATCGCCTCGCCCGTGCCTGCGTCAACTCTGTCACGGCCTGTTCGTCGCTCTCTGGTACTGCCAGCCGCGGCTCGGGACGAAAAACCCGGCCGCGGGACCGCCAGATCTCGTACAGCGGTGGATAAACCACCAGCTCGAGCACGAATGAGGTCAGGATACCGCCGATCATCGGTGCGGCGATGCGCTTCATGACATCGGAGCCGACCCCGGTCGACCACATAATCGGTACGAGGCCGAGAAACATGGTTGCCACCGTCATGAGCTTTGGCCGCAACCGGCCGGCGGCGCCCTGGCGGATGGCCGCGCGCAAGCCCGCGAGCGTACCGAGCGACCCCTCGCGACGGGCGCGCTCGTGGGCAAGCTCCAGATACAGCAGCATGAAGACGCCCGTCTCCGCATCGACACCGAGCAGAGCAATCAGACCGACCCAGACGGCTACGCTCATGTTGTAACCGAGCAGGTACAGGAACCACACCGCCCCTACGGCGGAGAACGGCACCGCGAGCAGCACGATGGTGCTTTTGATGACGGACTGGGTATTGAGATAAAGCAACCCAAAGATCAAAAGCAATGTGAAGGGAACCATCAGGGTGAGCCGCTCACGAATGCGCTGAAGCGCCTCGTACTGACCGCTCCAGGCGATGGAATACCCGGGTTTGAGCTTCAGGGCGCTGAGCCGCGGAGCAGCGTCGGCGATGTAGGAGCTGGGATCGCGGCCGGCAATGTCGACGTACACGTACCCCGTGAGCAGGCCGTCTTCGTCGCGCAGCATGGCCGGGCCCGAGTCGGTCTTGATCTCGGCCAGCTCCGCCAGCGGTATGTGGCGCTGCCCGCCCGATGCCGGGACGAGGACGCGTCCAAGCGCTGCGAGGTCCGAGCGGAAATCGCGCATGTAGCGCACGTTGACGGGGTAGCGCTCGCGTCCTTCGACGGTGGTGGTGACGTTCTCACCGCCGATGGCGTTCTGTACCGCGGTCTGGGCATCGTCGATGCTCAGTCCGTAACGGGCGAGCGCCTCGCGGTTCCAGACGAAGTCCAGGTAGTAGCCGCCGCCGGTGCGCTCCGCGAAGGCGCTGCGGGTGCCGGGTACGGTTTTCAGCAGGGCCTCGACGCGGCTGCCGATCTGCTCGATCTCCGCGGTGTCGGCTCCGGAGATCTTCAGGCCCACCGGCGTGCGAATGCCGGTGGTCAGCATGTCGATGCGGCCCTTGATCGGCATGGTCCAGGCGTTGGAGAGGCCGGGAAGCGCTACCGCCTCATTCAACTCCGACACCAGCTCGTCGGTCGAGACATGGTCAGAGGTGATACGGCGCCACAGCGGCTTCAGCCACTCGGGCGACCAGGACGAATACCAGGTCCGGATCCTGGGCCACTGCTCGGGCGGCTTGAGCACAATGAGGGTCTCGAGCATGGAAAGCGGTGCCGGGTCGGTGGAGGTTCCGGCGCGCCCCGCTTTCCCCAACACGTGATCGACTTCGGGGAACTCGCGGATGATGCCATCGGTGGCCTGCAGGACCTGCTGCGCTTCCCCGATTGAGATGCCCGGCATGGTCGTCGGCATATAGAGCAGCGAGCCTTCATCGAGGGGCGGCATGAACTCGGTGCCTAGTTTCCAGAAGACTGGAATCGTGATGAGGACCAATGCCGCGGCGCCGCCGATCACCAGCCATTTCTGCCGCAACGCCCAGGAAACCACCGGGTCGTACAGGCGAATCAGAGTGCGGCTGATCGGGTCGTCCTGCTCATCACGAATGCGCCCGACGAGGGTTGCGTTGGCCGCGCGGGCGAGCCACCGCGGACGAAAATGGAAGCTGCGCATGCGCGTGAACAGCAGCAGCAGGGCGGGAGCGAGGGTAATGGCAAGCACCGCGGCCACGACCATCGACAGTGTCTTGGTGTACGCGAGCGGCTTGAAGAGCCGGCCTTCCTCCGCCTCCAGCGCGAGAATCGGCAGAAACGCCACGCCGATCACCAGCAGGGCGAAGAAGCTGGGGCCGGCGACCTGTTTCACGGCATCGAGAACCACACCGCGGTAGTCTTCCTTTCTGCCGTTTCGCTGCCACTCCTCCAGGCGCTTGCGCACCTGTTCGACCACCACGATCGACGCATTCACCAGCGCCCCGATGGCGATGGCGATGCCACCCAGCGACATGATGTTCGCCGTGAGTCCCAGGGCGCGAAACGGCACAAAGGCAATGAGGACCGCGACCGGAATGGTGATGACGGGGATCAGCGCGCTCGGAATGTGCCGGAGGAAAAGGAAGATGACCAGCGCAACGACGACCATGATTTCCACGATCGTGGACCGCAGGTTCGCGATCGAGCGCCGGATCAGATCCGAACGATCGTAGATGGGAACAATGCGCACGCCCTCCGGAAGGCTCCCTTGCAGCTGCCGGATCCTGGCCTTCACCCGGTCGATGACCTGGAGAGCGTTCTCGCCCTGACGCATCACGATGATGCCGGAGACCGCCTCTCCCGCGCCGTCCAGATCGGCGACGCCGCGCCGCAGGTCCGGGCCCTCCCTTACCTGGCCGATGTCCTTGATGCGGATCGGCGTGCCATCCGCGGAGACCGCCAGCACGATTTGCTCGATGTCACGCACCGATTGGACATAACCGCGGCCGCGGATCATGTACTCGGTGCCGCCGAACTCGAGCAGCCGCCCGCCGACGTCCTGGTTACCGTCGCGTACGGCGTCCACGACGCGGGAGATCGCGATGCCATAGGCCTGCAGACGGCTGGGATCGACGTTGACCTGGTACTGGCGACCGAATCCGCCGAGGGAGGCGACCTCCGCGACGCCGGGCACGGACTTGAGATAGTAGCGGAGATACCAATCCTGGTAGGAGCGCAGATCTGCCAGCGAATG
>Ga0123355_10007739_pt1 | contig 16152 bp, 8 predicted proteins | sample TergutEmb28metaG_3_FD_89872 | JGI IMG/M metagenome (GOLD analysis project Ga0123355, IMG submission 89872) | Embiratermes neotenicus P1 segment gut microbial communities from Petit-Saut dam, French Guiana - Emb289 P1 | ecosystem: Host-associated > Arthropoda: Insects > Digestive system > Gut ...
ACGGAACCCGAAGGTTCATTACCGCACTCACAAGCGTCCGCCACTTGTCTCTATCCTGGGCCAGCCCAGTCCAGTCCATATACCCACATCCCACCTCCTGGAGATCCATCCTAATATTATCCATCCATCTACGCCGCTAAATTTTCCCATGTAGGACGCTCACACTCACAACTCCTGCCAGTTGCTGCAAGACATAAGTCCGACAAGGAGATTTGTTGTTCTCACAGCAGTATTGCTGAAGGTTCAATTCATCTGGGATGTGACGCCGTGTAGAATGGTCAATGGTTGGCCGACGTTTCGAAGGATCGTAGTGCCTTAATCATTGGGGTTAAGCAGTCCAATAAGAATCTACTCGACGTAAACCACGTAAGACCCCAAGTCTTTAAAAACCCGGGTGTTTGTTACACCTCATAAGACATCTGCTGTTCAATAAGCAAGCTTAGTACCTTTATACAGTGACGCTTCAAGTCGTCAACGTTTGTAACGTCATCGGAATTAGAGCCATCGACCAGGCAAGTGGCTTAAAGATGCGATACTTAAAGTGGAAAAACACAAAAGTCACAGTGAACCATTTATTTTAAAAGAAACATCTGTCAGTAATCTCTGCATTAGCTTTTGTTTGCACCGATGGATACGCAGATAGCTTGTTTTCTATTAAACTCAAATCACCTCCCCCACCCCTAGGCTTTTAAGAGTATATTTATACCGTCGTCCCCCATGAACATCTGTAATTGGAGTTGTCGTGATGGCTCTGAATTGCGTAGAGCAATATCATTGAAATATGACACGGCAGTCTGGAGCCATTGACTGAAGGCTATTGAAAGCTGGATAAATTGAGCTGTCCAATATTCAGACAGGATGTGTCCCGGACAGAGGAGTCCTCCAGCGCAAACAAGTCAAGAGGCCTGCGATGTGCACTCGGTATATGAGCTTTGTTTTATGAAATGCTATGGAAAATTGTGTGGCGGGCTAATTAGATGTGCAGTGCGGCCGGAAAAACGATTAGCCGCGGTATGGGTAACCGGTATTCCATTCCAGGGAGGGAAAGGGACTTTTATGTCATCCACTGGTCGTATCGGCTGTGGGGCCCACTTAAATGTCAATTATAAAGGGTTCTGACATGTACTATTACTCTTGTGATTAAATTATTGCAAGACTTTGTCCATTGTATGGTGCTTTGAACGGAACACCGTGTTTAGGAAACCGAATCGATTTCAGTTTTCAGGTGAAGAGATATTAGAACACATTAAACCTTTAAACGCCGAATTAAATCCCATCTGCCATCTGCTGGCATTATTAGGAAGTCACCATATTCTCCACGTTAGCAGGGTAAGGGTTAAAGTTCGATCCTGTGAGTTACTCTGAATCACTGGAGGAGAGAATGAGCAAAACTCAACTAGATCCAGTCACCGAAAGGTTTTGCTCCTTTCAGAAGTGTAGACAGTCGACAAGGTGCATAGACTGTCATGGTAAAATACTTTTACTTGTGTTTAACCCTTTAAACGCCGAGTTAAATCCCATCTGCCATCTACTGCCATTATTAGGAGCTCACCCTGTTTTCCACGTTAGCAGGATAAGGGATAACTGGTACTGAGGATTTTTTTTGAGAGGGTAAAACCGACACTGCACATCGCCATATAACATATGTGGGTATTTCTCCACGCATGTTATATAACTTCATTGCATGTAATCAGGCACAGGGACACGTCTGCCGAAGTCACGCGTTAAGGTATGACTGCCTGAAAAGTGATGTTGCTTGTGCGGTAGAATGTTACATTGACATAATCTTTGCGGCCGCACTGTGGCCCTGGGCTCGACTCAGCCTCTAACAGCAATGAGGAATAGTTTCTGGAGAGTAAAGGCGGTCGGTGCGTAGGGCTGACAGCATTGCCACTTTCATGTGCCGATTGCATTGAAATCTGGGAGCCTCAGACTCTGGAAACCTCGGGGCCTGTTCATGCCCCTACAGGGATTCACATACCTCTTATATGATGCTCTAAGATATACAAATAACCACGCGCTCGCACACATAAATACGTGCAGGTATTTCCGTGACTTCCGTGACTTCGTCTCTCTTTTCACTTTCACTGTTCTGCGGACAGTCTGGAAGGATGTTATGTCTTACATTGTTGTTGGGAAGATACAAACTAGTAAAGAAAGCGGGGAATGAAACGAATTTTCTTTCTTGGCCAAGATACGGTCCGTAGATTCCTGTTTTTCTTCAGGCCTTCGAAATAAATGTGGTATAGTACTTTAAAATAGGCTACAGAAGCTTGCTCCCAAAACTGCCTCATTTACATTCCCCCCAGCCACATTCCATGAACCCAGAAGCTAATACTCTATTCCCTTGTGGTGTGCCGGGTCACACCCCCAAAGCGCGGAGCAGCAGCAGCAAAGCGCGACGCTGCTCGCAGCGATGTTCGCCTCTGACTCCGGGAACTGAAATTCGTACTAAACTTGCCCACTTTTGTATATTTCAGTATAGATCTTACTGCCTCGCAGAATGGGATGTCTTGCTTTCTCTTTTTAATATTGCTGTGCGAACAAAAAGAAAGTTGTGCGTCCCTGAGTGCAGTGTACTTTCAGCGATCGTCATTTATTCCAGTGTCTTGTCTCCAGTTCTGTCTTACACCATCCATCTTCTTGAATTCCTCCTTTGGCAGTACTTGGCTAACTCCCCTATGCCAGTTTCTTTTAAAAAAGTTTCCTTTTTCGTCTTCCTTGTGGCGACCATTTCAATCTCGGTATTTCCCCTACCTACCCCAGTCCTCTGAGCACTCCTCAGTTTACTTTAGAGTTATTTCATGTACTCTAGCACCTGTCTAATTCCCCATATCTGATCTTCTTCCGTTTCCTTATTCCTGGTCACCATTAATGAGCCTGCTTTAGTGCAAAACTCCTTTCGTTGGTTTGTAAGCGAAAGGGAAATTGCATAGCCTCTCCTTTGTCCTAGAACCAAAAGCCATAGAGCATACGGTATTGTCAGTAGGTGTGTTAATTAACTGTGTTCTCCGTGCCATGGGACTCAGCCTAGCGATAAAATGGAAACATACTGCACTGCTATACTCTTCTTTTCAGTGTCTTACAGATAACTAACATGGACGTTATAGAAATGGAGGAAAATCCGTCGCCATGTTTTTAAATGGACCATTGTGGGCTGTGTTTATTAGAAGTTAGTCTTGTGTAAGTAACACGGATGCCATTAACTGTAAACGCGGTAAGTCTTTTTTTTTATGTTTTCTTGACCGTGCATCTCGATATAATCGTGTAAAGAAAACCCAACTTGATGCACAACTTATTCTCAGTATATGTCATCAACCTCTACATGTTTCGGGCGTATCTAGGCCCATCATCAGGAGGTGCAACCGTATATATACAACAGTTGGTACTTATTGTTCTTTTTAGATGATTGTCTGTTGTCCTGGTTGGATTGGAATGACTGTCTGTTGTCCTGGTTGGATTGGAATTCCAATCCAACCAGGACAACAGACACTCATCTAAAAAGAATAATAAGTACCAATTGTAGTACACATACGGTTATACCTCCTGATGATGGGCCTAGATATGCCCGAAACATGTAGAGGTTGACGAAATATACCGAGAGTAAGTTGTGTATCAATTTGGTTTTTCCTTACGCGGTAAGTCTTGTTATTGAATGTAGGTTTTTTTAAAATAAAATACACAAAGCAGTTTTTGTGGCAAGTGAAAAATAACGTGATAATATTACGAAAGCGCCTTCGATGTACCGATGATAATGCAGTAACCACCCTTTGTGCAGTATCCATTACATGGCATTATATTTGCTGCATGGTTGTTAACAGATCTATAAAGGTGCTAACTCGCATATCACTGGGCTCTTCTGTCATGTCCTTCTACTGCTATTCTTCTCTTCTCTTCTTGTACGCTCTTTGTCCCACTTTCTGCCATTCCTGTTTTCTCCTTTCGTCTGCTGCATCTTCCATTTCTCGCGTTTATTTTGCTTTCATTATAAGGTTCTTTATAAATCACGCAATTTTGTCTTAATTGTGCGCCTGTTTAAGAGTGTAACAGTTTTTATAAGTCATTGCCATCCTTTCTACGTCACAGCAAATAATCAGTGAGATTTGGTTCTACAGGTTGGAGCAGAGGAAACGCATGTTTTTCAAATGGCTCGTACTCGGCAAAGGTGGGGTTGATGACGTTGGGCATGAGCCGGCGGACAGCTCAGACAATGCAGTTTCAGTAGCCATGGAGCATTGGAACGTAGAACATCGGGTGTTTGTCGTCGAGCAGTTTTTTTAGAAACCGTGATTCCGTAGTTACTGTCCAACGTTAAAGCATTTAGCAGTACTTCAATCCATCGGAGGGTCGTGTTTCGATCTGGAATTGCACCTCGACGCTCAGCATTGAACTTTCGACGGAAAATGCGTTGGACAGTAACTACGGAATCACTGTTTCTAAAAAACTGCTCGACGGCAAAAACACGATGCTCTATGTTCCAATGCGCCATGGCTACTGAAACTGCATTGTCTGAGCTGTCCGCCGGCTCACGCCCAACGTCATCAACCCCACCCTTGCCGAGTATTAGCCATTTGAAAAATATGCGCTTCCTCTGCTCCACTCTGTATTTGTTACTAAGAAGTGTACCAGAAGGATTAAATTGGGCAAGAAAAATTCATTGGTAGCTGGCTATAATTTATGTTCTCTCGAGAACATTTGTAGACCTCTTGCCATCGTATCTGTGGATTAAGAAGCATGTAAATATTTGTAAAAGTTTAGGAACTTTGTGTTGTGTATAAAAGAGAAGAGGCACGTTGTCCTAATGTACAATAGCTCTGTTCTTTCTTCATAATCGGATTAAAACATCCAAGAAAATCGAATTATTTCCACTTCCCATGCAGACTGCAGTAAGTGTTCAGTTATATTACGCATCTGTATTACACAGCGCGCTTGGTTTGTGAGTAAGTGCATGCTAGTTACACCATATGTCAGTTCTCATTATTAAACAGCCAAGAGGCAGTGGCGTACCCAGGGAGTTTGTTCGGGTGGGGGGTTCAACAAATTCAGTTGAGGTCAGAGGACAGACAGAACGGGGATCTGGGGGCGGTAGCCACCTAGTCAGGGGTTCTGGACGCAGCTGTAATTTGGTACAAGAAATTCCATTTCATATAGTAAAATTTTCTTAATTTCTGGTACTTATAAGACTATTTATGATGACAACCAATTAATTTTTCATTACTAATGTAAAACAATTGCGAACGTCGGTAGTTTTAGAATTTTACTGCCTTTTTTCCGAACATCTTGGTGTGTTGGCGTCCTAAATTCAGCGATTTTTAACAGTTTTCACAATCGTTTTCAATTTGGCATGATTTTGGAGGGCCTACGGAATTTCGGGAAGGGGGGGAGTTTAACCCCCCCCCCCTCGGTACGCCACTGCCAAGAGGTATAAAGAGGTACCTATGCTTCAGTCGGCATTGTAGCGTCGTACTTCGCTGATAACAGTTGTGAATCCAAGAACTTTTAAAATTCGTTGCCTAAGTATTCAGCGAAATTTTGATTTCAAAATATTGCCCTAAGGCTGTAATGTGTATAAAAATATCAGTTGAAGGCCTGTGTATGGAACTCGTAGTTAGAGACGTCATGGATTAGTGCGTGAATATTGTGTTAACCCCGACACGAGACGGAGCTGTTCCTGGCTGATATCCAAGCGAACTGCAAGAAGTTGGTGGAGGTATACCGCCCGCGAGTCTGGGTGCTTTGTCAGTTATCTTAATTCTGGTCGTAAAATTAACTTGAACAAACATGACACCATAAATTAAAATTACGCTGTAAACATACTCTTAATCCGTTGTATCTCTTTGTTTGCATATTGGCTTTATCGTGCTGTTACTTTGCGTCACATTGTACAAGATAACAGCAAAGAGATTATTGCGCGAACCAGAAACAGTTTTGGAAGGAATGCTAGTACTGATTTAAATATTGTGTAGGTACATTCTTAGAGGAAGCCGTTCCCAGTGGCCGCGCGGTCTAAGGCGTAGGTCTTCGGCGGCTCGCCTGCTGAGATTGTGGGTTCGAATCCCACCGGGCGCATGGATGCTTTTCTGTTTTGAGTGTTGTGTGTTGTCGTCTCTGCGACGAGCTGATCACTCGCCCAGAGGAGTCCTACCGACTGTGATGCGTTGTTGTGTGTGATCTAGAAACCTCGTGTATGAGGAGGCCCTGATCCACTGGGGGCTGTCGCGCCAAAAATCGAAGAAACAAACATTCTTGTAGGAACTCGTTTCCACGCGTTATAGAGGCGAACAGGTAGACTGTGTATGCGCATAAATAAAAATATATAATTGTGTGTCTATAAGATGGGTCTTGGATGTTGAAACCCTGAAGCATTTTTTCCATCGTCGGAAATAAATGGAAAGGCATGTCTTGGCAAAAATACTAGTTTCATAAGGTTCGTTATCCCCATTGTGTTAAAAAAAACCAATAGAGTGGAGTGTATGTCCTAGTCTAACACAAGTTTATTTTATTTGATGGTACAGGTGTATTTACATTTACTACCTGAGGTACAACTACATGTTTCGGCTCTTGGTAATAGCCATCTTCAGTTTGTACATGAATCCTTAGAAAGTAGTTATACAAGATTTAATATGGGCTGTGTACAGTGGGGATGTGGGAGATGAGGTGGGCACGAGATCTCGTACGTATCATGGAGTTTTGGAGGGGGTGGGTACATGGGGTAGCTGCTATTATGTGCATGTCTCGTGCCCACCTCATCTCCCACATCCCCACTGTACACAGCCCATATTAAATCTTGTATAACTACTTTCTAAGGATTCATGTACAGCCTGAAGATGGCTATTACCAAGAGCCGAAACATGTAGTTGTACCTTAGGTAGTAAATGTAAATACACCTGTAGCATAAAATAAAGTTGTGTTAGACTAGGACATACACTCCACTCCACTCTATGAAATACTAGTTTTACTGCCGGCTGCAGAGTGTTCGTGAGGATTAATTTATCTGCGACTTAACAACTTCTCCACTGGCAAAGATTTTCTGACCTTTCGGAGGTAGCAACTCCGAAACGTCAGTTTTTACCAATCGACACTGCTCCGTTTCCCATAAGACCTGAAACTTTATCATCACCGACGTGATAACCTCAAATCTCGCAGAGCTCGTCCAAGTTATTCCCTGAATTTATATTTCCTTTCCTACTCTGCAATATGTGTAGGTTAACATAGGAAGTTCCCCAATAGAAGAAGAAAAGTGTTCGCTTTGGGAACGCGAAGACCGTTGCTCGCTCATGATTATCTGGCGGGTGTCTGTTGCGAAATTCGGTGGTCATAATAGTTCAAATTCCATGCATTCAAACAATGGGGGGCGGAGAGGGGGTGGTACGTAGGAATTTTGTAAAGTGAACGCAATATGCCTACGTGTAGTCTCTCATTAATAATAATTTCATTATTGCTGAGCTGTTTAAAATAAACCACTGGACCATTAAATTCAATAATGAACACTATGTAAACCCATTTAAGCGTAATGGGACTGCTGGTATTGCAGTGACGCTCCGTGGACGTACAGGAGCAATAGAACTGAGGGATCTGGTTGAAACAATCACTGTTAGTGTATCTGAAAATGGAAAGGGTGAATGCAAATGCAGTAGAATGAGGGAGATTGCTTGGATACTGCGTTTACGCGCGCCAGGAACAGTCTCATACATTCTCGCCATGTTTGCAGTTTTTATACCGGCTGAGTGGAAGACTTTATATCGGGGGACCTGTCGTGAGGGTTGGGTTGGCATTGGGTATCACGTTACTGATACTAGACAGATCGTTACAGTACCTGTGACAAATCGCTTTCAGATGCGCCTGTAGTGGATAAGCTTTCACACGCTATGGAAATTAATTGTCCAACTCCGCGGGTCAGTCCTCCACTAGTTGAGAAGTTCTCCGAGTATTATTGAACCCTGTGGCTCATCACCATACTCACAAGAGCCCGCCACTTCGATCCTGAGCCAAATTAATCCAGCCCACACTCTCCAATCGCATTCTTTTAATCAATTTCAGCGGTATACTTCCATCCACACCTAGGTCTTGCAGTGTCCACACATAAACCGTCTACGCATTTAATTTCTCCCACAAGCGTGCCGCATTATAATAACAATATATCTGTTTACACTAATTGTCAACCACATATGCCATTTTAAAGAATATACGGTGTGTCAGCAGTCTAAGCGTCGCGGAACCGGCGTCATGCCGCAGTTCAGAGGAACCATTACCGAGGTTTGGGTGGGACCGGTAAAGACATAAACTGCTCACTCTGTATTTAAAGGGGCATATGTAATTATGTCTGACGTACAAAGCAGCTAGCCCGTGAAGCTGTAGAATTTCCTGATGGTGCATTATGCGTTTCATAGCTTAATCTGTGTAACGTGGAATAAGGTGGGTAAAGTGATTATTGAGCACATTCCTCTGTCCGAGAAATTTAAGATGTCCACAGTCTTAGGTTGAGTGAATAGAATGGGGAACGAATCCGCGTAGGATAAGGTTGTTCGTGTGTAGTTAGGGACCACTCTACGCCAGAAGGCACGCATTGTTGAAGTTCTGCAATGACAGCAGGCGTGCACAAATTTTCTAAAAACCCAGGGGCCACCTCAAAATTCTAGGCGCCACGAAGATGACATGAAACAAATTTGGTACTGAGGATCCCCATATACAGGGTATACACAAAAGAATGGTACGGTTTCGAAAGTGAACCAGAAATTTATTTCTCACCTTATACGCGCACAACGTACACCGTCAGCAGCAGCAACTGTCCAAGTTTCTCATGCGCTACCAGCAGTTCGATTCTCATGCTTACTGTGGGGCAGCGGGGCCAGTTTCCAAGATGGCGTCCAAGCAGGAAAAGGCTTTGTGTGCTCCGTCTTGAGGTGTCCAGATCTGTGATTACAGTGCTGGACACCTCAAGACGGAGCACACAAAGCCTTTTCCTGCTTGGACGCCATCTTGGAAACTGGCCCCGCGGCCCCCCAGTAAGCATGGGAATCGAACTGATGGTAGCGCATGAGAAACTTGGACAGTAGCTGCTGCTGACGGTGTACGTTGTGCGCGTATAAGGTGAGAAATAAATTTCTGGTTCACTTTTGAAACCGCACCATTCTTTTGTGTATACCCTGTATTACGTGCCACTCTACCAAATTTGGTCCCTGCGACGACCTGGCACCACTGTAGTACAGATAAATCACGTTGAATTATATTGGGTAACTCTGAAGAAACATTTTGTCATTGAGTCAGGGGTAAGGAAGGTCGTTAGTCGTGTTCTGAAGCATTAACCAGGATTGACAGACTTTGTTATCGGGCCTGTTTTACAGTTTATGGTCGGGTTTCAGCGTCAGTCGTGTACATTGGCTATGCAGTTACGCATTACAAGCCTGTCATAGAAATTATTTCATAGTAATCCTCGTACTTGATACTGAGTTAGCCTCTTCGTTTATATTGCTTGAAACTGAAAACGGTTTATAATTGTAATAGGAAGATAGAAAATATGGGAGGAGATGTCATGCACATGAAAATGATGAAAATGTAGAGGGAATTATTTAACCTTTTGACGCCTATTGACGACTATAGTGGTCGTACCGAAACGCTAACCTCTAAACGTTGCATTTTGTATGTTTATTCAACAAATACAGTTACTGAATATTTTAAACACAGTGTGTACTGTCCGTTTTTTTCTCTTCAAAATGCAGTTTGTTTCATAATTCTAACGTATTTGGTCCCTGTTTTATTCACATTTTATATACAAGGTGTGCTAAAATTTAAAAGAATAATTCCGTCGCCAAAAGGTTAAGGAATTTTAAGCGTTTCACATTTCCACGGGTGAACCATGTAAACTGTGTAAGTCCCTCTTTACACATTACACTTCACAGAACATAGGCGTGGAAGTAAGAACAAGGGAATCAGAAACAAAATTTTGCGGGCCAACATACGAGCAAACCGTTATGCATCTCTTGCGTGTAACTTAACAAGAGAACCAATGTGTACGGCAATTCAGTTTTATTGTAATTGGTCAGTTGAGCTGGGGAAATCGAAAGAAACCCATTTAGTGCAATCTACCTTATTTTCTAGGGTAACAAAGCCATTAGCGAGGTGTTGGAAATTCGGCCTGCCTCTCCTGCTGCACACCTGCGCGTCATGTGCATTTCTGTTTGCGTAACGGATTGAATGTGATTGCACTTCGATATATTCGTGTATAATCGATTACCATTGAGCGTGAGCACACAGTGACTGGACAAGGTGTTTCCGCACTCTAACTGGCTGCACCAAGTGAGAGCGGTTCCAAAATTTATAGTTAGCCGGAACAGCAGTGTGACGGCGGCACACCGATTAGTACGTCGCGTTGCTTCAATTAAGGCATACGGTTAATTATTACTTGTGAAATAAGTCCTGATAAACTTAACGTTGCCCCTTTGCTCACCGTGGGCCGGGATGTCGTCGTCGGTATAGCGACTCGCTCTGAGCTTAACGGTTCGGGAATCGAATCCCGGTGGGGGGAGAGATATTCCGCACCCGTCCAGACCGGCCCTGGGCCGTCCCACTCTCCTGTACAATGGGTACAGGGTATTCTTTACCGGGGGTAAAACGGTCGGGGTGTTAACCACTCACCCTTACCTAAAGCTGAGGTTAAAGAAACTGTAGATCTGTACCTCTACTGCCCCTCTGTTCTGCGGTGAACTCTTTGCACGCCATGACGGCACATAATTGGCGGTATAACTCAACTATTCTTAAGCTCGGCGCTATGGGGTGACTAACTTCGCGTGTCGGCCGCTTTGCCTCCAGGTAAGACTCCAGTAACCATTGGATAGGAGGCTGGGTGGGTCCTGGGGCCGATCTGGACCTTTTGGAGGAGTGAAATCGGACGTTGGGTCATCCAGGCCGTGGCTTTGTCACCGCACCGACTATATTATTCCCGGATTCGGAATAAGTTGTGAGGAATCTGAAAAGGGGGAAGATTTTATCGTGAGATGAGATTTGAGTTTCTCACAGCGGCGTTGATGAAGATTCACTTCCTGGGAAATAACGCCGTGTAGGTTTATCTGAAGTTAGCGACATTCAGAAGGAGCTTACTGCTTCCGTTTTCAGAGTATTTGCTGTCTCCATACTCAAGGGTGCTTGAGTGTGTAGGCAGTAGGCTCCTCACTGTCTTAAACTCTGCACCATTCCACATGCGTCATATGATGCACGACGTATACTTCTTCATGATTCCAGCAGCCTCGTAGACGGAGTTCCTGAACCTTATGAATACACCACTTAATGACGCCGTTTTAACTACGCGTAGCTTTGAATGGGGGTGGATAATAGTCATGATTAATGAATGGATAAGGATTTGATAGGTGTCGGTCGTTGCTTGTTTGGAGGAAAGCCTGGTTATTTACACATCCACCCGCCCTTGCTGGAAAGTTAGAGAAAGGGCTCTTGATGAAGTCAATATAACATTTGTTACGGAGTATTTTAGCAGGAAGAGACTACCTGCAGTATTAGATTAAAGGGTTTTGAGTCTGTACCATGAAAAGAAAATGAGAACTTAATGAAATTGCAGGCCTAATAAATCAAGGAGTACACTGGGGATGTAATTAATACCGGGGGTTTAGTGTGCCTCTGGATCGTGTGCAGTGGTGGGCTTTGTTTGGTATTAGCGGTGCTGAATCTTCGAGTTCTGTTAGTTCCTCACAATAAATTAGTTACTTATGGGTATTTATAATATCCTAAGAAGTTGTGTGTAATGAAATAAATTACGGATTACAATGAACTCCACAGCGTGAAACAGTGTGTTGAAAGGGACATTTTAATAATTGTCGAAAGACGTACGCTTTTGAATAAAATGTAGAATGATACAAGGTAAGGTTGTTATGTGTTTTGTTTAAGAGCTAAAGTATGTATAAACTGAATTCGGTAGTGTCAGGAGGCAAGTTGTCGAAGTCTATTCCGAATTACCGTTCATGAGGAACGTGAAGTGCCCAGATGATGGACTGAGCTCAGTGCTAGTTATATCCTCTAAGCTCAGAAGAAGGATTGAGGAAGGTCGCAAGGATGTCCGGGTAGTTGATACAGCGACCGAAACAACCGGCTACAAGTCATTACAATTACCCTTAATTTGCTATAATCACCGAACAACTTCAAGATTTGTACTCCTCGTCAAATATTATCCATGTCATTAAATCATGAAAAATGAAATGGGCGGGGATGGTGATGTGTGGGAGGGGGCAGTGGTGCATGCAGGATTTTTGTAGGGAAACCAGAGGATGAAATAGCCACTTCGAAGACCTAGGCGTAGATGGGAGGATAATATTAAAATGGATCTTAAATATGTCGATTGGTAGTGCGTGGACTGGTTTGTTCTGGCCCAGGACAGGGGCATTGTCGGGAATGTTGGCTTTCATACGACGAGGGGAAATTCTTAAGTGGCTGAGGCTTTTGAAGACCGACTGTGCTCCATGGAATTAACTAGCTGTTCAGTTAATTGGCCAGTTAGCTAGCTACTCAGTTAGTTAGTTGGTTGGTTGATTGGTTGGTTGGTTGGTTAGTTGGTTAGTTCGATGGATGGATGGATGGATATATGGATAGATGGATGGTTAGACGGATGGATGGATGGATGGATAGACGGATGGATGGGTAGATAGATAGGTGGATAGATAGATAGGTAGATAGATAGATAGATAAATACTTGGTTAGTTAGTTAGATACACTGGCCGCAATGTTACAACACGTTTCTTTGGCCCAGTCAGCAAATGACAGTTTTGTTCCTTGCAATAAGTCAGGGTAGTATCCCGTCCTCTCTTGGTCGGCTTCATTAGGCCATTTGGAACTGTACAGTATAAAACAACCTACAGTATGACATTAGAAGCTATCATACTAGTGCTGGTAAAGATTCAAGTCTCCTAGGATGTCGCAATTACCGACAGTACGATAGACCACAATGCCTACATTTCCAGGGTCAGCCAGCTTAAGAAGAGTGTGTTTGGACTTATTAACAGCGTAGCATCACAGAAGACTTCTTCATAGCATAACACATCGTGAAGTAACCTAACCGTACAGCCGAAACGTTTTGCGGCCCTCAGTGTTCGAATTTTCGCGTTAAGATGCCGTTATGTTATCGTAATGCGAGACAGCAATTTCGTATTGAAACTGTTGATACTATTGAAGTAGTGATGTATGGCTGTAGGCTTTGTTGGTTGTCATAGGTATTTGATATGTCACCGTTATTAACCGCAGGCAAGTGATGCGAATTTTGAAATAACGCCGCTGAGAGAAAGGTGTTAAGATCACAGATAAATCGCCTGGCTATGCGGTCGTTTTGCTGACCTGTGCAGCCTAGCGTTGTTCTCCCAGCCAAAGTGCCAACATCGGGCAAGAAACCGCACACTGCTTTATTTATGTTCCCTTCGAAAGCGGTTAATCGCCGACCCGTCACCTACAAGGACGGGGTTCGATTTTCGGTGTGGGTGTGTGTGCGCGTGTGTGGGGGGGATTTGTGGTGGACGACAGGTTTGTCTCCCTAATACTTCGGTTTGCCCCCGCGTTGTCATTCCACCAGTGGTTCACATTAATTCAGTCACTACCAAAGCTATATCATCTCATTTAACTGAGATTGTCATTAAATAGAACACTTCTTTCTTTAGTTTTGACCATACATTTGCGCCAGTTCGCTTTATAGCCACGTCTCTTCTCCTAGTGTATTGCGGAGTGCATATCGCATGTGTTGTGTGTGTTCTGTTCCGAATCACGTGCTAGACGTTCGTGTTGCATACGTAGGCAGGAGTGCTCTATTACCTGGCAGTCCCATTTCCAGTTTCTTCTCTTTTGTTTCCTTTTTCATTGTTTTTCTTTCTTTACTAGTTCTCGATTAAAGATTTTCCACATACTTTTTCGACGTCATTCTAATTCGTTCCCGTTTCTGGTAGATTTAAAGAAGCGCTGTACGAAACAAAATATATGAGCTCAACTTAAGTGTTGAAGTAAACAGTTTGTTTATTGTCGGAGTACTGCATAGCCGCCTTAACTATTGTGTGGTTTCAGAGGTTATTTTGCCACTGATCCCATAGTTTCGAGATTAAGAATGAGTGGAGCTGTACCTCCTGCTCCCCGTGTGCCTTCATAGCATGTGCAGGAACAATTTTACGCTTAAACAATTGTACCATTTACTAGTATCTTCCCGTCCCAGTTCTGCCAAATGGCAAAAAAAAAAAAACGCATCAGTAGGATTTGTTTGCTGTAAGCGCATTCGTAGTTTGTTAGAGGGACTACATTATGCTCGATATGTCGGCTCTCGCATTGCAACCTACATACATGTAATTCAGCATCGCGCATTATGTGACGTCACCATTCTCAAAAGATCTTGTCGAGCTAATGTCGCTCCGTCCGGGTAGGGAGATGGAAGAGTAGAGTAGTACAAGTCTTATTACAGTAGGCTACTACTTGTATCTAATTACTGAAGTAGCATGTCGCATGTATCAGTTGTACTCAAGATTGTGTTGAATATTACGCTCTTATCAAATGACGAATTACTGTTAATTAGTGTGTATGTGCTTACTCATGCGTGGCTGCATGTGTGGGTGCTTGCGTAATCTATTGAGTGTTCTTTGTGATTCTCAGCAACGTACTATTACACAACACGACATGCTGCCACAACACTCTGTTAATATAAAGGAATTATTTTCTAAATGTTTTTAAAATGACTATAGCAAGGAACAACGTAGCTCCCTGAGGATGATCTTAGGATCGAAACATGTCGGAGCGATTTTAAGTGTTTTAATGTGAAATTTGATGCGAGTGCATTTGTTGGTTGATAATTAAAGTGATTCTACGAAATGCACGGTGCAACAAGAATGATAGTGGCGTAATTGTTACACTAACGGTCGTAAGGGGCATTAAATTTTAGTTTCACCACAGATACGTAGGTATTGCATCCCGTTATTAGATGTGAGCAAATTTTTTGAGGCACTGTGTGTATTGAACAGCACACTTTCCATGCGGAGTAAGTAAAGTTTGCAACAGGCAGTCTGTGTTAACGTGCAATACAAGAACTAGGCCAGCCCACACCTTTTCATAATGTAGCTAACTCCCATGTATTATTCTGTGTTCACTTCCTCTTAAGATTTCCCACTTGACAGTAATTGAGGTCGTGTACCACAAGACGGTCGCCGTTCCCAGCTGGGTCACCTGGCTAACGGAATTCATCGCCTGTGGCGACAAATACCCGACGTAGCTAACCGCTTGCCACATGAATACACTTCTGTAAACTACATTACGGTTGCTGTCGGACACCATAACTGCTGAGAATTCAACCATCCGCCCGTGCATCCGGAACCACTGTCACCTGGCTACGCTTGTCTGGCTTCTCATCTTCTGACTGAAATTTGTATCATAGACACGTCTTAACGATTGGATTAGTTGCATCCAGGATCGTAATAAGTGGACATCATATGTTGAGAAGGCCAAAACATTTGGAAATTGAAGTTGTAGCGCCTGAAGAAGAAGAAGAAGAAGAAGAATAAGAAGAAGAGGAAGAAGAAGAAGAGGAGGAGGAGGAGGAAGAAGAAGAAGAGGAGGAGGAGGAGGAAGAAGAAGAAGAGGAGGAGGAGGAAGAAGAAGAGGAAGAAGAAGAAGAAGACGACGAAGAAATGTCTTAATTAACTTCTGTGAAACTAGAATTAACATCCCGTAATTTATGTATCTCAAGTTTCATACATTTTTGTCCTATCAGAAAAATTTCAACATGATGGTAACTCGTCATGACACGTGTCACTCAGTCACGGCCACAGAGAAAAGGTTCGGGTACAAGTGAAAAAAAAATGCCCCCCCTCCCAGCACGGGCAGACCGGATAAAAGTCTTTACACTAATTCGGAAAGACTGTCAGTTGCAGTAGTATAAACAACCAACTAGATGCGATAATAACAATTTATTGGTAACTGCAATCAGCTCAACATGTTTCCGGCGATAATTTCGCCCATTCTCAGGAGCTCTAGACTGTGTTTACAGCTTGTGGTATAATTCACCGGCGATGCGCCGAAGTTGCCTGCTGGTGACAAGGTCACCAGCAGGCAACTTCTTCGGTACATTATACCACAAGCTGTAAACACAGTCTAGTGCTCCTGAGGATGGGCGAAATTATCGCCGGAAAC
>Ga0123355_10007740_pt1 | contig 16151 bp, 4 predicted proteins | sample TergutEmb28metaG_3_FD_89872 | JGI IMG/M metagenome (GOLD analysis project Ga0123355, IMG submission 89872) | Embiratermes neotenicus P1 segment gut microbial communities from Petit-Saut dam, French Guiana - Emb289 P1 | ecosystem: Host-associated > Arthropoda: Insects > Digestive system > Gut ...
TAGCAAGGAACAAAGCTCCCTGATGATGATCTGACAAGATCGAAACATGTCGGAGTGTTTTAAAGTGTTTTAAAAGTGTTTTATGTGAAATTATATGTGCATTCGTTGGTTTATAAATTGAAGAGATTCTACAAAAATGCACGGTGCTACAATAAGATTTATACGTAGAGTTAATATATACAATTTTAATATACAGTGCATTTATTGGTATTACTTAGTGAAGCGTTTAATTTTAATTTCTTTCAGAGAAACTCTTATGAATGGACAACCCCTAAATCTTGGGAATAATGGTACACTGCCAATCCTGTCACCAGACACCTACCGCACAGGACAAAATATTGCAGTGACACTCCCACCTACTTCCATTGGATTCTGGGTATTTACAGGTGTTCAGGCAGAACCATGTCTTGCAGCTCCATCTGAAAGCACAGCAGAGGCAAGTAACAACACAATGTATCACAACATCAGATCCACAAAATCTAGACAGTACCACAATCTTTCCCATTCAGATCAGGAGGCTGACAGCCACATAATGAACAAATCAAGAGGGTATGAATTTAATGATACAACTGGCCAGTATAAGCAATTTTCTGGTAGGATTATGGAAGACAACATATCAGAGACAGATAAAGGAGATTTTCAAAGTAGCAATACAAAAATGGTAGAAGAATTTGATATGAATATCAGGAGTAAAAGCATACGAAGAAAAAGGGATGAGAGAGACAGGACTGCCCAAGGACGCTACAAGAGAAATGTGTCAGAGAGTGTTAAATATTTGATTCCTGGGTTGCAGTCTGACTACACACAAGCAAATAATGGGATCACCATAAAAACTTTAACAGGAAGGAGAAACAGGGGGGACAGATTACAAGAAATTCCCAAAATAGCAGCGCACGAAAGTAACACCCACTCACTACTACATGAACCACATCGTCATGTCAGTTCTGAAGATGTTGATGAAGGACTCCCAGGAATTAGTTCTGGTAGACTTAAAGTTAATTCATTCACAGGCGGTGGCATTTACTTTCAAAGTGGTGGCAAATCATCAGAGAAACGTAACAATGATTATGATTATGTAGACAAAGATGAAACTGTGTATGAAGAGTATGAATATGTCCCATCTGAAAAAGAATATTTTCATGGACCAACAGAATACTTTGAAGTGTTTCATAAATCAGGAGCTGCTGCAAATGAAAAGTTTGCTGGTTATCGTGGTGAGATCTCTGAGGCTGAATCTATTGCATTTATGAAACAACGTAATCAAGAATGGGAACAGAGATATGATGATCATGATCATGATTATAAGGTAATCCATGAACAGGGTCTGACAGCACAAGACAATCATAAGGCAAAATCTGTAGCACCCAGGATGCCAAATACATACTACACTGAGATTAACAAACAAGATTCTAGTGATGAAGGGGAAGATTTTGAGGTACAAAGAAGGATCAAAGGAAAATATAAAATAGACGTAAAGAAAGACGCAAGTAACAGAAGAAAGGTTGAGAAACGAAACCATGAAAATGACTATCCTGACCTTTCCAGTCTCATTGCAAAATTAAAGAAAGATGCCACTAATGCGCTTGGTGTACTTAATAATAAATATAATAACATTGACATACCAGCTGAACAAGCTGAAATTACAAAAAGTAGTCACAGAATCAAAGAAACAGCAACAACAGAGCAGAATAAAAATAATTCTAGCACTGCTGAAGAATATTATCAAGAGGGTTACAGAACAAGAAGACTAGGAAAAGAAAACTCTAAAATGACCAACCAAAGAAATGACAGAAATGTCACACAGCATGCTAATCATGAAAACTACAATGAATATGCAAACCATGAATCATTTAACAATACAGAGATTGCCAGTTCATCACGTGGTAATGTACAGTTTTCTAAGGAGAGGCCCAGAAAAATAAGCCACAAAGTTGTTTATGATAATGGCAGTGAAAGGACCAGTTCAGATACTAGACATAACCCTTACAAGCAGGACAGCAAAACCAGGCTCACTGAAAAATCTTTTCAAAGAACAGTTGAAGATAGTTATGAGGATGATGAAAAAGAATCAAGAGCTTCAAAACAAAGAACAGGTAATAGAAATGAAAATTCAGAAAATAATGAATATAACATTACTGATGATTGGTATGTGCAAATTAATCCCACAGAAGTTAGTGAAGCTGACAGTGACGAAAGAGTCATGAAGACTTATTCTAGGAAAATAAAGCACCACAATCAGCAGAATATTGGTAACAGCAGAGATACTGATAAAGTTCATGAGTTGGTTTCTGCAGTGAAAGGACAGAAACCTACAGAAAGTATTAATCCAAACTATAGAATGAAACCATCAAGACGAGAACTAAGCAATCCATATAGAATAGAAAGTGCACCGGGAGGAATGGTCACACAAAAGCTTGTGCAAATTGAAGGGCAATCCGAAGAGGAATCAGACATTCAACACATGAAGCATCCTTCAAGAACAGAAGTAATGACTGATGAATCCAAAGAGACAACAGAGACAGATGACAAGCAGGATGAAGCAATGGCAAGGAAGATGAAGACAAATAAATCAAAACAAACAAATCAAGTCATAATCAGAATGCCCACAAGTAACAAGGAAGCTAGACAACGTGTGAGGAGAGATGTGCCATCACATTTACCAATACTGGAAGCACTTAAAGAAAACAGGCATATGTGGAATAAAAATGCAACTGCTCATGAAAAAGAAACGCAATCAGAGACAATATCTGATTCCAACAGTGCTGAATTGCAAATGAAATCTCAGAATATAAAGGAGAACAGCCAGCTACAAACAGCCTACACAAATGTGCCCATAACTGTAATGATTAAATCATATGAAGATTTGCAACTGGACCACAGCACAAAACCAAGTGAGGGGAAAAATGCAGATCACAGTACACAAATGTATAGCAGTTTAAACACATATAAAGAAAGCAGTGGAAATGAATATGAAAAATACAGAGAGTTAACCACAGAAGTCATTACACATCCACAACAAAAAGTACATAATACTTTAATGGATAGGAATCACCAAGAAGAATACAAAGAACCTGGAACAAACAAAACATACTGGGAGCTTCACAGTGGTGGATCAATGGAATATTTTATGGATCCAAAACAATCAAAAAAAGAAGGAAATATCAAACGAGAGATTGGAAGCAGCCTCATGCTTGAACCATACATAGATACCAACAGCAGTGACAGCATGATGATACAGGGTGTTGCAGATGGTGCCCAATATCAACATGCGAGTGTTCTGAGAACAGGTTCCTCAGTTCAGGAAGCAAAAAGGCAATCTGCTACAGATATATCAACCAGGGAAACAGCACCACCAGTTTTAATGGACAGAAATAGTGAATCAAAACATGACACAACACAACCAACTATGATTGCGAACAATGAAGAAGGTACAACAGATGTGGATGAAGACAAAAATGCTCACAAGGATCGAGATGGAGCATTAATTGTAAAAATGTATCATGAAAATCTAGAACCTGCAAGAGGTGTCATTCGATTACCCAAGGCTATTGAAACCCACATAAATCTGCAGCATGGTCCTCGAAAGGTGACAACTGGGGGGATCAATTATAATGAGCCGATTTCAAACAAAGAAAAGTACAAGCACATAAAAAACAGAATTCAGACTCATGAACAAACAGGACAGACTGGAGTATGGAATATGGGTATACCAGTAAAAATATCTGAAGTACCACCTGCAGATAAAAGTAGCATCCTTTTAGGAAAGGTAAAACCCTCCAAACTAGAAAACAAAAGCACCAAAATGCTGCATGGCTTGCCTTTTTCATTCACATTTGGAAATTCTAATAAAGGAATAACAGTTTCAGAAACAGGTGCAAGTGTGTTACGGAAAAAACAACACATGATACGATGGAATCAAAATAAATCTGAAGACACACAGCTGCACACATCAGAAGGACAATACACAGAGGAAGGAAATTTCACTGTAGAAGGTAAACGTGATGGGCAAAGAGTGGGGAGGCCATATGAGAAAACTATGCAAAGGCATAATGAAACTGGCCAAATCAGACATTCTACACTTAAAACATCCTCAGAACAAATTGAACAAGAAGTAATTTCAGATGTGGCTAAAAAAACATTTGGAGAAATTGCATCACTTGAGACATTAGCAGATAATACAGCTTCTAAGAGGCCCTTCCTAAAGAATAATGTTAAACTTTACACGGCTAATAGTGACAGCACTGACGCTGCACCTACAGAACCATCTGAACTTAATGCACGAAATGCCACAAAGAAATTTAACACCATTAACGATGTTAGAACTGAAACTCTTGCAAATTTAAAAAATATTCATGATAAAATGAAGAAAGCCGAAGATAAAGCAGTCAAAATGACACATAGTACTACAGGCCCCAGAAGTGTACAGCAATCCTCAGGAGATGGTGATTCTGACAATAATGGCTTGGTACACAAAGTTAACACAGTGACTTCAGAATTAAAGACAAAAAATGAAAAAGAAAAGGAACATTCTACACTTAGTGCAGAAAAAGGTTTGAGAAGTAAAGCAGATTTTACAGAAGGCAAATTTAGAATACTATCAAAAAAAAAGGAAACTGATGTAGCTCACAGTAAGTTAGAAGATATCACAACAAACTATATCTCTGATGGCAAAAGTGTTGCTGATCCCCTTGTGAGGAGTGCTAAGGATACTGGCCACTTGAAATATATTGCAGCTATGAAAGAAAATTTAAATCTTCACGGTTTGGATAACACAAACTATAATATAAAGTTACAACCATCTACAATACCCACAACAGATAATATGAGAACACATCTGGAGAAAAGACGCCTAGAAATACTTCAAGCCTTGACAGCACAACACGCCAAACTTAAGGACGACCTCTTGAAAATGAGGGTTATGGCTGCAGAAGAGAAGCTGAAACTGCCACATCACATAAATCGTCGTGACACAACACAAAACAAACTCACAGAGTCACTCATGTCTAGTAGTGAGACTAAAGATGCTTATGCACCAATTTACATAAAAAATGAAGACCACATAGATTCTAGTAATAAAGATAATCCTTCAATCAGATCACAAAATTTTGGAGACAAAGATAGTGATCCCAGCTCATACACAGAAAAAAGCAATGACAAATACTACTCCCAGGACATATATAAGCTGCTGGAACAAATATTCTTACCAGTGTCCATGATAGCAGATTTGAGTGACATTCAAGTACCAGTGTTAGGCAGTCAACATGTTTACAAGACTCAACATTATTCAAAACACGACATTTTACCAAGCAGTTATGTGTCTGACAAAGAAGATCAAAGTTTAGTTCAACAATCTAAAAATTTCAGTTCTGGGGTTGTTCCATTTTCTGTGTTACATGACATGGGTCCCATAACAATGTATGCAGAAGGTCTGTTCCCAGGATGGCACACAGAAGAGAAAGACCATAACAAAGAAAATGTTTCCCAAATATCGAACCTAAATTTGAATCCCAATCAAATTGCTGTCGAAGATAAATCTTTAGGAGATGAGCACATAGAAATCAAAGAACTGTCAATACCACTGTTTCTTCCTAGACCTGTTCTCCTTAATGATCCAATGATGGTAGAGTCTAAAAGAATGCCAACCAGTGAAAATGAAATTAAATTCTTTCTTGATTCAGAAACAAATGAAGCTGGCGCTAATAACGCAGATTTAACCAGGGAAGAAAGCCATATTCCCTCTCTACTACCGGCAACAAGGAGTGACTCTTCACACTCTCCCATGAACGCAGGAGAGACAGACAACGCTTCCCTACAGGAAAGCTGGAAATTACACAATAGTGGGAATATACGAGAATCATTAGTGCCAGTTACCGATAAAAATGACTCAAACAAAGTACTCTTGACAGTTACTGTCCTTTCAGGAGTTGACAGTAGAAAAGAAAAGAAAGAAAATAGTGAGATGATGGATGAATATATAAACAAAGACAGCAACCCTGGTAGGAAACATCTGAAATCATCAAATAAAAGAAATGTGAGTGATAAATCTTTACATAACAGTGGACTAGAGGAAGCTGAGCTTTCAAAATTGGAGCTATCAGAAACTATAGAAGACGCCAAAAAATATAACAATAGGTGTAAATCATGTGACAAACATAAAAACACCCTTATATTTCAACCACTAGCACAGGATTTGGGCAACAACTCTGAACTAACACTGCAGCCAGACAACTCAAACACCGCTCATATACGATCAGAACGTGCAATATCTTATCTATTCAATGACAATTTACTTCAACCATCAACAATGGCAAATAACAAAAATCCCAGGATTGAAGATAATATAAATGATACATACTGGCTACAAACTGTCTTTAACAATAACTCTAAAAGTTCAGAAAAGAAATCACAGACAGAAGAAATAAACAGCAATATGCATCACGATGTCATAATGCCAATGAGTAATGAATTAATTATTTCAGATGTAAGTCCTAACAGTTACAACTTAATAGGAAGGGAAAAATTTAAATTTAATTCAGAAGATACTACTCCTGCCAACAGTCTCCATGTAACAAACATGAAACTGATCACAGACTATCAAACTAAAGACTTTGAAAATGTTACAAATGAGAACAGACTAGCAAATCAAACATTCCTTGGAATTTCAGGTAATTTTTTAAATGATATAATAAATGCAGCAGCACACAGTGAAATGAGCAACAACAAGATAAAAGATGCCCTGACAGAAACGTCAAATGATGTAAACCTCCAGACAAATGAAATTAACAGACAATTTAGAATCCTTCACAGGTTTCCAAAGTCTCAACATGAAGCCAGTACAACCAAATCTGGCACTGAAGGAAACACTGTTGAAATAAAAAGCATACCTTACAAGTTTCATAAACATGTTCTGAACAGTAATTATGAACCAAAGTATAAGAACAGCAAGAAATATTCAAACCCTCATGAACAGCAATCTTCAGCAGAAAGCAGTGATGAGTTTCCCAGCACTATAATAAAGTTACACAACAGAATCAGTCCTTCAGATGAAAGAAGTAATGCCATCAAGGAGGTATTCAGTGCAGTGCCTGAAGAGTTTCCAAATATTAACAACAAATCTAAAGGAACTTTTGAATCAACAGTATCTCATGACACTACCACTACTTCTGAAGAAACATCTAGGACTGAAACAGAACACAATGAGGTCTCAAAAGTTCCATCTGATATAATGACCAACAACAATGTTCACATTTTAACTGAACCAAATGTTAACAAACAAGACAATGGAAGTCTTATAATTTTACAAACCTATCCACCAGACAATCTTAATAATTTAACTGGTAGTAAAAAAGATGTTACCACTTTGGAACAAAAGACTCATGACATAGAATTAGTTCCAAATTCTGAGGAAGATACAGAATACTCTGATATTGTACACAGAAGCACACAGCACAAAGAAACAGGTAATGGAGAGCAGGAAACTGACTACACCCACAGAGAAAAGAAAAAAGCTTCAACAACAGGACATATTCACGCACTGATAAAAAATATATCCAATCACATTGTTAAATTCTTTCATAATATTCCACCATGGAATTATTTCAGTCCAGAACATACAATCAGGCCCTTGTAATATGCAGATACATATAATACTTAATGGCCACAACTAACTGGAAAATGTGTCATAGATGTATTTCTCCTTCTTTTTTTTTAGTATAATTTTCATTTATATGAGTCAATGGATGACAAGTCTCCTAACTCTCTTCTCCTCCTATGTTATTTCTTCTCATGCTGATGTTTTCTAGTAACTGGCTGAGTCATCTTGTTCTGGGTCATTGTACAGGTATGTTTTCCTTGTAAAATTCTGAATTCTAGCTTTTCCTCCAAACATAAGTTTCTAATCCTATAGCTTCTCTTGTTCTCCTCACTACTTCCCAGAAATTTCATACCCACTGCTTGAATTTTGTTTTTGTTTCTCTTTGTAGTCTGCGTTTCTGTGCTACATGTTAGAGATGAGAGTGTTGTTTTCACCATGCCAATGGTTGCATGGATATCATAACGAAAGTGACCAATATTGTTGCTAATTACAGTTACTTGGACAGTCACTGAACAAGAAGTTACCACTTACCTGTGTACAAACCATTTCAGCAATGTTAAAGTTTGCTAATAAACATATGTATACTTTTTTCTATGTAAATCATTTGGACCTAATACCTTCCATTACTGCATGGATATGACAGGTATTTGAAATACACATATATTCAGTACAGAGACAAAATATTCTTCTTGTGCTAAGGTTAAGAATGCATGCAGTTCTGTATTTATGTGATGCTTAGGTGAAGGATTAGCATAATGCTTCTCACCTTTTCAACGTAATATTACCTACATGCAAGCAGAACACATGCTGCCATCATATGGACAAGTGTCCATACCAACAATGATTGAAACCCACATCTTCTGATAGTTCCTTAATTTTTCATGTACGATAAAAGACAAAATTACGAGCCATAGAGTAGAACAAACTATCTGTTTGTTCATGGAGCAAGGAACAGCAGGTCTGTTCTGAAGATATATGCACACCAAGCATGTTACTTTTAGTAAAGATACTGTCAGTCTTTGACATGAAATGGCAGCTGCTCAGTTGTATCTCTTAAACTGAACTGAAGGAAATTTTGACAGCAATCCCTGAACGTTGGTATGTTGACTTTGTCACTTGTTTCTTAGAAGTTCACAAGAGTCAGTATAGATAATCTGTTTTTGTTTGGTCTTGGAGTTAACCGTAGGCAACCAAGGTTGTCTGTTATCGGCTTGAAGTTCACACATTAACTTGTACTAGATAATACCAAATAAATGGTTTATAAATGATAATACAAAAAGCAGAACCAAACAAAACAACAAAAATCTCACAATACGTAATAACAGTCTTTTCAAAAAGAAATCCAAAATGAAGGATTGTATGCATAGGAGAAACAAATTAAACAATTCTAATTCCTAGGTTTTAATGGCAGGTATTCAATGTGCTGAATCAGATTTTGGGATTAGGCCAAGTACAAGATTGTAGATTTCCTAATTTTTCAGCAAATATAACAGTCGCCATCTTCAGGGTGAATTAAACTGTGACATACATGATGGTCATAATCAAGCAAACCCTGCCCACTGCCAGATCTATGTAAGAGACCCCAGACAATGGCAACTGTAATGCTTGTTCAAATATCAGGATATCTTCATTCTGTTATGCTGCCTCATTCCAAAAGTCAGTTGCAAAATGGTACACACTGAACCTGTGTGGAGCATATGTTTTGTAATTACTGGAGCTTTAGAAAGTTTGCCTACTGACTTTCTCAGGAAAAATGTATCAACACAGGACAACTGTATTATATATGGTATAAAGTTATTAACAATGTTCTAAACATTTCCACAAATTTATAAGAGAAACCTTCAAAAGTTACAAAGCTAAAATTTCATGGACAGTTCAGCTTATGGGCATTGATTAAACTGCATGACTTACTGTAAGAGAAAAACAGTACTGTCTACTAAGCTTTGTCACCAGTATATTTTTACATGCAATAAAAATAACATCTAGAACCTACACAACCAGTAATAAATGGGAGGGTAGGGGAAGTAATGAAAATAACAGATACACCAAAATTAACACATCTGTCCATAGTACCTGCATTATCATGGTAAGAAATACTACAGTAGGACCAGCAGCAGGACTTACAGAAGTGACAAAATGCATGTGCTGAATCCCTGGTCAAGGACTGAACTGGACACTTCAAGAACATAAAACAAATGCGTAATCACTGACACAACAAAGAAAGGATGTAAGCAAGAAAAAGAAAGAAAGAAAAAAAGTTTGGGCAAGAAACAAAGAAACAAACAGACAGCACATGCATAATAAATGATGCAGCTGTCAAAGTAAATGCATGGACAGTATATTAAATCTACAGATAAAGGTAAAGGTAAAGTGATCCCGTTACAGGCCCGGTGTGGGTAGAGGTATAGCTCTACTCTTCCATGACCGCGGCACTAGAAGGGGGTGAGTGGTCAGCAGCACGCCCCAGAACGGTCTGGACGAGCAGAAAATCTTGTCCCCACCAGAATTTGAGCCTGAACCGTCCAGCCTGTAGTCGGTTGCTATACCGACTGAGCTACCCGGCCCATTATACATACAGATAGACACCTTATTAATGAAGAAGATGAATTCCTATGACTATGGATGGAGCATCTGACAGCAGAAAGTGAAAGTGAAATAACAGCAACACAAGAAACCAAGCATTATGCAACACAAATATTGAAAACAGGGACAGTCAGCAAATGCAGACTATGTAAAAAATATGAGACATTACATCACTTTATATCAGCATGCCCAATATTGGTAAAAGAACAATATGTAATGTGATATTGTAGAGTGTATGCTCAGGGCTGAACTAAGGGGCAGGCCAGTCAGACAGCTGCCTGAGGCACCAACTTGTAAGGAAAAGACATCAGTGGAATAAATGAAAGTATGGTGCTAGGAAACTCAGGTTTACAGATGCAAAAAAAATTCTCCAAAAATTACCCAGAATTTGGGTATGTGCCATCAAAAATTTTCACCAGCCCTGTACTAGGACAAAAGTGTAAAGAATATTGGTTTTAAGGGCACCAAATAATTGGCCTGCCCAGGATGCCCATGTCTTGGGCCAGCCCAGTGAGTGTTCAACTACCCTTTAACATATGCAAAGAAATGGAGGGGTGAAATATGACAAGACTGTAAGTATGAGAGTGCACCAAAGACAGTAGAAACAAGTCACATAAGGTAACAAACCACATTACGTACTCAGCAAGTGACAACTGACAGAACCATCCCCAACAATAAACTAGACATCATAATCCATAATAATGGATAAGACGCATGTCTGTTAATAGATGTTGCTATTTCAGGAAAAAGCATGTGGTCAAGAAAGAGGCCAAGAAGATTTTAAAATATAAGTGAAATACAGCATATGTGAAATAAAAAAAAACAGAAGTAATATCAGTAATAATTGGGGCAACTGGAACCATCTCAAAACCATTCAAAAACTACCTAAACATACCTGGAAAGCACATCAAGAAACTACAGAAAACAGCCGTATTTGGCACTGCACATACTTCAAAATTATTAATGCAAAAGTATAAAACATTTACCATGGGACATAACATCACAATGCACCACATATTACGCCCACACAGCTGCTGTAACATTACATACTGTAGAGAAATGCTGTTTTCCTGGCATATAATTATAAACATCCTATTGATGATGATGATGATGATGATGATGAAGAAGATGATGATGATGATGATAATAATAATAATAATAATAGTTTTTGCGTGAAAAAGTAATAGTTGAGAGTCTTGATAAACACTGATTCAGAACACACTATAATTTGATACCTTTTTACTCCTTGTCATTCCAGATGGCCATTTCCCTCCAGACTTCAAAACACAACAAACAAATTGTATATAAAATTATATTTAGATGTAAATATCCTAAATGCACAATTCACATCCACATTTGCATGCGTAAAGAATGGACTAATATGCTGCAAAATTTATGTTACAACTGTGATCCTTTCTTACTCCATAAAAGCATTTATTTTATGGAGCACAAATATGACATAACACAGTGTGATGACCTTCTCAGTCAGCAAAATTCTATCTGACAAACCAGTTTGCAACATCTGAGGGTCAGCATTACTATACTCAACACAGTAAGTAAGAAAGTCTGCTTGGTTTACATTTCATTATCAAGTACAGACAAACATACTGATCTTCCTGGGACTCAAATGGAAACCTCTATCATAATAGAGTTACTGTTTCAAACTGAACATTAACAGTAACAGAAGTAATCAGAAAGTAAAGGCATGTACATATCCCCTCAGTCTGGCAGTTTCACTATAGGCCTTATGACATACATTGCACATTTTTCTTGTATAAAACTGAAGTGGAGTTCTTGGATGACCTAGGCATAGATTGAAGGATAACATGAAAATGAAACTTAAACAACCTGGGATCAGGGGCATCTAGCTTTGTCTTCAACTCAGAAGCTTTCACAACCACCATGCAGGTGCTATTGATACTAAGGCATGAAAGTAATATAAAATAAAATAGAAAATAAATAAATAAAAATAAAAAAGTAAAAAAAATCACAAAATATTAAAATAAGCATGAAAGTAAGTTACGTAAAATTCCCTGCAATGAAACTGGGTTTCATGAAAATCGGCCAAATGGTTAAAAATTATCAGTGTAGAACAGACACACTGATATAAACCTCAGTGTCCTTGTAAAATACAATAAGAAGGGCAATATGCAACCCTTTCTATTACTGAAATCAATTAACAGCTTCGTCACACACAGCTTCTTATTTATTTAAAAATACATTATCAACTGCAGGCATTAGGACAATTGTGTGACAGGTTTGATCTGGTATGATGACTTAAAAAAAAGATGAGACACCACCATGAAAGAAGAAGAAAGAACACCAAAGAACATGGGATAGAAGGAAATTTACAAGACATGAATAATACAGGATTATAAGTCACACAACACTTGCAGAAGTGGCATCTGGGGATACCATGGTGGTGAAGAGTCATGTAACACTGACTATAATAATAATTAGGAAAGATGTGGAAGCAGTTATGGACTGTTTTAAGGTACTACTGAATCATTGGGCTCCTAAATACAAATAACCAACTTTAATAGATGGTCTCAAAGCAGATCTATGGACATAATATAGGGGGTTCACATGTGATCATGAGAAGTGCAGACTGTATATCCCACAAAAGTAGAGCTTTGATTCAAGTCAAGTCAAGTCAACAGTCTATTAAGCTAGTTCTCATGTATCTGGTTTATTTGCTAACAATTTGTCATTAATTAAACTTTACCCACTATTTTGTGTACCATATATGAATATATTAAAATGGCAATTTAAAATACGTAATAACTGATGCATGCCTTTAAATGGGAGAGTTTTCATTATGATAATACCATATAAGATGAAGAAACAGAAACATAAAACTCAATGAAGGGAAAATAAACAATTCTGTTATATGACATCTATTGATGTGATGTCACATGACACAACTACCAATCACATTTAACTGAAACACAAGAAGTGCCATGAAATAAAAATAGTTAGTTGCTGAATCTGCAGTCAGGAGGACAAAGGTGGGAAAGTACTTCTGCATGTGGGTGTAGCAGTAGTGTAATAGTACTGCAATGAAGCAGGCCTCAGCATTTCTACAGGTGGCATGAAGAGTAACCAGCTGGCTAAATTGAATACACTAAGTGAACAGTGATTACAAGTGACTATGGAACCAATATCTTTAAAGAAAATTTAATTTGTTTAAAACTACACTAATACCACAGCAAGAAAAGTGTAACACATTACATCTAGTTTTAATTATAAATGCCCTCCACCTGGTGATTAACAGTAAACACAACGCATCACAGAAGTTTGAAACATCATTTATCAAAAAATATCTGACTTAAGGTAAGAAAATAATTTCTATTTCATTAGCTGCCTACAGATCAAACACTTGTTAAAAGTAATTCATAAGTAATAAATTTGTAGTTACACGAGTTTTGTCATGAATACTGCATGTACCTGCAATTACATTCTTATTTATTTACTCACCCTAAAAACTTACAGTGAACAACAAAAACAATGCTTCTTCCCATACCTCATATGTTCAAATAACTTTCTCAGTACTTTTCATTATTGTCATCTAACATCACCATTAACATCGTGTTAATATACTTTCATAAAATGAAGTATTTATTTTATCAAAAACCTCACTGCACGCTGTATAAGTTGATTTAAACCACACTCATTAAACCACTGGTGATGGACTCACTGATTTATGGTGGCAGAGGGGGTTCCAGAAGTTGGAAAAAATTATAACCTCCTAGAACCTCTCCTGCTTCTTGCAGGAGACTGTATGGTATAAATATGCAGATCTAGCATCTTGCCAGATGTCAGCAATAGGCCTCATGACTGTATGCTCACTCTATGACAGAAAGGTTGCATATGCCCACTCTAATATTTAGGAGTAACCATAATGTTCCACTTTCATACAGACCTGGCATCAATTATAATCTTAGCTGGGGGACTCTTGTACATCCAGTCATAAATCTTCACGTTCCATAAAATGCAGAGAATTTTTTTGACAAGCTGAGGAACTATTAGCTTCTCCAGACAGTCTCTGCTCCATGAAGTCAGTCAATCAAGGGGTCTGCTAGAGGCTGGTCACAATAAACTCAGCTGAAATCATCTCATGGTTCACAAGTTTGAGAAGAAACATGGATGAAAACTCCATAAGCTTTTGTCATATCTTTTCACTTCTGAAAACATAGAAAAACATTTGCAAATTTATTTTTAACTGACTTCATAAAACCTGAGGGAGGGGAAGGAGAAGGGAGAAAAAAAAAACAGAAAGATCAAGTGTTTCAAAACTTTGTACCATATTCTCTCCAGTCATTATATTCTTCGTGTATTCTTTAATAAGCAGATACAGAAACAGAAAGATGAGAACTAATTCAACCATACAATGACCTCCATACTCATGAAGCAAGGCATCAATGTAACATAATTCTTGTCAGAGCATGTGCTGAATTATCACTCATCTCATCAGCTAACAACTTGGTTACTAGCAATTGTAATTACAATGATTCTATTTTCTAACACATCCTGAGAAGTCTACCTGAAAACAGTATTTCATTACTTGTTTATGTTTCATACTCGTAAATGGATAACAACTTGAAAAAACTCCATAGTTAAAATGCTAACATAATGAGGGACTCAAAAAATAAACACCATATTATATGAAATCCTTAGCTAATACAGCATAAAATAATATTAACATGAATTGAGAGTTGGGTTCCTTGGCACGAGAGGAGGAAGTGGGCATATCATATACAGGGCAGAGTCTTATTTTTCACCATATATCTGCTTCAGGATTGGAAAACATTTAAATATAAAGAACAACTGAACAGCAGATAAGATACTTATTACATATATACATATATACACACATGATACATGGTAACAAGCTTAGCAATGAAGTTTAGTTGATCATTCTCTGATACATCACACATGTAAAGGACAAGGAAAAATCTTATATTATATTCATGTGCTTCCACCCAATAATTTTGATAGATTTTAATGTTTTTAATTATTTATTTTACATATTTTACATGTATACTGAGAAAGTTTTCAATACTGTTTAACCCAACCCTACTTTTGTATCACTTTATTATTGCTATTCAAAGTAAGGATAATTTTGTAACGTGGGATCCCACAAGAATGAAATGTAAATACCATATGTTTGACATACAATTGCATTATACCTGCTATTTAATTTTGTAAGGGCCCAATGATGGATAGATTCAATCCAAAATATGTTGCCACAGAAAAAATACAAGTTGTGTTTGAGGATTTGTTGTGTACTTTTCAATGAATTGAGAATTTCTAATTCTAAAATACCTCTGTGAGTTACTCTTTGTCCAATTATTAACTTGTCATAGTAAGTGTCACCACAGAACATACATAACTTAAAAACTGTAGTATTTACTTTTATCTTCTCCTTCTTATTGAGAATTTCTTTTCCATCTGTTGTAGTAGTACAGGGCCCTAGGATGCCTAAATACAGCTGTTGGGCGAAACGTCTGCCATGAACAGTTAATTAAGACAAAAACTAGGAAACCACTTGATCTGAACACAGCCTAAGTGAAATGTCTTTAAAGAATCCATATATAGGTGGATCGCCATATCCGCGGGTAATATATTCCAAGACCTATCGCGGTTACAGAAAACCATGGATAATGTCATACGCTATATATAATGTCATATAATGTGATATTCGTGTACCATGCATAAATATGGTAAAGTTTAATTGATACATTACGCACAGTAAGACATTACGAACATTAAAGAAATTAATAATAAAGTATACTGTAAAGCCTGGCCAATTGTACCTTTTGAACATAATACATTTCACCATGTCAAGTCCATCTAACAATTCACAGAGCTCTTCATTTTGTCTTAGTCTCCATCATAAGTCATTTTCATAGACTAGTTCAAAGATTCTTCTCAGCGTTCTCCTTTCACACACTGCTAACCTTTCATCTGATGA
>Ga0123355_10007741_pt1 | contig 16151 bp, 18 predicted proteins | sample TergutEmb28metaG_3_FD_89872 | JGI IMG/M metagenome (GOLD analysis project Ga0123355, IMG submission 89872) | Embiratermes neotenicus P1 segment gut microbial communities from Petit-Saut dam, French Guiana - Emb289 P1 | ecosystem: Host-associated > Arthropoda: Insects > Digestive system > Gut ...
ACAGGCACACTCAGCGCACGTCCGAATGTACTCGCCGGAAGAGTTGCCCCAAGTGCTGGACCAGCATGACCTCGGTAAGTACATGAATCGGGGCTCCAGACTTTTCCGGCGTGCCTCCATGTCGAGCGCGCGAATTGCCTTTACGCTGCTGACCATACCGGTGGCACTGCTGGCTCAGTCTGGTGTATGTCAGCCGTTCGGCCATGAAATCAGTGGTAGCTGTGGAGAATTGCGGGATATTCATCGATCTAATTCCATCGGTGCAAGGCTGAGTCTCGACTTCCCCACCACGTTCACCTGTGCAAAGCGAGAGATGGACGCCGCCGAAAAGTCCGACGACTCGCTGTTGTCGACTCCGTTCGCGGCGTCATCGTGCTTGAACATTGCGACAACATGCTGCTCTGAAGGGTTCCAACTCCGAAGGCCCGTGGTTTCCCTCGACCAGGAGGAACCAGCAGAAAACGGCGATTTCCCTGACGCTGTTTCAAAAAGGTCGCTGCCGGACTCAAAGACTCCTGCCTTCATCAACCCTTTCACAGACGCCCGTGTTTGGTCTTTTGTCCCAACGCCCCCACTGGAGATCATCGGCACGCCAATGCGAGGGGCAAAGACCGACAACCCATCCAAAGACTCCAAGCCAGCGTCCCCCCTGCGGAAGGAGAAATCCGGACAGATCGATTTCAACCAGAACATCTTTTACAGGAACCGGCTGGATTTCTCGTTAGACGGCGGATGGCTGCCCATCAACATCCCTTTCGTGTTCGACGTTTTCCTGGGCGACGGGTATACCATGACGTCACTCAGGTATACTCTGGTGCCCATCATCGTCTCCGTCCGCTGGCAAATGGACAGTGTGGGTGGACCCTGGATTTTTCGCGGTAATTGGGAACTGGAGACCAGCGCAGCCGTCACCCTGATCCCACGCGGACCTGAGACTCGTTATTTCGCCTGGATCATGGGCATTCGAAGAAACTTTGTACCACGTCGCGGAAGGTTCGCACCTTATTTTGATGGACGACTGGGCCTCGGGGGCATTAACGCAAAGGAACCTTTGGGAGTCCTTTATGCGCAGGGGCAGGACTTTACCTTTACAGTGAATATGGGGAGCGGAGTTCGATATGGCATCAATTCCCGGTACTCAATTTCCGCCGGCTTGAATTGGATGCACATTTCCAATCTCTATCTATCCCAGCCGCAGTTCTCCAACTACGGCATCAACGTTTACGGACCCATGCTCGGATTCAATGTTCGGCTAGGCAAACCTCGTTATCAGGGCTCAGAGTAGAAGTCGATAATCTGCGATAAGAGATTTCCAGTTGCAGCACCGCGCAAAGATTGGAGAAGGATTGGCTGGGATAAGGTTGAGCGGTCTGATTGCTGCGATTGGGTTATCCATGGCATCGGGCTGCGGCGGGCCACATGCAGTTCTTAACTTCATGGCTCCCACCGAAGTGACCGCCGGTACTCCGTTCACCGTTACCGTGACCGCAACCGTCGAAGGAAAGCGGGACACAATTATTGATAGCTACATCATGTTCACCAGCTCCGATCCAGACGCAGTTCTCCCCCCTCAGTATCGATTCACTCCCGCGGATGCAGGTTCCCATACCTGGACGGACGGCTTCACCCTGATGAGCCCGGGCAATCAGACCATCTCCGCCACGATCTACGATGCTCCCGGCATTCACGGCAGCGTGGTGGTGGCAGTGACACCCTGATAGGAAGCTTACACGGATGGAGTGTGAAGCGACGTCCTTGCGGGCGGGCACATAAGCGACCCGCTGCCCTGTCAGATGAGATCGCGGGCGGTCGTGGCACTTGCGTTGACCTGCAGCGTACATCGCGATCAGTTCACTTCGAAACCGTCTCCCCATCCCCGTTCGCCCAGCCCGCTTCCTTCTTCCTTCGGTTCCTGCCTCGCCTTCCACCGGTCATCTACCCAAGCGTCAAAACCTCCGGCCGGATAGCGATTGCCGATGTCATGGCAGTGCGCGTTCGTGATCTCGCCGTTCGGTCCTTTCAGAGTATCGCGCCCGACTTTGCGGCCATCGTTAAGCCCGTTTTCCAGGCCATCTTTGCAGAATTGGAACCCGGCGCTTCATTTGTCCTGCACCAGCGCGATGGGTTCACGGGGATTAGGCCTGCGCCCACACCTTGTGGACCGCAGAAATGGCAGACCATCACCACTACGCTCACGGTGACTCTGGAGCCGATATCCGCTTGGGAGTTTGTCAGTTTGGCTTCTTGCATTCAGTTCGAACGTCTCTTTAAGATCCAACTCAGGAAAAAACAGGCTATGTGGTTTCCTCCGCAGGCGATACTCAAAACGAAGTCGATGCTCCAGGGCGGTCTCGTCCGCCTCACCAACTGTGTGTTGAATGCAGATGCCACCGACCTCGGGCGCGCCCTGAGAAGAAAAGCGCGGGATGAAACGGTTGGCTTCGTAGAAGAACACATGCTGCAAGCGAAAGTCTTTCGCAACAAGTGGAAGCTGCTTGAAGCCGCGCTAAGGTGTGTCACCCCTGATGCAGGGAACCTGTTCTGCGAGTTCGGTGTTTACCGGGGCGATACGATTAACTTCATTTCGGCACGGACACAGAATATGGTGTTTGGATTCGATTCGTTCGAGGGACTCCCTGAGGATTGGTTTTTGGATGTGGAAAAAGGAACATTTCGCCTGAATCGCCTTCCTCGGGTTCGGAAAAACGTGACGCTGATAAAGGGCTGGTTCAATGAGACCCTGCCCAGATTTGCATGTGAGCACCAAGAAAATTGCTGCTTCCTGCACATTGACGCCGATCTTTACTCATCTTGCAAAACGATATTTGATGTTCTCGGAAACCGCATAGGGAAAGGTACGGTGATCGTGTTCGACGAGTTCTTCAACTATCCGGGTTGGCGACAGGGAGAGTTTCTGGCTTTTCGAGAGTTTGTGTCCGCACGGCAGTTGCAATTCGAATACTTAGGATATGTCATCGTTGCCGAACAGGTCGCAATCCGGATTAAGTAACCCAGGAGTGTGTGGCCACGTCTCCGCCGCACAGGCAGAAGTCGCAACCGGACGTTAAAATACTCAAAATGCCCGGGTTCGCGACTCACTGGATGACTCTTCTCGGTTCCTGCCGGGTTCGGCGCACCCATTTTTCGGAAAGCGCAAAGAATCCCTCTCGGATTCTCTGGTGGATTGCCGGGTGCTGGCGCTTTTCCTTTGACGCATGGCTTACCTCACCGTTCCTTACTTCCAGCGCTAAGTTCACGCAGATTGACATCAGGTAATAGTCCTTCCGCCCGCGAGTCCCCGGGCGGTCTGCGTGGGAAGAACATATGTCGCCACATGTCAATTGGGGTTGCCAATCAGCACAGCGTCCCAGGTAAGTGAATTGCTCGCACCTGCCGTAATTGTGACTGTCGTGCCCGAGACGGACACTTTGCATGAAATCGCTGTACCCGGCACCTTGGAAGCCGCATCGATACTACAAGTAGCAAGCGGCGTTTTGGCGAAGCTGCTGGCAATGGAAAATGTGCAGGTAGTGGTACTGGACATTGAACAACTCCCGGCGAATGTACCAGTGGCTACCTGATTCAAGTGGCCACCCAGGGTGACCTGAATTGGATATTGGTCATCGTAGCCAACGGTGGAGTTATCCCCAAATCGATAATGAGGAATGTAGACTTTCGTGCTCGAATAGCCACTGATCGAATTGCTGATCGCGGTAGCGAGCGGTGCTCCGGTGGAGCTATTGTAGATGAAAACGTTGTCGAGTTTGATCCCATAAGTGTTGCCGCTGGCAGACTGCGAGATAGATACTCCCGTGACGCCGCTTGAGGATCGAGCTGAAATGAAACCGTTCTGGAAAGTGACCGATTGTACATCCCTGATCATGACCTGAGCCGTACCCGAGGTACCAGCGCCTTCAACATGCACATCTTGGAATAGAACATTACGCACTCCACCCTGCGTGCCGTTTCCATTGATCTGAATCGCGGACTTGCCGCTGCCGGGGTTCTCGTAAGCTCCACCCATAAAGTGTAGATCAGAGATTGCCGCCGCAGGCAGACCCTGAATGGAAAGCGGAATTGCGCCCGCCACGTTGAAACCGTTCGACCACACATTGTCGATATGGATGACCCCGGAACCAGAGCCATTGCTGCCCACGGTGCCCCGAATCTGCAGTCCGATCGAGGGAAATTGAAAGATAACCACGTCGCGCACGTAACTGTTCACTGCCACATCATCGAGGTCGAGCATTGCCTGGGAGACGGTTGCCGACGGGTTGCCTGTAAGCATCACATTAGACAGTGCGAAGAATTCCTGATTGCCAGTCCTGTTGCAGTTCGAGACCAGCGCGCTGACATTGGCGGTTGCGGCCAGGACAAATCCGCCCTGCGATCCCTGCCCATTCCCCCAGCCTTCCAGCATGGAGCCGCCGCAGATGTCAAGCGCATCGACCCCTCCGGTGACGGTCACGTTGAAAACCGTCGAAGAATCAACCAGAAGCTGGACCTTGGGACTCGTCCCGCTGGCCGCTCCCAAGGTCACATTGGCGGCCCAGGTCTGCGTTGTCGCTCCGTACCCTCGCGCATCGATGATTCCACCATAGGTCGGCAATTTCGCCAACGCTGCACGAATCTGAGCATCAGCCGTAGAACCAGACTGCTGATCAGCATACACCACGGCATTTACTTGATTGAATGCTTCATTGCCTGTAAGTTTGTGAGTGTTTTCAGCACTCACTTCACCAGGGTTCTGCGGCCACACCGGAATCGTTGAGCCTGACGAGAGTAAAAGAATTGCCAGCAAACGCAGCATTGTGTGGCTCCTCATTTGTGTGCACCCACGGACTTTTTTCCAGACGACTCAGGACCCGGTGTAGAGCTGAAAGGGCGCCCAGTAAAACGGCTTGCGATAGGAGGAACTGGATCGCAGGAACGTGAGTTTGGCATCCCGCAAAGCGGTGTCGGGATTCTTTCCTTTTTTCAACTCCAGGTAGAGTTCGTCCATGAGTTGGGGCGTGGAGACGTCACTGACCTCCCACAGAGCGCCAATGACATTGTGTGCCCCGGCACGGAGAAATGCCCACGAAAGGCCTACGAGACCTTCGCCGGAATAGGCGCGTGATCCGGCGCCGAAGCAGGTGGAAATCGTGACCAGCTCGGCCCGAACCGGGTGATGAAGAATGTCGCGGGCATACAACTTGAAGGAATCTTCCTGGGTATTCGAGCGTGACAGGACGATCGCAGAGTCCAGAGGGCTGATCCGGTTCGCGGTGCCGTGGGCGACGAAATGGATGTAGGAATACTGCTCGGGCTTGCTGGCAAGGTACGCGGCCGGCGTTGCCTGCTCGCGGGTGAGTACTTCCTGCTGGCCCGGCTGGAAGTGCTTTTCGATGCTCTCGATTTCAGCCGGTGCTTTTTCGAGTTCAGGATAGGCCCCGTTCTCCGCTACCGCATTCCCCAGGAGAAGCAGTTTATCGGCATGCTTTTGAGCTGGGCGTGAAGCGGCGAGCAGGTGCAAGGAACTGGCATCTGCGATCGTGACGTCTTCGATCCAATAGTGAGGTGCGGAGCCGGGAACTAATAAGGTCTCGAAGTTCAGCGTGTTCAGGCCGCCATCAGGGATGATGAAGACTTTGGCGTTCCGCGGCACAAGATTGGCCGCCGGCTCAACCAGAGTGTGATAGAGGGCGAGCCCGTCGTCAGTTGTTCGCTGTAGAAACTCCTGTTGCTCGGCGAGAGCTTTTCGATAGCGCTGCGCGACCGGTTCAATTGCGGACTTCGGCGGCAGAGTGAACATTGCCGTTTTCAGCGGGGTAATGGCCCACAAATAGGACTGCTTTTCGCCAAGCCAATAAAAGAGGATGGTGCCGTCCACTTTGCGGGCGGTCGCCTGAGCATCGGGAGCGTCCGGTTTGAAGCTGGCGTCTTTCTGCAGTAGCCCCAATCCCTCGGACAGGGCGCGGCCCCGCTGGTATTCGGCAATTTGCAGAGCTTCGTTGGTTTTTCCTCTCTCGACCAGTAAGTGGATGTAATCGTCATAAATGCCTGCCGCATTGGCTGGAAACGGCAGCGACGTGACTTCACCCAGGGCGTAGCGGGCGCTCTCGAAAGTGCTCAGCGCAGCACGATATTTGCGCTCGGCGGCCTCCGGATGGTTTTCGTCCTGATAGAGCTGTGCCAGGGAGTGCTCAGACTCCCACTTGAGAAAGACATGGCTCTTGGGATCTTGCTCGATCTCGCGATAGATCGTTTCCGCCTGCTCGGTATCATGCATGCGGGCGGCTACGCGCCCCTTGATCAGCATGGGATAGAGCACGTCGAGCTGGTTGCCGTCTTTGGGAACCAGGGCGATGGTTGTGTTGGCGTAATCACGGGCCTGGTCGAGTTTGCCAGTGCGCTCGGAAACGGTGGCAAGCGAGTCAAGCGCGTCGATGACGTCTTGTTTGTTAGTTTGGTGCGCCAGGTCGAGCGCTTGCTTGTAGGACTGTTCGGCTTTATCGAAGTCCCCTTCGTCGAGATAGATATAGCCAGAACTCGTGAGCCAGCTTGCCTCGTTAGTCGTGGCACCAATCTTGTGAGCGCCATTTCTCGCTTCTAACAGCAGGTCGAGGGCCTTCGCGTGCTCCCCAAGCTTGTAGTATGCCCAACCTTCATTGCCCAATGCGGTCTGAGCTATAAATTCGGCCCCGATGGCCGCAGCTAACTTGTAGGCAGCGTTGGACCAGTCCATCGTCTCGTCATAGTGCTCTTGCTGCAAGGCCGACCAGCCGAGATCGAGCAGGGCGCTGGCTTCCTTGAACGAGTCTCTTTGCTCGCGGGCAGCGGCCAAAGCGGATCCGAACAGACCACGCGCCGCCTCGAACCTGCCCCGACTCATCTCCATCAAACCGCGTTCGAGGGTTACGCCGGTGCAGTCCGGCGACCTGGAGGCGCCGCACAATTGTTCTGCCTCTCGGAGCTTCTGCTCGGCTTCCGGGAAACGATGCAGAGCCGTGTACGCCGAACCCTGAATCCTGGCTTTCCGTATCGCCAGGTCCCCTGACGGTCGGGTCTCCTCGGCGGCAATGAGGGGAAGTATCTTGTCATTCATGCCCCTCCATGCGACCGCTTCTGCCTCGAGAAGCAGGAACTTCCAGGCCCACTCCGGCGAGCGACCGTGGAACCGTTTGTAACCCGCAGACGCCTCTTGTTCAGCCTGCGCCAATTGACCGGCGTTGAAGGCATGCATGGCATGGTCAAAACTGGATTGGGGATCGTCCGGGCGGTCACAAGCAGATGAGAATGCGATGACCAATACAAATGCCGCGACGAATGAAAGGATCGTCCCGACAGCTCTCATGGGACGGCTGCTTTCTTGACTAGCCGCCGACACCCCTTCCATTTACGTGGGCGCTTGCCACGCCCGAACTCCCGGCTGCCAGGCAACCCATCTCCAGGCGGATCATGGTGAGATAGTACGAATTGTGTTTTACCGTCAGCTCGGCGAGAAAGATGTTTCCGAAGTCCGGGATATGAATCACGTGGCCGAACGTCTGCGCCGGGGGCGGGATCTGGATCGACCTCCCGTCCGCAGCTTTCACGCTGATGTCCTTGATCTCGACATGTTCTACCAGGGAACATGTGATCCCGCCCCATTCGCTGCCTTTCTTCTGGCTCGCGTCGTTCACTGCTGAATTCTTTTCTTCGCCGTTTCTCTTCCTGTCGTTCTCGCGAGCCTCCTCCGCCTGCCGCTCGATGTCGGCATAGTCGACCGTGAAGCCATAATACTTCTTCGCCAGCGACGCGTCATCATCTCTGAGACGCATCTTCTCCCGTTCTGTGTCGGCGAGGCCTCCAATCTTTTCTTTCAGCCTCTGATACTGAGCCTCGATCGCGTTCATGAGCCCAGTCCCCTTGTTTACGGGCAGCGCGCGTTCGCCCTCGGCGCGTGCGCCTGCCAGATCAAGCTTCAGGTAGGGCTCTGCTCGGTGCCGGGCGATTCTCAGATTTTCGAAATGTGTGCCAAGAAACGTGACGTGGGGACAGTATTGCCCGGGTATGTGCGTCGTGGAGATTTGCGCGACGACCCGGTCCGCGGTCACTACGTTCAGAACGTTCAGGTCTTCGACCACCGAAGTCGCGAGCGTTACGGATGCTCCGTCGTGCTTCTCGCTCTGGTGTCCTGAAACCTGGGTGTGGGCGGCTGTATACGAGAAGATCCCTTCCAGACGGAAGTTTTTGGCATGCTGCGAGAAATAGTTCTGCTGGGCTCGCTCTTCGACCGTCAGCTCGGCGAGATTACCCTCCAGTTTGACGAAGGCCTGCTTCTTGATCTGCTCCTCGAACGGCAATTTCAGTTTGCCGGCAAGGGCATGGGCTTCCGCATGGAAATAGTGCGACCGTGCATTGGGTGCCATCTGCTGTGCTCCGTTGGTTTGAGCTGGCTACTGGATTTCGAATTCAATCGGATGCCGGCTGAGTTCTTTGCTCTCGCCAGCAGGGTTGATGCCGTGTACCACCAGCGTGTAAGTGCCGGGCAGGCGGTTGCGTCCAGGAATATAGATCTGCCGGTCTTCGCCGGCCGCTGCTAGAGAAATCGGCCCCGACCACTCCAGCTTTCCCGCCGGATTATACAGGTCTACCACGTACGACCGGAATCCCTGCTGCGGAGGGAAGTTCACCAGCAAGCCGAAGCCCTCGCCTGGGTGCGCTTTCAGGATCGTCGTATCTGCCCCCCGCGTACTGACGTTCACCGACGTCCAGGGGCCGATCTGGGGTTCATTGGCCGCCCGCATCAGCTTTGGATAGGTTACGAAATTCTGATAACCGATGAGCGCCAGTAGTAAGGCGAGCGCCGGCACCGCAAATGCTGGCCGAAACCAGGCGAACCATCCCGGCTTCGCCACAGTCCGCACCGGCTCCTTCACCACCGGAGGGACGGCTGGTTCCGCGAGTATCCCTTTACTCTGTTCTACGAACATGGCTGCGGCGCGCACGTCGAGCGCGCAATCCTGGCAGTCAAACAGGTGTTCCTCGAACTGATCCCGGAGTTTGGGATCGAGCTCATCCAGCAGATACCTCTCGGTCGCTTTTTGACGGACCGCCTCTTCATGGTCCATGATCGATCCCCCTCACAAAACATAGTGAGTTGCAGTACCGATTCGTTTCAGCGCTTTCCGGCCATCAATGCTCCCGGTGGCCGGGCCGCAACATTCTTTAAATACAAGGACTTGAAAGCCTGTTTTGCTCGATGAAGCAACACCCGGAGGTATTCGCGATCGACTCCAAAGTCGCGGCAGACTTGATCCTTGTCGCGTTCCTCCAGGAAAACCTCGCGCAGCAGCCTGCGGTCTCTCTCCGGCATTTCGTCCAGGATCTCGCGAATCTTCTCGGCCATTTGCTTGTTCGCGATTGCGCCCAGCACGTCCACATTCGCGGCCGCTATCTCCGGTGGGTCTTCGTCGTCCAGCGAATCGTGGCGCGAAGATGCGCGGTAGTGCTCCAGTAAGACGTTGTTGCACATGGAGTTCACGAACGCTCCAAGGCGCTCGGGCTGGCGGATTTTCCCGTCTCTCAATGCCGCGAAGACGCGGCTGAAGGTCTCCTGTCGGATGTCTTCGATCGCCTGCGGTGAATTCAGGCGGGAGCGCAATTTCAGCTGGATCAACTCACTGAAATAGGCCACGAAATGTTCCTGCGTACGGAAGTCTCCGGCCTGAAGACGCTCGACGTAGGCTTCGTCAAAGGATTGGAGTTGCAAGCACCGCCCCTCGCAGATGCTGGTGGCAGGTAGTTTAACACTTTCAAAACAAGCAGATAGCGCCGCTGTAACGAAAGAACCGAAACGCGCACTATCCTCCAGCAGCCGATGAGGCCTTGTCACACAATGAAAGAACCAGATGTGACGCCAGCGGGTTCGCTGCACGCCAGCAAGGGTGCTTCACGATGGGAGCGGCCAGGGGCCTTCCAGTGCGCGATATTGCGGGCCCTTGAGCTGCCTCAACTTCATCGAGATGTGTTTTTCTTGAGAGATATTCAAGGACACAGCTTGACTGAGATCGCGGCCATTCTCGGAATTACCGTCGATACAGCGCGGGTGAGATTGAAGCGCGCGCGCCGCGCCCTTGATCACTACGAGTGATTCCGTCGCCACGAGGCGTCCTGAGTGACGGTTCTGGCGAATTCGCTTTCGCGAAACTGGTCCGCGAACAGCCGCGTCCCCCATCTAACCGGGTGGGGGACATGCGGTTCTCTCCCGGTCGACCGCGAAACCCCTGGCTCGCTCGAAGTACGAAAGGATTCTCGCATGCCCAGCATTCTTTCGCTCTTCTGGACTGTCTTCCGATAGGTTCAGCCACTTCAGTCTCATAGCTTCAGCCACTCAGTCTCACACTGGTTCTCTTCTCGCTCTCGGCGGTCCCTGCCAGGATCTTCTTCGACATTCATTTGTCAGTGTTCGACAGGTCTGTTGGAGAGATGAACTTGTGGAAGTGCAAGGAGTTCGCGCGTCACAGAGAGTGAACGCTGAGACAGGTGTATGCGGCCAAAAGCCCGAAGATCGCCGGATCCGTTTCCCCTTCGGTTCCGGCGATCTGAAGGGCCTGCACTTCCCCCGTTTGCAGGCCCTTTCACGTCGGGTCTATTGAATGAATAGCAGTCACCGCCACTGCGGGACTTCTTCACTCAACTAGTAGTGCAGCAACCAGGCTTTTCGTTTCAGGGAAAAGCAAAAGTCCGGTGACTTCCGAGCGGAGTCTTGCTGGTCGTAGCCGTCGGGGCCAGTCGCCCGCGTCGCTGGCAGGCGTAAGAAGCAATGCCAGCTCCTTTAAGCTGCGTATGTTCTGATTTCGTAACGCGGAACCGGGGTGGTAAACCGAAGCGTGAAGGGCTTGAGACGAAACGCCTGCGCGGTTCGAAGCGAATGGGTACCGCAATCGCGCAAATCCAGGATGACCTCGGGACCTTAATCCACGCACGGTACAAGGCTGTGCAGTTCGCTTTCCCTGTCTGGTGGAGGTTGGGGGCTACCGTGCATCTCGGAAAACTCCCTGTGGGCGTCAGCGCCACGGCGCACGTTGTAAACTGCATTTCCTTTGGGGATTTCGAGAGATGCTGCCCCCCGGATTAGTCCTGAATACGCCCGGCAATGTTTAGGCTGTGGAAAACCCCGCCCCACGATTGCACGTGGTGACTTTAGCGGTGGTCACTGCCATGTTATTCTGCGGCAGCCGGGTTTCTTCTAATATCATTGGCATCCACCAGCTTGGGGTGCCCCTTGGGATCCCTGTCGTCATGTCGCATTCTCGTCGTCGATGATTTCCACCCATGGCGAGAGTTTGTCTGCGCACTGGTTGGCACACGGAAGCAATGGCAGATCGTGGGCGAAGCGGCCGACGGCATGCAGGCAATTGAGAAAGCACTCGAAACCAAACCGGATGTGGTTCTGCTCGATGTGGGCCTTCCCGCGTTAAGCGGAATCGACGCCTCCAGCCGTCTTTGTGAAGCGGTTCCGGGCGTAAGAGTGGTTTTTCTGACGGCATATCAGAATCGTGAGATTGTCCACGCGGCGTTCAGCAACGGAGCGCAGGGTTATGTTCTCAAGGCGCACGCATACACTGAACTGCTGACGGCTGTGGAAGCCGTTCTACGGGGGGAAAAGTTCCTGAGCAGTCGAATCCAACGCTGAAAGCTAGGCTGCAGCCGCGCGGGCATCTGTGCCCTGTTCGAGCAGCCGCAATTCGGCTTCTTGCAGTCGAAATTCAGCGAAGCCACAATCCGCGCACACCCGAAGTTCCGGAAACGTCCAGACGGTCTTGGTCAAGTTCTTAAGTCCCGGAAAGTGGATATTGACTTCGCAAGGAAAACTGTTTTGATTTCGCGATCGGCAAAGCCTGCAGGCCATGAGATCCTCCAACTTGACGGGAAACAGGAGCCAAGCGATGGTGCAGGCGGCAGCTGGTTGGAGGTGGCGCAATCCCATCTGTCGACAGACTCTGCTGCTGCTCTGCCACCATTTACCCACCACGATCTTAGAGGAAAGACTTCTCTGCGCCTCAAACTTCCTTGGATTGTTACGGAATGCGAACAGGAGTTCGGAAGGGGCTCGATTGTGCCAGCCGCACAGAACAGCAGGAGCGCCCCTCCGCTTCTGGCTCTGTTGTCGACAGCGCTCGTCTGTGGCTCCGGTTCGAGCTCACCGGTGAGGGGTCTTTCGATTATTTACTCTTGCCCCGCCCGGTGCGCCGGCGGGGCCTGCGGACGGTTCTCACCTTCCCGCTTTTCCCTCCACCGCAGAAGAACTGATCACCACCATCGGACTCGAGCCCCGACACGCCTGCCCCATGGGGCATCTCGAGGCTCTCCAAAACCTCTCCGGTCTGAGGATCGATTCGCCTCAAATCACTCTCGTCGCCTTCCAGAGTGGCGTGCCACAGTTCTCCATCGACCCAGGTGACCCCGGTGACGAAGCGGTTCGACTCGATCGTACGAAGAATCGCCCCGGTCTCGGGATCGACCTGGTAGATCTTCCGATTCCGGTAGTTACCAACCCAGAGCGTACCTTCTGCCCAGGCGAGCCCTGAGTCACCACCGGCTCCAGGCGCCGGAATCGTGGCCAGCACACGCCCGGTCTTGGGATCGATCTTATGGATGCGATCCCCGGCGATCTGAAACAGGTGCTTTCCGTCGAAGGCTGTTCCCGCATGCGCAGCGACATCAATCGAGCGCAGCATTTTCCCGCTCGACGGATTAAAAGCGTTCAGCTTGTCTCCGGAAGCAAACCAGACGAGCTCCCCGTCATAGGTCACGCCGTGCACTCTGTCAGCGTCCGGAAAGGGCCCGTACTCGCGGACGATTTCGGCGGTTGATCGATTCATGCTTCCATCCTAATGGCCCAGGCGAGGAGCGGGAAGCAACAAGATCGTGGTGAATCCCGGCACCGGCGGTGTGATCCAGCGGCGGGCTCGCGCCTGACCAAACGACTGTACCTTGCCTGCCGCCGCAAGCGAGTCGAGCGCGCGCTGCACGGTGCGCTGGCTGGCGCCAAGGGCAAGCGCCAGGGCGGAACTTGACCACGACTCACCGTCGGCGAGGAAAGCCAGCACTGCCCCATGCTCCTCTTCGACAGGCCGCGCCAGAACGACCACCTTGCGTCCGCGGCCCGCCCTCAGGGCAAAGCCACGCTTCGTCGCGCTGATGCCGGCCAGGTTGCGAAGCATCCTGCGGAGCCGCGCGATTTCCACACGCAACCGCCCGCGATGCGATTCATCGACGAACCTGGCTCCGAATACGCGCGCAAGGAGTTGGTCTCTCGGCAGGTCTCGCGGCCATGCTTCGCCCAGCGCGCGTGCGAGCGCGAATAGAACCGGACGTGTCGCAAGGGAAACCACCGTGGTCCCGTTCCGCACAACATAGCGACATGCATCCACCACCAGCGCTTTTGACGCCAGCAGCGTTTCCACGTCTTCGAGCAGGAGCAGTCTTTCCTCGCCATTTGCAACCAGTCGCGCCGCCGGCGTATTCAGCAGGCGGCACGCGCTTTCGACCTCCGCCGTCAAGGCCGGAATGCGTGCGTCGCGCGCGGCATCCTCCGCCCGGGCCACGGCAACGCGCGCGGCCTTCGTTCGGAGGCGGCGCATCGCGATCCCTGCGACCACGAGTTCGTGAGCGGTCCTCAGCGCTGACGGGAAGAGCGTGGGATCAAGCTCGGCGAGCATCTGCTCTGCGCCGGCGAGACGGCCGATCAGCAGGAGCCGCCGGACCTCGAGATACCGCGCGAACGCGGCGTTCAATCGATCGCCGTGCGCCTCGAGCGTTGTCCGCGCGGCGTCGAGGGTTTTCGCGGGCCATCCAAGATCACGCGAGACCAGTGCGATCTCGGCCTCGGCAACAATGCACCTTGCACGGGCCACTGCCTCTGCCGGACGGAATGCGCGGATGGCACTTCGCAGAAGTTCCTTCGCCCGCGCAAAATCCCCGAGTTGTGCCATGGCAATGCCCCGAAGTGCAAGCGCGGGTGCGTCAGCGCGCAGTGCGACGCTCTTCAATGCGCCGAGCGGATCACCCGCCGCCAGCGCCCGCGCCGCCGCCGTAATCAGCGAGTCCATTGGAATCCCGACACACTTGTCACTCTCATCCTCTCCGTAGTTGGCGGTAAATATATCGCATGACAGGCAAGCGCCATGTCAGATCGAGAAAAGAACCAGAGGAAACCAGGACCATGATGACTCACAATACCGGAACACGCGAACAATGGCTGAAAGCACGCATCGAGCTGCTCAAGGCAGAAAAGGAATTCACGCGGCGCGGCGACGAACTGGCGCACCAGCGGCAGGAACTGCCCTGGGTGCCCATCAACAAAGGCTATCGCTTCGAGACCGACAAGGGCAGCGCTTCGCTCCCAGACCTGTTTCAGGGGCGTTCGCAGCTGCTGGTGTACCACTTCATGTTCGGTCCCGACTACCAGGCGGGATGCCCCTCCTGCTCGTCGATCGCCGACGGCTTCAACGGAATCGCCGTTCACCTGGCCAACCATGATGTCATGCTCTGGGCCGTGTCGCGCGCTCCGCTCGCGAAGCTCGAGGCGTACAAGCAGCGTATGGGATGGACCTTCCCCTGGGCGTCCTCGTACGGTGGCGACTTCAACTTCGACTTCAACACCTCGTTCACCGAACAGGAACAGAGCGAGAACGGCATTGAATACAACTACCGCCGCGAGAAGGTATTCGACCGGCGCTCGGGGCAGGAGGGCGGCGGCGCCAGCGCACAGTCAGCGGCCATGTGCGGAACCGACGCACCCACCTATACTCGCGAACGGCCGGGAGTGAGCGCCTTCGTACTCGAAGACGGCGTTGTCTATCACACGTATTCCGCCTACGCCCGCGGAGTCGACGGCATCTGGGGAATGTACCAGTGGCTCGATCGCGCTCCGAAAGGACGCAACGAGACGGGCCTCTGGTGGAAGCGCCACGACGAATATGGCAGGGGATGAACAAGGTCGTGAGTGTAGTGCGGCAATTGCGGGACGGGAGGTCACGACCATGGTTTCGGAGCGATCCTCACAGCAAGTCTTCTTCGCAATGTCAGGGCTGCTGTTCGCCGGGAGCGCAGCGCTGACGATCGTCTCGTCCCGGTCGATGTCGGCGATGGGCGGGATGCCCATGGGCGGCTGGACAATGTCGATGGCATGGATGCGGATGCCCGGAGAAACATTTCTGGGCGCCGCCACCTCGTTCCTCGGTATGTGGGTCGTGATGATGGCGGCGATGATGCTGCCATCCCTGGTCCCGATGTTGTCCGGGTACCGCCAGGCCGTCAGCAAAACCAGCGAAGCGCGCCTGGGAGTCCTGACCGCGCTCGCAGGCCTGGGATACTTCGTCGTTTGGACTCTGTGCGGAATGGCAATCTATCCGCTTGGAACGGCGCTGGCGGAGATCGAAATGCGGCAAGCCATGCTGGCGCGCGCGGTCCCGATCGCCGACGGCGTGGTCGTCGTAATTGCCGGCGCGCTCCAGTTCACCGCCTGGAAGGCGCATCACCTTGCGCGCTGCCGCCAGGCGCCGGCACGCGGCCGGACGTTGCCCGCCGACCCCGCCACAGCCTGGCAACAGGGCATATGCTTCGGACTGCACTGCGGCTACAGCTGTGCCAATCTCACGGCAATCCTGCTGGTAGTCGGAATCATGGATCTGCGCGCGATGGTCGCCGTGACCGCAGCCATCACCCTCGAACGCCTCGCACCCGCCTCGGACCGCGTGGTCGAAGCCATCGGAGCCGTCACCGTCGCGGCAGGGATGGTCCTGATCGCGCGGGCGGGGGCGGGAGTGCTCGGATGAGGCGTTCGCGATGGTGCGCAAGGACTTCACTCACGCTGCTATCCCCGAATCACCTTGGTTGACCTGCGGGGAGTTAATCGCGAAGTAGTCGATGAGTTAACGGCCGAGGTAATAAGTATCCTTATACCAGTCTAACATCGGGGTACGGCACGAGGCGCAGGTACTAATTAGCTCGGGAGTGGGTGCTTACATGCTTGACTTCCTCGGATCAAGGCAGGGTTCACCGTCCGGCCGTCGTTTCGCAGTCGAACATGTACCTTTGATTCGAGTAGTGCCGACCGACAAAACCGCAGATCTTGACTTTCGACGTATGCTGTATCGGTGCTGCTTCTTCCAATAAGA
>Ga0123355_10007742_pt1 | contig 16150 bp, 9 predicted proteins | sample TergutEmb28metaG_3_FD_89872 | JGI IMG/M metagenome (GOLD analysis project Ga0123355, IMG submission 89872) | Embiratermes neotenicus P1 segment gut microbial communities from Petit-Saut dam, French Guiana - Emb289 P1 | ecosystem: Host-associated > Arthropoda: Insects > Digestive system > Gut ...
ATATAAAATGTGAATAATACAGGAACCAAATACGTTAGATTTATGAAACAAACTGCATTTTGAAGAGGAAAAAAGGACAGTATATGCCATGTTTAAAATATTCAGTACCTGTATTTGTTGAATAAATATATAAAATGCAACTTTTAGAGGTTAGCGGTGCGGTATGACCACTATAGTCGTCGTTAGGCGTCAAAGGGTTAATCTGAGAAACACGTATTTTGATGTTTAGATCCTGGCTTTTTACCCAGAACAAGTGAAGTAACTGAGGCAAGAGTGCAAATTGAAGATGTATATAATTCTTGTGTGTGTGTGTGTGTGTGTGTGTGTGTGTAAACCTGCAGTATCCTTGTATGTGGATTTTGTCTGTTTAAATTGGCACAGGATCTGTAATAAATTCTTTGAAACTGTGTCACTCATTCAGTATTTGGGAATGACTCTTAACAGATCAGAATATTATCTTTGAAAAAGTTAATAGGAGTTTAATTTCTGTGAGTGTTTGTCACATTTTAGTTCAGAGTACTTGGTACAGCCATCTGTTCAAAAGTAATGATTGGAGTACTATGTACAGTATGCACTTCTACCTGTTAATCTGTGCAGATCTGAAGCTTGGTCTCTTGCATAAGGAAGAACATAGAATGACAGTGTTGGAGAATATTGTTCTTGGGTAATCTGTAATGAGGAATTTTACAATTTGCACTGTTCTTTTATTAGAATTATCAGTTGAAGGAGGATGAGGTGCATGGGTATGTAAGTACGCATGGCAGGTGAAAAGTATGTGCAAAGTTTTTGTTGGGAAGTGTTAAAGGAAGAGGTCACTTTTAAGAGCCAGACGTCAGTGAGAAAATAATATTGAAATGTGCCTTAAATATTGTGGAAGGGTGTAGATTGGATTAATGTGGCTCAGTACAGGAATGGATGGTGGGTTTTTGTGAATGTGATAATGGAGTATCAGGTTCTGTTACGGGCATGGAATTTATTGAACACTTGAGCAACTACAACCCCCCAATATTTTAGCATGGCACTTTGAATGTTATATCTCAGATTATGTGTGATAATTATATCCCTTATTGTAGAGCACTCTTATGTCTTTGTGATCCACCCTGTTGTGGGTGTTTGGAAGCTAAGTGTTGTGCTGTATTTCATGGACCATTAGGCATGCCAAGATTTTTAGAAGCCAAATCTAGGAAAAAATTCCGTTCGCATTGTGAGCCGAAATTCAGGAATATGTACACAAGTATGAAGTTTCTGCTGGTCATATACACAGAAAGTATGGTTGTATCATGTTTTGTGTGTGTGTGTGTGTTATAAACACAAAAATTGTGTTGGGGTTGCATGTGTGAGGTCTGTTATAAACACAAAAATTTTGTTGTGTTGTGTTTGTGCTTGCGTGTGTGTGTGTATATGGGGGGGGTCTGTTATCCAGTTCTTTACCTCCATGTAGGTTACAGATATGTACGACAAGAGTGGCTATTCCTCTGCAACTTTCATATTTCTTTTTTTTTTTTTTTACTCCTTTCATATATCATTCTCGCATATGGAAGTAATGCAAAGTGTCTTGTGGTTGCTGTGTTACTGTGCTGTTTTTTTTAGTTGGTGACAGTATGTTACAACCTACAATGTACAAAATGCTTATCTCTTTACTACAAATGCCTTTAGAAGAACAGGCTGTTAACCAGTGAACACATGTAATGTCTTAGAAGATTTGAATCCTTGTTTCAGCATTGTCTTCACATGACGTATGCAGCAGTGAACTGTGCTATATGTCCCTAATCATAACTTTATTGTTAATTGACTCTTTCTGTGCTGCTTACAGTCTAGACTTGTGTGCCTTTCTGAATGTGACAAGGCACATTCTCTAAATTACCCATCTATGCTCAAATGCCTCAAAATTCTGCTTAATTTTTCGTTATGAATAATATGTGTGAATAAATAGTGGCTTAGAATAGCTTTGCATATTGGGCCCAACTGTCTAGGTTTTCTGTTACTCTTTTGCTTGAGAATGGGGACCAATCCTGTCTGCAAAACATAGTGTTTTTAATTTTTATTTTCAATACAGGATGATGGACAGAGTTCATATAGTGAATGATTTCATAAGATAACCAAATGTATCCATACATTTTTTGTGTAATTTTTACAGATTGTAGAATAATGCGTAATGAAATTGTGAGTAGTCTTACAATTTAACTAGATTCTTAATTCTCAAAAATGGTCCTGATATTCATAAATACACTGACAAATTTTGTAATGTGAATTGTTTGTGAGAGCTGTAAATATTCCTTGGGGGTTTTCAAGATTCTGTCATACAGATGGAAAGAATCTGAAGTTACGTGTAAACTTAGATGTTTATAGTTTTCTTTCATGGGTGACACATACGTGTTGAGTACTTATAGATGTGTTTTGCCCCTCAGTTTTACAACCCCATTAAGTATTTATGTATGTTTTGCAGACCAGGTAGGCTACATCACAGTTCAGGTCGAAGGAAATCCACCACCTACATTCAAATGGTACAAGGTAAGAAATAGCCAACATTTTTATCTAGGAAATTAATTTTTTGGTAATTTATACTGTTATAATCTCTAGACTACTGTGGAAAGTAATTGCATTTCATCTTAGTAATTAACCAACTTGATGCACAAAATTTTGTTTTACAATAAGTTTATTTTTATTTTATGCCTCTACATGTTTCGAGCACATGTGCTCAAAACATGTAGAGGCATGAAATAAACTTATTGTAAAACAAAATTTTGTGTGTCAAGTTGGTTAGTTACTAAGATAAATAACAGTGTAATGTTTTATCAGTGTGATTGGTGAACAGGATGGACATGTTGAGTCAGTTCATAATGCTGGAATCATGTCCTTGAGTACCACAACAGTCACATATTATCATATAGGCAACTTGAATTTAAGAGTTCATGTTTTCGTGAAAATTCAGGAAAAAGAAGGATATTTTTCAGTAAATATGGACCTTATAAGAGGAAAAATAATGGTAATAATTGTACAAACATTTAAATGGTTGTGAGTATTGGAAATTGTCACAATTATATTCAAAGTAACATTTTAAAGTACGTTTGAACAGAAATCAGCTAAAAAATGCTGCGTATGTGCAGTGAACAGAATGTTCTATGTTTCCCAACCTCCTCATCCTGCACGTGAGTGTGCATTATCAAATTAATTGGTAAGATTTGTTAAAATGTGAAATATATTCCTGTATGAAATATCTCATCAGTATAGGATGAACCTAAATTTCCATTTACATAAATATCCTTTCTGTATTTCCTGTATGATTTAAACTTAGCCTGAAAACGAATTGAATATTTAACTTTGTGAAAGACATTATTAACCTATGTTATAAACTTTGTTTTACTCATAATTTTATTTCCTGCATGTTGTGGCCACAATTTGCGGTTCGTGGCCAAAACGTTTAGGAGCATCAAAACTTTTTATTGTACAGTTAGTTGGAAATAAATTTGTGTCTACGAGACAATTGCACGCAAGATGTATAATATTAAAATTTGTGTTTCTCATGCAGCTGTACTTGTAATTGAACAAGTACATGCACATTGTCTATACATATGTGTGTGTATATGTATATATTTATAAACATCTTTTTCCTACCAGGGTATTACAGAAATCATTGAAGGAGGTCGTTACAAGTTTCTAACTGATGGAGAAACAAACACAGTCACTTTATGTATGAGGAAAGTTAAGCCAAATGATGAAAGCAAATACACAATTACAGTAAGCAATGTACATGGAGAAGATACAGCTGAGACACAGTTGTATGTGTCAGGTAAGTTATTTAAATTGAAGGTTTTTATAAGAAAGTAGAAACAGTGAAGTTATTGGCGATCGGCCATGTGAATGTGCCATTCGTATTGAACTTCTTGAAGACTTTCTTTTTCTCCATGATCAGGGGTTCATGTGATGAGTGACATGGCTGGATGTTGTTGTTGTACCCAGACTGTGCTGTCTGAACTTAGTGTCATACCCAAGCATAGATGGCAGAGGGAACAGTGGATGGAATTGTGGCCAGTTGTTACTGTTTGTGTCCAGTAACAGATAGTAGCTGTCATTTCTTCAGTGGGATGTTTTGCTGGCCATACTGTGTTCTGCATATTTTTGGCCATGTTCTATCATTGCTTTGAAGAGATAGAGTGTACAACATGGAATGAAGACGGTGGCATCGTATAGTGTACAGGTACCATTGACTGTGATGACGGATGGTCTGACTTTATGCACTGTTCCTCATGTGGCCTGCATTTTCAGTACTTTGATTTCCAAGAGCATTCTTTGGGTACACATACAAGGTGTTGTAGCTGAACATTTTTGGTATTTTTGTTTATTAGGTAGAATGATTACTGGCCTCAGTTACGGGCGGTTCGTAGCCGTCTGTTGTAAATTTAAACTACCAACGTACATTCAAGAACCATTGGTGATAGATAGGAGGGATTACCTACAGAGAGATTTAAACGGAGAAAGGTTTAGCAGCAGATAACGGAATTGGGTGAATAATGCTAGCAGTCAAATAGGCGAGCGGTGTGAGTGAGGTGGTGTAGAGTGTGGTCAGCAAAAACAAAGATGTTATTTTTGGAGGGAAGCTATGTCTGTTTTCTTTTATGTTGTGAGAATATGGTTTTTGTTTCCTTAACTGGATAAGAGTAGACTTTACACCTCAAATACAAATAAATAAACAAATAAATAAATAATGAAGAATATGTTTGGATCCGATGAACCCCACCTGTTTTCCATAAGAAGTTTCACCTACCGCAATGAGTAAGCCGGGGTAGATGAGGTACCAATGGAGATCGTGTACAGTGTGGTTCTGTCACTAATCACATGAACCCCTGATAACAGAGATGGAGATAGTCTCTGAAACATGTGATTGTAAATTCAGTATTCACATGGCTGATAGCCCAAGAAGCTATCACTGTGTATGGTTACTGTGAAACCTTCATATAGTATAAAGAATGAAGATACTGACATGAATTAAATTTACAGTGAGTGTGGGTAAAAATGAGTGCATGACCCTCATATGTTGCTGAATTAAGTCATGTAATTTATTACAATTAAATGTGGCAAAACCCCATTAAATAGTTGTTTCTGGGTGAGAAGGAATTTCAGCATCCAGCTGAGTAAACTTAAACAGAAGAAATCTAATTTTGAGGTGTGGCTTCAGTTTGAATTGTATCTTAAGTATTTTAAAACTATCAAACAATGTGATTGTGTCTACTCAATCTCTACATTAAATTAATTCATTGTTCTAAAAATTGATGCCAGATATTATTATAAAACTAATCCAAGTTATGTTGCCCAATGAGAAGCCATTTAATGTTTCATCACATAACGTTTACAGCTGTTAAAACTCAGTAAAATCACTCAAATGGGAATGAAAATGGATTATGAGTCACTGTACATGAAGTTTTAAACATGCATAAAGCAGTAAACCATTTAATTAGTATATATGTGGCAGTAGTACAAGTGTACAGGTTCTGTTGGCCATTGTGCATTTTCTTTGGACTTGTTTAACCATTCATTACTGGAAGCCTGAACTTCATACCTATAGTATTTAAATAATCAGATTTTACCTCACAGAAAAAAACACAATGCATGTCTGAGAATCATTAAAAACGTATATATTCATTGTGTGGCCAAAATTCAGATTTTTTGATGGTAGAGATGTGCTTTGGAGGTTTACTATTCATGCAGGATAAAGTATCACTTTTAAACTTTTCCCATAAAGCTTTTTAGGGTACTAGAATTTTACACATTCACATTTATACATAGTGAATTATTTATTGCAACCTGTATTTGTTAGCTACTGTTATTGCACTGGCTGTTTTACACAGATGCCAGCGGAATGGATTTCCGTTCAATGCTAAAGAAACGCAAGTATGCAAAGTGGGCCAAGGAAAAGGAAGATCCTGACTGGGGAGAGCTGAAGGAGGTGGAGATACCAACTACACAACTGAAGAAAGTTGAGAAGGTAAGCCAATCATTTACATTTTGTTCATGGAAGACACACACACACACACACACACACACACAGAGAATGTATTTGATTCTGCATTATTTATATGGAATGCATATGCAAGAATGAACCAAACTAAGGAACATTATCATGCATAGAAACAAAAGTGTCATGCCACCATCAAGTTTTAAACACTTTGGTTATGATGTTCTGTGACTTTCTAAGGGAGTGGAATGTAACACTATTACAAAGATTTGTGTACATGACTGGTAATAGCAGCAGAATCAGTAGACTGTTACCTCTGAAGCTTGAAAATAAGTTTTTTTGTTGGTTTCATAAGTTCTAGAGACATACATCCAGTGCAGAATTCAGTTGAAGTAAAGTAACATTAAGTTTTCCATATGTGTGCCTTGAAGACAAATATGGAGGGTGGGGAATGTGTAGTACCACAAATTTTTAAAGTAATCACTTAGGTGGAGATGAGTTCAAGCCCCAGCTGCTTCCCACAGCAGTTTAATTTGAATGGAAAAAGTATTTGTTTCAGATGTTAATATTTGTATACACATGAAGTGTTTGGAATAATTTTTGTTCATGAAATCAATTGAATTTATTGTTATATGAGTTTATGTCTAGAATTTACGAGAGTAAAGTAATTAATGTGCCACGTATTAATTATGTCCTATAAAGATATACTTGTCACTTCTCACTAAATAATCACATGGTGTAGTTTGTGGAAGCACGATGGTGTCTATTTAATATCAAGTTTGTTACATTCACTTAAGAATATACTGATATAAAAGTATCCAGCACATTATTATGCTGGTGAATGGCCAGTGGACTGAATGACTGTACATTAAACATCTTCTGTACCATAGTGCACACATTCTTTCAACTTGTAACCAGCAACATCTTCAGGGATGGTAAATAGTGCAGCTATTTGGACAGACGTGTTGGTAAAGAATTACTTTCTTGTACAGTATACAGCCTGAAGATAATTGTGTGCCAGTGGAAACATGTAGCTGCTTAACCTGAGCTACTTAACCTCAATATAGACTTATATTCCAGCTACAGTTGTATTAAACGGTTACACCAATTCATTTAATTTGATGTCCATCACAGTGGGATGCAAGATATCAAAGGGGAAAAAGAGAGGGGGGAGGGGGAGAGGGGAGAGAAAAGAAAAGAAAGAAAAAACGTAGTGTTTCTCAAGTTCAGTAACAGTGGCAACTAAATACAATATGAATATTTTTTTATTGGATGTGGTATCTTCATTTTTCCAAGACGTCTTTTTGTTGTGATCAGCTGATAGGAAATTTTTTAAAATTGTTTTGAAACTGTAATTTTTAAAACTTAGTTTTATTAACAGTATTTTAATTATCATTTTGTTATAGTTATTGTTAATTTTTATTTCTTTTTTAATGCAAAAAGACTTTTGTGATTTTCTATGCACTGATTCTATCAATATCGCCAATTCATATTTGTATATTTAAGTCATTAAGAAAGGTAAAATAACTTAAGTTGCAGTTCAAATAATTACAGGCATAAATGTTAATTCTGTTTTTCAATTATTATCTGCTTGTATCTTGTGCTGTTGTGTTCATATCCAGTCAGCTGGCAATTCACTGTTTTCATCCAGTAATGTTAGCATTTATTTATTACATGCATCAACTATTCCTTTTATCATCTAGTTTTGAATATCATGTTCATAGCAAATAATCGTGGTTATCAAAGCAGTCAGGTTGCATACACATCCACATCCAGCAGAAGGAAAAATGTAGGTTTTCCTCAGAACATATGTCAACTGCATTTTGAAACTACCCACACTGAACTGACTGAGCCTCAAAGTACCACTGTACCATCAAAACACCACATTATACAACTGAAATATACACAGAAAATCGCACTATATTAAGATCTTAATAACCATATAAAAAGATGAATGTTAGTAATTGTCAAAAATGAGGCCTTATGCATAATTCAGACTGCATAACATAACAGCCATGTTTAACAAATACGGAAGATTTTGGTATGCTGCAGTAAGATTTTAATTGAAGCAGGTCCTTTTTATTCAAGGCACACTTGAATATTGAATTGGGTGTAGATGTGCAGTAATAAAAGAAATTTAAAGAAACAATAGAAATTAAAATATAATATAAATAAGAAATGTGTTAGAAAGTTCTAACATGTAACATATGTGACAACACAAATTGTTGTTGAATAGATTATTGTAAACTTTTTAGTAGCACAAACATTTTTAAATATATACCCTGATGGTAGTCCACAAGGACCACGCAATGTTTAAGTAGCAATAGAAAAAATAAGCACTATTAACACTTATACATGCATACTTGAATGATTTTTGTGAACAGCATTGTAATTAAGGAGCATGTGGATCATGAACCTCTTTAGGATTCTTTTAACACATTCATATCACTGAATCAGATGTTGTCACAGTAATCTCCGTGACTGCGTTACTAATTTTACTGCCAGATGAAGTTGAATGTATTGCAGAAGTAGATATATTTTTTAAGTGAATCACAAATCCTAGCACAGTGACTGTGTATTAAGCATGTATGAAATATTCTTGATTTCAAATTTTCGCTGTGTTCTGAATGCTGTATGCTTTCTTCTGGGTAATTCCCTGGTGTCTGAATTTTATATGTCAACGTTTCGGAACACTCTGTTCCATCTTCATAGGTGGGTAGGTACCTACCCACTTATGAAGACGGAACAGACATACTGTTCCGAAACGTTGGCATATAAAATTCGGATGCCAGGAAATTACCCAGAAGAAAACATACAACATGCATGAAGTACTCCATCTCTGGTCTCTTTGCCACTCCCTGAACAATGGAATGCCATTCAGAATAGGGTGGAAGTGGTGTACTGTGACAGTTCAAAATATCCTACTTAAATTCTTGTGCCTAAAAATTTACAGGTAACATTGCCTGAAGTGTGAAGTGTGAAGTCATGGAACCTATCCATGTACACTCTGTAGTTGTTGTCCCAAGGCATTTGGCAATGTATTGAATGTGTATTGCTAATTATTTGGGAGAGTACGTTAGTAACAGTGGCTGGACTGAACTGTTCATTTCACTTTGAAATTATTGTAGAACATTTTTATCGTACGTTTATTACCTATACTTGAGAGCTTTTGCATATTATTACACTTCTTAATTTTTTCCTCAATTTCCCATTTTTCTTGTCGACTTGACATAGATCACCAGGTCTGATGTAACGGGCAAGGCTTATGCTGTCGGCGTTATATTCTCTAATACACTGACAGTTGTTATTAAACATTAAGCTTGCAGTTCAGTGTGCTATTTTCTTAATTTATGCCCATTTTCTACATTTTATGGTTTTTGTGGGCAAAATTGGTGAGTCCATTCTTGCATATTGCATTGGAATAGTGAGTTTATTTGGATATGAATATTAGGGTGATACAATGATAATGTGTAAAGAGTGTGATAACTTGTATATATACTCATACTTCAGCTTCTGTTTCAGGTTTATTCTTACATATGGAAGGCAATTCCAAATGTTGTATTTCAGTGTTGGGCATTTCAGTGCCTCTATTCTGTCAGTGCTATGACAAAACTGTACTGTTTCTCCTAATACTAAATATGTACTTGGGTCTCTTTTTTCACTTCTCTTGTAGCCTACTGTGATTTTTATGCCAGTTTGTGTCTTCTTCCATTCCCTGTATTATACACCTTAGCTATCTGCAAAATAAAACCTTGCCTAGGTACTATGAGTCAATGTAATGTAGATTTATAATTATGTCATATATTAAATGTAAAGCTACTGATATCACTATTTAACTACTCTTTCTATAGTATTTAACTTAAACACACAGCTTAAAAGTTTCTGTGTGTCATGTCCATATAGTACCTTTTTAATTGAAAAGTGGAAATTGAATGAACTTGAGGTATGTTGAACAGACTGACATACCTGTAAGCATAGTAGTAGTAGGGCTGTTATGAAATTACTTACTGCCTTGAGGTCAGAGGGTATTAGGTTTTAAAGTCGTTGCCATGGCTGGGGTGGTCATTTGCCAGCCCATCATTGTGGAGCCCCGGGTTCAATCCTGGGCCGTTCCATGTGGAATTTGTCTTGAATAAAGTGGCACTGGCACAGGTTTTTCTATTGAGTATCTCATTTTTCCCCTGTCAGTTTCAGGCACCAGTGGTTCATTCACACATATATTTCATTTATCTGTCATGGGTACTATATAGTCATACCATTTTACAGCATCATTAAATAAAACACTTCTTTCACTTCGTAAAGTGTCTGCCCATTTGATTACCTAAATTTTTTTTTTAAATGGAATAGAACTTATGAATATTTGGTGAATAACGAATGATCTTTCACAGTTATTATATGTGTTAGTTAATATTACATTTGTTACATGGTAATCCATAAAATGTAACTGGAAGTTACTGTAAAGGGTCTGAGAATTTGGTGTAGGTTACATGAAAGTGCAATAGGAAAGAATTGGTACCTATAACTCATTTATTGTTTGAAGTTTTCATTTTGGTACTAATAAATGATGCTGTCATTAAATTTATTCTTCATAATTTTGTGTTATACTAAAATGGGTCAGTTTAAATTTCAAAATTTAATCTTAAGCATATTTTTGGTTTTCAGTAACCATAAAAGTGCGTGACTTGTTATTTGCCAGGTCTGTAGGTGGGCCTGCTACTCATTTTGAGTGTTAATGGAATTTTGTATCCTGTCATCTCTAATGATTTGTATATTATTTTACTTAACTAGTCTGTATTCGTTGTTGACACATAATATTGTTAGAGATTGTGCCATTATAATGGGCCCACAGGAAATAATTTTTTAGAGACCACCCAAGATTTTTATCTTTCAGTTTCTTGGAATCAACACAATTTTTTAACCTAGGCAAGGTTATCTTTCTTACCATATACTGTTTTGTTTCTTAGGGAGCTACTGTACTTTTTGTGTCTGACCTGTCTGTGTTGGTTTTTGTGTTTTAAGCTGACAGTTTTGCACCTAGAGAACATTTAAGAGCCTTTCTTTGCACAGTGTTCATCTTTCTTCTGACCATAAAAGTCATAAGAATACCTATGTTACACAGTTTATCAGAACTGTCAATTGTAGTGTGGATAGTTGCAGAAGTAGGTTCTGTTTTGTTTTTGATAACTGATTATACATGTAAGGAATGCAGACTCCTGGACTTAAGAAAACTAGCATACATAAAGAGATATATCGGCAAGCGTGTGTGGTGAAGCTCTGCCATTACATACCAAGCTGGCACAGAGAGTATATAGAAGTGCAGCTCTACAGATGCTCAAACTCAGTGCTAGAAGGGCGTGTGTGGTCAGTGCCATGCCCCAGGTTTGAACCTGGGAAAGAGACCTGGTATCCATTGTATGTAAGGCTGGATGATCCTTGGGGGCCAGTCTGGATAGGTCTGGAAAATATCACCCCCCACTGGGGTCCGAACCGCGGACCGTCCAGCCCCTAGTGAGTTGCTGTACCGACTATGCTGTCCTCTCTGCTGTATGTGTGGTGTAGTCTTATAAATACTTTGTTTCTAAAATCATTTTGTAAATATTTTTGAAGTGTAGTTACATAATGTTTTCTGTTTACTGTGTAAAATGTAATATCTATTCACATCATACTCTTTAAAAGTTTTTCTTTGAAGATTTTATATATTTAATAAGTAATTTTTAAAAATTAATAGGTATATTTTCATAAACTGTCATTGATAATCTGCATAGTTCTCAAATTTTCTAAGCAATTAAATGCCTAATTTTGTGTGAATGACAAGGTTGAGGTGTTAGCTGCTGAGTTTTATGTTTCCAAATGACCATCTTTGTGAATTACATTTCTGTCTGTCTGCCAAGTTGCTTTGTGCCCTAATTGTTAGTGTGTTGTGTGTGCCACTGTGTGCTGAGCATTGGGAAATGTTATTGTACCGCTCAGGATAACCAGAAGAAAATGGCCCGACGTAGGCATGGACGAAGATTCTCACTTGCACAGTTTATCCCGGACTGGCCTCAGCTACAATCAGTTTCCATCAGAAAGCTTGAGGTCTGATTCAGTTTGAGACACACATCATATATATGCATATAATTTCTATATGCTTTGTATATGATATTAATTCAGATATTTTTCATAATTACAGTTTTACTATCTTATTACTCTTCTTTTATATTCTTTAAAATCTACTTTATTTTTTATAAATTCTTATAATCCATTATTTTTTTTGACCATAGTTACTGTTTCATTTTGTTTTAAAATAATCCTTAAAATTATTTCCTCTAATTACTGCATGCCATCTTCGAAATGGGACTCTTATTATTGGTACTTCGACAAACCTATGGTGCAGTCATTTGCATGTTAAATAGCTCATGGTGTGTGCTTTCAGAATTTGCAGATATATGTCAGCTTATTTTAAACATTGCAAATATTAAATATGTGATTATAAAACAATGTAATTATGTCTCTAAACTGAAAGGATACTGTGGTGAGTGTAAAAAGATAATATGATATCCATAATCAGTATGGTACAGCCCATTTGTTTACTTTAAAAATAAAATGTACATAGTAAGGGATGCTGAACTTTGTATTTTTACATATACGTGAACATACCGGGTGTGTACGAAGTTCTTCGAAGTAAAGCTGTCGTAATTTTATTCAAGTTTTGGTTTATCATTGTTATTAAAGATAAATCTTATATGTGTATACTGTTATATAATTATGCCCCTACCCATATTTTCAGGGTATTGTGTATTTACTAGCACAAAGTCCAGTAAAATTTTAACCATAATACACTCTTGCACACTGTAATACTTGAGAGACATGTTTAAATCGTGATTTCAGAGAGTATTAAATGATCTGGAGATGCTCTGTTTATACTGAGATATGAATTTGCTAGAATTACAATATGCACATAGTGATTTTGTGTGATTAAGAGGTATACTATGAACTTTACTGGCAAAAGTGGACACTGCAGTGCTGATCCTGGCATATATTTCACTTGTAATACTATTTTGTATGTCAGCACAACTGTTTTTATTACACAAGGTAATATGTAGGCTACATGTATCGACTAATAAATAGTCATCTTCAGGCCTATTCTTTACAGGTTAAGTCACAGGATGCTGTGCACATATTGGGATCTCAATGTGTGCACAGCATCCTGTGACTTAACCTGTAAAGAATAGGCCAGAAGATGACTATTTATTAGTCGATACATGTAGCCTACATATTACCTTGTGTAATAAAAACAGTAGTGCTGACGTACAAATTAGTATTACAATACGTATCCAAGCACTTCGTGACATCTTCATTCAAAAAAATATATTTCACTGTCATTTATTACTGCTGTTATCTGCTCCTAATTGCATCTGCTGTTGATACTGGCTGCAGACATTTGTCATAACAGGAAAACAAGCCTAAGCTGTAATCTCATTATGTAATAATAAGTTACATTTCATTATAAATTGTCGGTATGTCGTAAGTTTTGTTGAGATAAATGTAAGATTATGGGGTATGACTTTTTTAAATCTTACATTTCCTTTGCATTTCATATAGGTGGTAATATGATTCACTTACAAAGAAGTTGTAAAAGAATTGTTTGTAAGCAAAAGGTGGGACTTTGGGGCATATTTTAAGAAAATTAAATGTTTTTTTTAATTCAATTTATCTGATAGAAGGCAGTGTATTTTGTAGACAAATATAAAGCAAGGTGTATTGCATTCGGTTTTTGTCTTCATTGGCTCATTTGCATCTTGGTAATCACTATAAGTAACTACATTACTACTATTACTAAGTAAGTTGTACCGTTTTACCAAGTCCTCTGTTTGAAGCTAAAGGACTCAGGATATTTTGACATATAGAGAAAGTAGCAGCAATGTTTGTGTATGATACGTTGTAACTTCCAAGTTTATTCTTAAATCTGTTCCTTATGTACTTGAATAGTAACCATTGTTGTTATCACTCTTAATCAGTTTTTAATTAAAAATTAAGTATATTTAACTAATGGCAATAAATCTTTTTTATAGTAACTTTGTTGTGTTGAAATAGTCACTTTTTAATTATGTATCTGCGCTCTTGTATATACAATTTTATTAGTATCTTTTCCATTTCTGTTGTATTCAGGCATCTCGGGCAACATTTTATGAAGCCAGGTGACTTAGAGGACATCTGTTTTAGCAGGATACTGCACTTGGTTCAAGGTGTAGTGCTGTTAAATGCATGAGTACAAGGACTGCACAAAGGATCACATGTGGTCCAAGTGCGTGGGTCACTGATGTGCTTGCCCTTCTTGTATTCTGTTCTGTTCTATTCTGTCCCTGGTGTAAATTATAGTTGAGTGTTATATTGTAATAACAGTCAATCTTGTATTTAAAAACTGTCTGTGCAGTCAGTAACAGTTTACATACTACCCACATTATAGCCTTTTACATAGTCTGCGACATTTTGAATTCCGCCTTATCACTCTGAATACATTTCAACATTAAGAATATTTTTACTTAAAACTATGAAATTTAATGGAACTAAATTTCAAGCTTTCATTATGTGCATCGTATTTGTTACCCCTTCTTTATTTACAATAATAATTTAAGATATTATTTGTATTAACATAATCATCATTAAAATATTTTATTACCTTCAATTTTTTTCTGGAAGTGCTTATTTTTTCTAATCTGTTTTCTTAATAAGTTTGTTTTCTTTCCTTAAATCACAGTAAATTTTGTGCTCTTCGTTTTCACTGTATTGTACCTATGCTTTGCAAATTTTGTGTATAAACTGCTGAATAACATGTTGCATTATTTTCATAGACTTTGCACCCACACCAGGATTTAACATCTGATCGGCTTTGCGAAGAAAGTGTCACTGTAGATACTGTGCAAGTTCCATACTGTTCATCTAATCTTGTGTTCTAGAGTAGTGAAAAACAGCCATCGCGGAGACCATCCTTGGCGGAGCTTATACCTGATTGGCCAGTTCTTCACCATTTTGAGAAGTTAGAGGTTGGATTAATATGTCTTAGACATAGTTTTGTTCCATGTATCTTTACTTACATCTGCTGTTCTTCTGTACTGCTCTTCTCTCCAGGGACTTCTCTTCTCGCTCTTGCTGCCAGGATGTGAACTTGTGTAATCATTAATGTATGTGTTCATGTAGCTGATTTTCTTTTGATGTTGTATTTTATGTCATTGGTGTTACAGTTTATTGTTTAGTAACGTGTTGTTGTGTATGTTCACCTTTATAAAGAAGCTACCTAACTCACTTGATTTAGTAAGTGTTACACTGGACCTTCAGATTATGCTTTAAATATATTAATGTGGTAAATAAACACACATAATTCTTACTTCATACGTAAGTCATAAATAACATGTTGAATAAGAACATCTAAGATTTTAAAAGGCTCCGTGTTGAAATTGTACAAAGTAAACGTATTTCATTTCAGAAACGGATTATTCATTAATTTACTATACATATGCATCTGAAGGACCAAAGTTTGTATGATTGATTGTTATTGAGATGATGTTCAATTTTAAGTCTTAACATTTTTGTAACATTAGAAACTACTATCCACTACCCTCAGATACTACATGCATTGTGTAAAAATGTATGCTGTCAAGAATAAAATTTGTTACAGAAATTCCAAGAATGAGCATGATGTACCAAAGCTTGCCAGTGTTCTGTCTCCCCTTGTTACTTGCATTATTGTAAAATTTGTGCAGCCCCTTAATCATCTTCAATTACAGTACATGAGTGGAAACTAATGCAGTGTAGTTCAGATGGAGGAAATCCCATAGAAAGTTAAATTTATGCCAGAAATTGTGTAGTGTGTGATACAAGCATGAGCATCAGCATTTGTGAGTAATATACTCTAAGTAGTGACTGTATGTGAGTAAAGAAAAGTGTATTTACTTCTGTAACCAGATGTGAAGTATGTGTGCATATTATTCTAAAACACTTTTTGCTAGGGGTGTGAATAAGGAAGGTTTCAGTATGACAGTTTTTTTTTTGTAAGAACATGTACTGCCAGAAACACAACAAACTGTTTCCCTCCAGATAGGTCATTCAACATTTTGATGTGGATGCAGAAGGAGCTTTGTCAACTTCCCCCCCTCCCTCCCCCCCCCCCCCCACCCTTCCCACCCACCTCCTATACCCTCTTTCTCCCAACAATTA
>Ga0123355_10007743_pt1 | contig 16146 bp, 16 predicted proteins | sample TergutEmb28metaG_3_FD_89872 | JGI IMG/M metagenome (GOLD analysis project Ga0123355, IMG submission 89872) | Embiratermes neotenicus P1 segment gut microbial communities from Petit-Saut dam, French Guiana - Emb289 P1 | ecosystem: Host-associated > Arthropoda: Insects > Digestive system > Gut ...
ACTTCCCAGCCCCATCGATCGAACAAATCAGCCACAGCTTGCGCTGCATGCGGCCGAGCATTGTCCTGCAAAATGATGGGTGGGTTCTGCAGAAAGTGTCGCTGCTTCTTTCTCAAAGCTGGTTGCAGGTTGTTCCAAAAATGAACAGTAATACTGCGCATTGACGGTCTGCTGTCGGGGAACGGTATGCGTTAGGATAACACCATCACAGTCGTACATGACAATCACCATAACTTTCACATTGCTGGGGTTCTGATGAACTTTTGATTTTCGTGGTGACCCATAATGACACCATTCGTTCGATTGGCGTTTCAGTTGTGGCTCGTACGATTTGGCCCATGTCTCATCCAGCGTAATGATACGGCATAAGAAAGCCTCTCCTACGCGCTCATAGCACTCCAAGTGGTTACGAGCAGCGTCGTATCATAGCCATTTCTGCATTTCCGTCAAATCATGCAGAACCCATCATGATGCAATTTTTCTCATGCCCAGGCGTTCCTTCAGAATGTGAAGCACAGTCGTATGCACTAATCCTGTCTCTCGGGCCAGCTCACGAATCATATGGCATTGATCACTGTCCAGTAACGTGGTAAGAGCATACACTTCTTCTTCATTGACACTAGGACGACCTGGCCGATGCATGTCTGCCACATTTTGGCGTCCCTCGTTGAAGGCTTTTACCCACCTTGCCACTGTTCTGTAAGGCAATGCAGATTCCCCGCAAGCCTCTTGACGACCTTGATGACACTGTTGTGCTGTACGGCCTCTGGCACATTCAATCTTTATCCAACTCTTTTGTTCCTGTTTCGAAAACATCGTGACAACACTACATTAGACAGCCAGCTAACACGAGGCTCTGTTCTTCTCGTCACTGCGCATGCGCGTGATGTGGGAAGGGAGAGTCCATTTGCTCTGAGGTAAGGTAGGTATATAACTAACGTGTGGTATAAGCGACATTATTTGGTTCCATTGTATGGCGTCTCTACAGCAGTGTTGCCACTATTAAAGTTCCAACCCTCATAATATGGCACACAAAAGATGTAGTTTGCATACCAGATTAAAAAGCGCAAGAACACAGCCACACACAATAATAGCATTTACTACTTCTTGCTTTTCCACAGCAACAATGGTTATGTGAACACCACAGTTCATTCATTAACACTCCTACTTTATATTTGGGAAGTTCAAAGTTGAAACCTCATTCCAGAGACTGGCTGTCATGAATGAGGTGTTCTGTCACATTCCTCTGATCCTGCAGGCAAACAGTAGGACAGTGCCTTAAATCAAGCAACCTTTCTTCTTTCCATATACATTCCAGTTCTTTATTTGCTAATGAATGCATCATATTGTATCACTTAGTCTGATAGTGGCAGTAAATACACCATAAAGAAATAAATACATAAAACATCAATCTGATGCACAGTAGGCAAATGGTGTATTTGTTCAGCTGTATCCTGTGTGGAGAAATCTCAACATATCAAAAGAAGTCAAAATACGAATATTAAATACAAATGTAAAATCAGTATTATTATATGCTTGTGAAACCTGGAAAACTACCAGCCAGATAACAAGAGGACTACAGATATTTGTAAATAAATGCTTAAGATGAATAATGAATATAAAATGGACGGATAAGACTACAAACGAAGAACTATCAGAAGTCAATAGAAAATCAGATAAAATGAAGAAAATGGAATTGGATTGGACACACATCACGTAAAGAAACTGGAGCAATAAAGAAAACTGCATTAGATTGGAATCCTCAGGGATATAGGAGGAGACATAGGCCAAAGAGAACTTGGTGAAGGACAATAGAGGATGAGATAAGAAGCACAAGAAGATCATGGAATGATGTCTAGGGGATAGCTGGAGACTGCAATGCCTGGAAGCTCTTCATGGATGCCCTGTGCTCCACAAGGAGTAAAAGGATTTGATGATGATGATGATGATGACGACGACAACGCACAGTGCTGTTACAACACACCCCCCCCACACACACACACACACACACACCAACCTGGAAATTCTGCTAGTGTGGTCCATAGCAGATCAACATAATCGCTTGTGGACAGCTCCTTGCAATCAGCTGCACACTCCAGGTCTGATTCAGTCCTGCTCTGATCTGCACATGAAGTCTCGAATAATTCTGTCGTCATCAGAACTATTCCATAGTAACAAAATGCACACACAATCCTACAAAAAAAAAAAAGTAAAAGCAGATGACAAACCTGAAGCAGAAACCGTGTTATTTCTTTATGTTACAGTAACAACAGAGTGTAATCAAAATTGCGCAGTATTTACCACAGAGAAAAATATACACTTGATTTTAAAGTAGACTATGAGGGGTGGCTATTGAACAATAAAACTAGTTCAAAAAATGTACTTCATTAAAGATATTATTTTCTACATGTTACCCTTAAAATAATTTCCAACAGACATCACACACAATTCCATACAAATCTCCGAGGCCTCCAGGCAACCACTAAAGTCACTGTGTTTCAGTGCTTTACATCACTCTGCCATGTCCTTCATATACCTTGTGTATAACGCTGAATGTTCTGGTACCAGTTTTCTTCAGTTTCACAGGAAATTTTATGTGTATTCATCACTCAATTTTTCATCACACATTACTGTGGTACGTTAAAAAGTAGCTTACAATTTTTTTATTAGTTGACACTTCTTACTTACTCCGTGCAGCAGAGTCCTTCTTGAGAAGCTAATCAATTCTCAGCTAGTCAAGAAATACCCCGCATTTTATGGAACCCGAAGGTTCATCACCGCAGTCACAAGTGCCCGCCACCTGTCCCTACCCTGAGCCAGCTAGATCCAGTCCATACCCCCACATCCCACTTCCTGAAGATCGAACATAATAATATCCTCCCATCTACGTCTGGGTCTCCAAAGTGGTTTCTTTCCCTCAGGTTTCCCCAACCAAAACCCTGTATACACCTCTCCTCTTCCCCATATGCGCTACATGCCCCGCCCATCTCATTCTTGTCGATTTTATCACTTGAAAAATATTGGGTGAGAAGTACAGATCATTAAACTCCTCATTATGTAGTTTTCTCCACTCCATTGTTACCTGATCCCTCCTAGGCCCAAATCTTCTCCTCAACACCTTATTCTCAAACACCTTCAGCCTATGTTCCTCACTCAATGTCACCGACCAAGTTTCACACCCCAACAAAACAATAGGCAAAATTACACTTCTGTATATCTTAAACTTTAAATTTTTGGATAGCAAACTGGAAGAAAAAAGATTCTGCACCGAATGATAGCAAGCATTCCCTGACTTCAATATGCTCTTAATTTCTTCCTGAACAGAATTGCGATTTGTTAAGGTTGTTCCCAAATATCCGAACTCTTATTATTCAATATATTCACAGCTAGCCCCCATATCGGAGGCCCTTCCTCCATCCGCAACCTGCGGACATGCCATGCTGTGGTGACAGGGACCCACTTATCATGGATTAGTTGACACTATGTCAGTGTAATGGAGCATGGTTTGGCAGATGACTGGTGGAAAGTGCAGCAGTAACCATTATATGCAGTATTTACTTCGGTGGTCAGTTTGAGGTCTGAAGCTGTGTGGGCGATCTCATTATTCAGTAGTCGCACCTCATCATGATTCTAAGGCCCTCTCACAGTTATGAGAGACACAGTTTTCTGAGTTTATAAATTTGAACTTCCATTCATAACAATTCTGAATCAAAATGAAGAAAAAGTGGGTATTTCACACCCTCACACAATCACTCAACAGAGATGAGACAGTTCAGTCAGTATAATCAATAAGCTACTAATGTAATATAAACAACCTTAAAATGCATGAGGTACTAAACACCCTCTCACCAGATGAACCAAAGAAGAAGAGATGTCTTCCGAAGTTCAGGACGAATCAAATGCGTAACACGTCCCCTTGGAGCAAGACTTGCTGAATCATCCACCACCAGGCGGCCTAACAGCATTGGTTTACCGTTCTCCTTTGCTACCCTCTGCAAAGTTGCCAGTGCCTCATCAGGCTGTCCTGATGCTACATGAAATCTGGCACTCTCTGGTAACCACTGTAATCACAGAAACAAGCACAGAGCTGTTAAAATTGTACATGACAAAAGAAATGATATATATGAGTTAAAACAATGCCGTCAGTTGATCCAGCTATATAGTGTCAAATGCTAGGATGAACTGAGATTAATCAACCGGAAAGGATGGGGAGGAAAGTGGCCATGGCTTAATTTGATGTATTATCCTTGCACGTATCTGAAGAAAATCAGGTAACTATCAAAAATCTTCAAAAGCATTTGAAGTCTTAAAAAAGACCTGAAAACAGGACTTCATGCTCAATGGACAGGATGCTGGGTGGACCAGCAGTTCCTCTGTACATGGTGGTGAACAGAAAAAGATACCTAATACCTTCTACAATGACCAGCTGTGTCAATTAAAAACTTAAGTCCTGTGTTCTAGCAAACTGTTGCCATCATTATGGAATGACATACTACATAAACACAACTGCTACCTCTGCTCTCTTCCTCACTTGCACGTGCACAGGCACATATGTGCGCACACTTCGTGCGTGCTTACAAGGCAAACCCCTTCCCCCAGTTCTTGTTTTATGCCCAGGTAAACATGGTAGATACACACATCACACAGGCTCACCTCACTCCCCGATGATGGAGACGTGATTCCAGAATTTATGCTGTGTTGACTTGTAAATCAGCACAGCATCATAACTGAGCTGCAGATCTTGGTCAGTGCCATCATGAGAACCTCAAACTTCCAGGTCTCCAAACACTGGATTCCTCTTCTAAACCGAATCACTGGCTGCTTAAAAAACTTTTAACACTTCTAGTCAATGCGACAGCTTAAGATACGTCCCTGCCTCTGCCACAAATCAAACCCTGGCCATTCAAACCCACAGCCTACTCACCCTACTGACTGAACTATCCCAGTTTCCAAGCTGTTAATTGTTAAGTACAGCTCCACTCATTCTTAACCTCAGCACTTGTCAGAGGCATGTCATTTGCTTCACACCACAGCCACTTCAGCGTCATGGAAATAACACCCCGTACCTACACAATATGTGGCTGGGTCAGATCCAGAGCCAATCTGGCTGTTCAAGAGAAGAAAATAACTTCTACCCCTGCTGGGAATTGAACCCCAGATCAACCTGCCTGCAGTGTGGTCACAGCAGTGACTATGTTATGGCTCCCCATAGAATGCAAGTACACCTTAACTGTCAGCTGACCAGAGTGGGTATTCAAATTTTAGCACACTGTTTGTGAAAAAATGTATAATTTCAACAGACAAAATAAAATAATTAAATAAATGTCACTTTGTGGAAAATAAAACAGACGTTATGCAGCATGCCTTAATGAAGCGGTACATTTCCTTGTTGCCTAAATATATAAAATAATCTGCTTACATGCGTTTGCATTTGGCAATGCAGGTAGTTAAAAAGTTAATCTTCTTATGAGATCATGCTTTTATATCTGCAATGTTGTATTAATGTAAATCATAAGAGCTTTATCAGCACTTACCGGTGTGATGAGAGCAAAGGCCAGAAGTGGGATCGTTGAAAGTGCAAGAAGCCACTGCCAGCCAAGTGAAGGCATAATGATGAGGGCCAACAGCACCTCAAAACATGCCCCCAGCGCCCAGAAACACTGAAATACACACATCTTTGTCATTAGTGACTACCGTAGTCATCAATGTCGGTACTGCAGATACCGCTGATAGTGTACAGATACTGTTGGTAACACAGAACACTGTTGCAAGTCAACAGACACCATTGGAAGTGTACAGACACTATTGCTAGTGAAGAGACTGTAATTAGCAAGCACCTTTGCATTCAAAATGTGATCATAAGATAGGTTCCAAAGAAGCAGCAGGGTGATACACGAACAATTCTCTTATACAATACTACGCTGTAATTATCAATATCGTATTCAATGTTTCACAGTAAAACATCATATCTGCCACCTCTAAATATATGACTGAAAATAGCAAGTGTATGTTTGGAAGAAAGAACCAATCAAAACAGGTTATTCTTCTAATATATGCCTCAACAACATTGCTCCACATACAGTAAAACCCTAACTTCACATGACAGGATTTTGAATTTTCCACAATATTACGCATTTTTTGTAGGATCCTGTCCAAATGCCCAAATGAACGTTTCCCAGATTTTATGCCATTTTAGGTGGTACCCACAGAAATGTAAAATCAGGGTTGTTATTGTATAGGGCAATTCAATTCGTTCCCTGCAGGACAAATAAAAAAAAGGGAAGAATCATGAATATTCATTCTTTTATATTTGGTTTCATGAAATGTTCCTGTATGTGCACCTCATAAATTGAATTTACCCCTTTTCATGGTGTATATGATATATGCCGCACTTGGTATCTTTTCACGAATGCTGTAAAAACTAGAAACATAAAGTACTCCCAGTGCTAAACTGATTACTGCACCATAAAAGCATATGGTAGAGCAGATGTACAGCATCATGCACTCTTTAACCTTTAAACAACCTATATTCACATATATGAACACATGTATTAAAAAAACATCCCTAGAAATTCATTTGATATATTTAAGCAACAAGGAAATAATTGCATTTTTAAGACATACTACATAATCTCCATTTTCTTTTCCACAAAATGCCATTTATTCCATAATTTTATCTTTTTCTGTTCAACTAATACTCATATTTTTCAGAAACTGAGGCCCGAAAATTAAATACCACCCAGTTGTTTAGAGGTTAACATTGGCACTAGATAGAGATGACCTGTCTGCTCAGTGCTCTGGGTGGTTTATTCCCAGGGAATGAATCCCACAGTACACAGTAAATACAAGGCCAGGCAGAAGCCAGACCCATGCTGGATGCATTGGAGAACAGAAAAACATCTCATGTCTAATCCAAAGCCTCAACAGAAGTATGAGATGACCCTCAGTGTCCCACAGCATTCTGACCAACCATAATGACTACAGCTTACAGAATCAGTTTAGTTCATATGACAAATAAGAGTCACAGTGAATCCGCAAGGCTGATCTTCACTGCGTTCCATTTCCGATAATGTAAATGCCTCCATATATGCAAAAACCGAGCCAGGCAAAATATTGTTTGATTCATGTTATCAAGCAGGGTTCTTGATTTACAATTGCATGCCTGGTTGTGGTTATCTCCCACTACACCCTTCCTCTCATCTACACCAAGCTCATAAATTCCATTCAGCTGCTATAAACAGTACTGTCAGCTCAAGTTATAATGATGGCACAAATTAAGACACCTTGCAATGCATTCCTTCTGGCTTGCATGAAGGTTTGGATGCATACATCAGATGAACCATAAAATCGTGTGTGCGCTGTACTGCGTAAAATTAACTCTGGATGTTACAGTAAAGTCTACAATTTATGCAGCACGATTTTTAAGGAAACATAAAAGTAAATGTACAGATATCCCTCTGCAGGTTATAAAGATATAAAAGGGAGTAGAGGTCTACCTCTGAACATTCCTAATCTCAGAGACACATGGACACAAGTGGTCAACTTTGTGCCCCTGCTGCTTGACCCTTGGCAAAAAGACTCAAGTGCTCATTTAAAAGGATGAGGTTGCGTACACTATAGAGCCAGTCTTGACACTTTGAGAAAAGAAAAATCTCATGCCCCTGCCAGGAATAAAACCATGATGTCTTGGCTGTCCAGCCCTTAGCATAGTCACTCTATAGACCGAGCTATTGCAATTTTTAGGTTCCATTAGTATGTTAGTTGACTGCATACAGATTGGTGTTAAAATGTCCATTCCCAAAAGCCAAGAACCTGAAAGAAGAACAGTAATGTGGAAGATGAAGTGTATTTTAGCAACTGACAACACTCACATCCAGCAGGACAACACATTTTGCTCTCTGTTTTGTTGGTAGGAACTCGGCATACAGCGTCACACTGAAACACAATAAAGTATTCACCCCCCCTCATAATCTGAGTGCTATACACAAAGACGTGGTCAATAGGCCATAAAATCACTCCATTAATTACAAATCATAATTTGGAATATACTTAGATCACAGCATTCTGGGATGTGATGCTGTGTAGTTTGGTAGACAGTGGTCAATGTTTTGAAGGAATGCAATGTCTATACTTTCCGGGCACATGATGCTACTACACTAAATTTGGAAAAAACCTACCTCTTGAAATGTTTGTACCAATCTATAAAACTATATGATGTCACACCCAGAAGAATGTAATCTTGATCCTCACCACAAGTACCTCAAATCTCACTTGTAATGTACTAGTTTATTCTTGGTCTTTTTTTAATCACACTTTACAGCATCAAATTATGGGAAAAATAGTAATATTTAATTGAAAATGACGTGAAAGAAAGGATGTGGTCTAATTTTATGTACTAAAAGGTAAAGGTAAAGTGATCCCATTACAGGTCCGATGTGGCTCAGAGGGTGGGTAGAGGTATAGCCCTACTCTTCCATGACTGCGGCACTAGAAGGGGGTGAGTGGTCAGCAGCATGCCCCAGCCACACTTTACCCCTGGGAAAGACCAGGTACCCATTATACAGGAGGCTGGGTGGGCCCCAGGGCCGGTCTGGACAGGCGGAAAATCTCGTCCCCACCGAGATTTGATCCCAATTTTATGTACTACCCTGACATTTTCATTGAGAAATTGAGGAGATGCAAGAAACACTGATGAGATTTTAGGCTTCTATAATGTGTACTTCAGGTCTTCATTCTTCTTGAATGTTTTACAGTGCAGGATGGTTACCAACATCTCAAGACAACGTATCAGTGCGGGGTCGAGCTTGACCCTTGTAGACATGAGTGACCTATCCCAAAATGGCAGAAACAAGCTACCAAAGCTGAGCAACATCATGCAAGAGCAAAGACCTCATTAAAAACCAGTCAGCATGGGCAGTATATGGCCCAAGATTTGAACCTAGAACACAAGGCAAGTGTGCTATCCACTTAAAAGGGCTTTTTGATTGAAAATTCCATTACATGATATTTTAAGTTCTTGTTGGTGGTGAATATTATGGTTAGTGTCCTATGTGATACTATAGTGTATAGTAGAAAGTTATCAATGTTTCAGAGGACTCAGTTGCCTCCACCTGCAGGGTACAAGAATGATTCTATATCACATCCATTTTTATTTCACTCAATGACTATTAGACCCTATATAAAGAAACATCAGGTTCCTCTAAAATGTTGGTACCTATGGTATCTTGTATACCGCACAGCTAATATCCCAGAAGACTGAAATCTTGCAAACTGGACTGTAAAGGTCTACCGCGTAAGTGCAAAATTATAATATGCAGGGCAGGAATTTTCAGTGCTTATTTTCCTGCTCTGTATTTGGGAGGTACCCTGTTTAATCACAGATATAAACATAATCTATATTAACTTTTGTATGAAAGTATCCATTATTCATAAAGGCAGTAACCTATTTATTTACCTGAATATATGATCCCCTTCCTAACGTTCAATTTTCAGAAAAATACCTATACAAAACACACTTAAAATTGTGTGTGATTATAAGCTACTCACTCATTTTCCAGACAATGTGTACAAGAAACAATTAACACCTTATGTTTGCATAAGCGTGGTAAATTCCCAAAGTGGTAAACAAGAACTTTTGATTCCTCAGAAAGTACAACTCACACTATCCAAGTGATAATATACTGAGTCTTATACAGTAACACTTGGTTATAATATCATGGACGGGACTGAATATTTTCTGTCATTACAAAAAAGTGTTGTTCTAACTGACGACTACAATGTTATGGTTAACAGTGAGGAATTAACTGGTTCCACAGAATATCAGATGCAACAGACAATGCCACATAAATTTCATTGTAACTGAATTTGAATGTACTTTCAAAACCGTCAGATACAGGAATGCTTATCGACAGATTACGTGTTCAGGGTACTCTTCCTCACATCATGAAGTTGGTTATCTATCTAATGACAAGATACTGATGGCTGTATATTTGGAACAGTCTTAGCATCAAATTATCATCAGCCGTTGTTTCAAGGATTATACTAAAAGACACACAAAATCACCAGAATCCTGTATGTTGCATAAAAAGGAAGCACAACTCATATAATCGCAGAAAGTCTCAAGTAGATAAAGTCATGATCACCACATCAGCAAACATACATTCCACAACACGACAACTAATGAGTTTTACTTACGACTGTGGTACACAACCAATAGCAAATCCCACCAGTCCACGAAGAAACAGGATCCACAGGTAGTTTGGTGCCAATGAACTCAGGAGGCCATAACAGAACAAAAGTACAGCACACAATGTTAGTGCCTGAAAAATTAAAAGATGATTTTATAAGTAGCCGGCCACTGCACTCTCACAATAACAGTGGAACAAAAAGTCACAGGAATGAGATATGGTCACAACAAATTAACAAACAGAACTCATACTTTGTTGCTTCATCCATGATTACTTACAGCAGATGTGTTTTTGTGTAAGGCAGTGTCTGAAGTGTTATTTGCAGATACGTACATGATACTGAGCTGGTGAAGGTTGTACTGAGGTGTGAAACAATGAAATATTGGTTACACTGTACACAAAAGCTCCCAGAACACACAGAAGTATTCTTTAGTATGCCTACTGAAGGAATGATATACCATCAAATATATTTTATTAAGTGTTATAACTAATGTGTGTTCTGATCTCATTTTCATAACTGAAAATCCAGTTTCACTATTCTCAGTAGAACCAAAATTCACTTCAAGTCACATTATTTTCAGAAATATGACTGATGAAACACAAGTTTCTTTTACACTTATGAAAGTAAAACTCCTCAAGAACGTCTACCAACAAAGGGATTCAAGTTTTCTGGGACAATGCTCTGCAATGATTAGTAACCAATAATGATGGCAGTGAGCCTCTGAAACATCAGCAACTCTTTACCAGTCCATGCACTGTGACATCCATGAAGACTTTAATCTTCAGCAACACTGTTGTGAGAACCTCAGATGTCAAACTCTACTAACCTGTTTTCTTCCATATCGATCACTCAAGTTTCCCCAGAATGTAGAACTAAGCATCATACCGAGGAAAACAACCTGAAAGAAGTAAAACAAAATGGGCATTGTACACATAACATAACACTGAGAAACGTTCTGGCAACCATTGTTGCACAGGAAAATAAGTATTATATATTATTAATGTGTGTTTGTAGTCTTAGTTATCCAGTACACAATGCACATGCACCATATTGTCATCTGCGACCTGCCCGGCTCTACAGTATTTTTCCACATTATCTCATAAATGGCACGATTAAAAAGAAAGTAATTGAAAACAAAATGTGTGGTTTTATTTACTCTACAACTTTTGTCTGAAACATTTCTCATTCTAAGAAGAACTGAGCAAGATACAATCAAGATTGTATTTCGGTCTTCACGTAAAGTATCTGTTATTCTTGTCAGATTTTAATGAAACTTTCTTGACAGATTAAAAGAAATGTTCAAATATCAGTAACATGATAATCTGTCTAGTGGGAGCCGAACCATTACGTGGAGACAGACAGACAGAGATGATGAAGCAAATAGTCGCTTTTCGCAATTCTGCAAACGTGCCTAAATATGTATACTGACAGAAGCAACACAGTACGTATGGTCCTACAATACAGAATTCATAAGCACACTACTGATATGTCGGTCAGAAATTTTACATACACAGCGTGATGTCATCTAGAGATACTGATTTTCAACAAAGTTCCATCGAAACCTAGAAACTTACAAAGAACAGTACATATCAGCTTGAACTAATGCTTCCCTTTTTGCAAACTGTTCTAAACCTCTCAGTTTTGCAGGCTTGTTTGATATTAAGCCCAAGCCTGTTCATGGTGTTTTTGATACATTTAAATTTTATTGGATAATGCAGTTAGTAGTTTGGACTGTACATCGTCTAATGATATGGCAGGTGACATCTGAAAAAACAAGTACACGGGATGTGGAAGGAAGTGGTCGTTGCCTAACTTGAAGTATGACGCTATCATTTACCTGGAATGGGTGATGAAAAACCATAAAAATCGTGAGTGAGGTCAGCTAGTCTGTGGCCCAAGATCTGAACCCAGAATCTCTCACATACAGCACAAAGATGCTGCTCATTTGACTTCTATTCATCTGATTAGTGACATACACATACTACAGTACTGTACGAGAAACAGCGATTCTGAATGTTTTCACAAATTCTTGTAAGAATTACTAGCAGTTTGAGACACTTACTGTTGTTGTAAGAGCCTGCTGGTATTGTGTGATGTGCCAGTCACAATGCAGCGCAGGTGAGAGAATGCTCAGTATTGTCATTTCCATGCTGTCTGCCATCCAACAGAGCCCAGTGAATAAGGACAGTTTCACTTGAAACCTGCCGAAGCCGAATGCATTCACTGCCTGCGTCACAGTGAATGTATCTGGAAGAAAAATGTACGTTCACACATAAATTTGTTTTTGGATACTGGGTGAATCAAAAGAGACCTCCACATCTCTCCAAAAGCCAAATGCATTCACTGCTTGTGTAGAAGTGAAAATATATAAAGGAAAAAATCCTCATGCTGGAATATACATACCATCAGGAACAACAGACACGGATGTCATTTCCATATCATCAGCCCCTGCAATACGAGTACCATAACTGTCTTCCAGCTGTCTTGAGATACTGCCGATACTTGGCAGAGAATCAGCAGCTTGCTCGTCTAGATCCTCATACTCAGCTGCTGACCTTCCACGTGCTGTCCGATGGACTACAGCCAAAATCTGCGACATCTTCAAGATTTTCTATAACGTAAAAGAAAGCACTGTAAATTACTAAATAATGAATAACTAAAATACCACAATACATTCATACAGTGCTCCAATTTACTGTGTAACAATTCTGTTCACCACATAAATTCAGTTTACATTGAAGAATCCCACCAGTTTTTCAACATATACTACAGACTGTTGTTTAGTAACTGTTGTACAGTACACAACAACAACGACTGTACTCTTTGATTATGGACCAGTAAGGTTTGAAACATGTAAGAGTTTAATGTTTAAAAATATTATTGTGAAATAAATGACAATTATGTGCATTTGTTGGTTAAAATTGTAGAACTGAATTATAATGCATGGAATTGCAACACAAAATTGTAATCCTTTCTAGAAGCCACTCGCCAAGAAACTCTGTTACATAAAATAAAGAATTACTGCCATTTTCACAATACTGTCACTGTATCCCATGAGCCAGACACACGTACATCCAGCTCGTCTTCTCACACCCTGCTGCTTAAAAATCCACATTATTTCTACCCTCCCATCTATGCCCAGGTCTCCAAAGTAATAGCTTCCATTTCCCTTCACCAAACACAATTCTACATGCACTTATAACCTCTCCCGTACATGATACATACCCTAAATTTTTCATCCTCAATGTTTTCATTAACCCAAACAGTATTTGTAAAAGAGTACACATGATGAGGCTCACCACTGTGCATGTCTCTCCAGTCTTCTGTTACATTCTCCTATTTAGACCCAAACATTCCCAGCAACACCCCGTTCTAATAAATCCTAATCATTATTCTTGCTTTGCTACTCCTTTTTTTTATCCCCCCCCCAAATCTAATGATATGTCAGCATCTGGACTACACAGGGTCAATGGTAGATGTAACAACATAGAGCATTAGTGGAAATGGCACTGGGACAGACTTTTCTCGACAAACAGCAAACCCTTGCTGCTCTCATTAATTACATTGAAAAAAATCCTCTAAAAGGTTAACCACAATGCACAAAGTTATGACCTTATGGGAAAAAATGGGTTAAGGGAATGGAAGGCACATAAAATAGAAAAAATATATATAATTAGCATAAAAATATTTGTGTTAGTGTTTACAAGAAAGGCCTTAGTGGCTGAAAGTTGCCATGGTAGCTGAATTATGTACATGCACCAGTGTGAGGAACAAAAAAAATAAGGAAGAGACGCACACCACGATACACAACGGTTACCACAATTCTTCCTTAAATAAACAAAACTGTGATTTGAAATAGCTGCAAATCAGGAGGGTCCGCCACTGTACTTGAATTTTAATACTGACTCTTTCATTGAGAGAAAATATTTAAACCCATACAAAACAAATGTTAAAATTATGGGTTTGTACAATTCAGTCTTTATATTTTTAGATGGAATGGGATAGTGTAATTGGTATTGTGACTAGGCTATTGGCAGGATGACCAAGTGGTTCACTGCATGGCAGGCGCAAGAGATATTCTCTTATCCAAGTGCCCCGACCAACTCTGAGGCCCCACCCAGCCTCCTGTTCAATGAGTTCCGGGTTCTCTTTCTTCTGGGGTACAGAGGCCATGGCATTAGGCTGATAACCTAGTTCCATCTAGTGCAAAGGTTAAGAATGTGTGAAGTTACACCTCCACTCCCTCATACACCTTCAAGGTGCGCACAGGTACTTCACCTTTACATTACATTTTTGGTAAAGGATGGGAAAATATAATCTTATCTGTAATTTTGCAATGAATGTGATATTTTTATTGTAAAACGTTCACATAACTGTGATGTTGGTACTGATTATGTTTAACGAAAATTTTAAAACGATCTTGGTGATCTCAATATGATTATCACAAACGACTCTCAAGTAAGCTGATCATGTGGGTGTTCCCACAATTTCAAGGTTCGTATGACGTCAGACGGAAAGCATGCATCATGGTAATCCCCATACTGAATATGATGCTGTTATGAATCAGAAAGAAACCCGTCATAATTTATGTCAACGTACTAACACAGAATTTGTCGACAAGACAGCGGTGCACCAACTAACCAGTCCGGATTGCCTGCCTCAGTACCGAGAAAAGAACCCGAAATGTTAAAGAGAATATTGCTAACCTTTTGGATATTATTTATGACTGCAAAATCAACCCAAACAGTTTGGGGTGGTTTCAAACAAAATTAGACCACATAATGTACGTTACATGCTGATACTCCGATCTGTCAATTCCACGTCAGAACCGACACACCGTTATAAACCATCGAAGTCACCGATATTCGACTCTTTGCACTATACTATAAACACGTACATTATATCACGTAGTTATGTCTCAAACTTCAGTCCACTATTAACACATAACACCAGAAGCCACTAGCAAAGAGTTCCTTGACACTGCCACTATATCGGACATTACAATCACGCATTCAAACCCGTTATAACGTCATTTATGGTCTGTAGTTATAACCTTCCATAATCGGAGAATGTAATAGGGGCGTGGGCACTAGGAAAGTGACATCTATTCCTGATCCATGGTACCAGCGACTGGATTGAGAGTTGGGTATTTCCTATCGAAGACAACAGGTGTCAGTAGGATGGCGAGTCACATGAACGCGTTGTGCTGCGACCGGAACCAATCACAAGACGGCTATTTTACTGTGCGTTCACTTTGCTTGCTGAATCTTGAGGTGTGTCATCCCCGTTGTATTGTATAATAACAATATAATAAAACGTGTATATCACTATATTTAGTCTAACACAACTGTGTTAACCTTCTGTTGTAGAGTATAACACTACATGTTTCGGCCCTCTGTGTGGGGCATCATCAGGTGTGACTTAAGATTAAGTTATACAAAGTGCATGGGGGGGGGGGGAGATCTCGTTTGTTAGGTGGGATCTTTCTTATGCAATGCATAAGTAGATTTGGTATTAACCTTCCTTTTACTACAGTTGCACGCGGTGTCTCGTGTTTCCGTCTGTATAGTAAATTACATAATCTAGGTTACTTAGGTGTTAGTAGATTATTTTCTAGAGTACACTGGGTCCATAGTGTTTTCATGTGTCATTTGCATCACTATTTCGTCACTAGTTTATTCATGATTTCATGCGTGCAGACGTGGTGTGGCGCTATATCCCTGCATCTTAAGGTGGGATGTATATGTCTGCTGCTCTCCTGGCGGCTTCTCTATTTCATTTTGTAGTTGGGTGGGCTGGGACAGTGCCAATATCTGGCATGGTAGAACGCCAGATATTGGCACTGTCCCAGCCCACCCAACTACAAAATGAAATAGAGAAGCCGCCAGGAGAGCAGCAGACATATACATCCCACCTTAAGATGCAGGGATATAGCGCCACACCACATCTGCACGTCTG
>Ga0123355_10007744_pt1 | contig 16146 bp, 13 predicted proteins | sample TergutEmb28metaG_3_FD_89872 | JGI IMG/M metagenome (GOLD analysis project Ga0123355, IMG submission 89872) | Embiratermes neotenicus P1 segment gut microbial communities from Petit-Saut dam, French Guiana - Emb289 P1 | ecosystem: Host-associated > Arthropoda: Insects > Digestive system > Gut ...
CGCACATAATTTTTCACGCACCTGCTTTGCCACAAGAACCTTGCGTACTTCTAGTACGCCGCGGTTATTGCGGCTGCGCATCTGCGCGGAAAATTATGCGCTTTGTTTCTTACTGTTCACGCGTGGAGTAATATCAAATCAAAAGGGCATAACGATGAACGCACTATGCGTCTACCGTTATGCCCTTTTATCAGCTACTTAGCGTGCCACTACAACGGAGCACAATGAATTGCGCTGCTCTTCCGTTGGCAATTTTAGTTTTCCCCACTCGATAAGTTTATTTAGTACATAAATGATAAAACATCCATCGGAATGAAAGATATGCTGTAGCCCATACGCCCGTACTTTTTTCAAATGTTCGGGCGTGTCGTTAAACCGCGTGCTAATGAATGCATCCTTCAATGCCTCAAGGTCGGCATGGAACTTATCGCGGATTGTGCTGGCTATAGCTAGTATCCTTTTATTGGCTTCATTATTTAGCCATACGATGTTTAGCATATCAATAATTCCATCCCCTTGTGGGCTGGGCTTTCTGGAAATAAATCCGCGTTCGGCCATTCGTGCTGCTTCGTCGTCTGGAAGCACATCGTCAAAAAACATGCGCATTGTGGATAAGTCGCGGTTCATAATATCTGGATGGTAGTTACCAACTCGATCGCCGCCCCATATGGTGTCCATCATCCACAGCATTACATCGTCGCCGCCGTTCCAACTGGGGCCACCCATTTTTGCCAGGCTCTCACTATATTTAATAGGTTGTGCGTCTGGGTTTTCAATTGTACAGTGGCAGATGTTTACTCCGCCGTCGGGTCGAATAGTTGCGGCTTCCTCAAAGGTGATGCGTTCATCTGGCTTGCCGCTCCACGCAATTGCATATGGAACCAGTGCCCACAAAGCAAAATTCATATCATTGCGCGGGCAAATGACTCCATCTTCACCTAAAATTACATCGGATTCAAGCGCGTCGAAAAGCGCAGGGGCAAATAGCTCCGCCGCTTTTTCATACATATCGCTCATGTGTTGATTGGTTTCTGTCGTGGGAATATCCAACAAGATATTGGCAATATACCCTTTGTCCTGCTTTAGCATGAAGCCGTTTTCTTCCAAAAATTCGACTTCACTTTCTACATATACGGGTGCAACGGCCATTGCGTCGGCTATTTCATTGACCGACATTGCTGTCGCTCTTACAAGATACAGAATATTTTGCGCAAGCGTTGAGCGTAGGTACGCTGCGTTTCCGCCCATTGTTCCGGCAGAACCGTTTGTGCTAATCATGTTAAATTTGACTGGGTTAAACTTTAATTCTGTGTTTGTTCTCACAGTATCCAATCCTTTCCGCAAATCGGTTTTCGCGTTGGAGAGATGCCACTTTACTGTTCCAAGGGGTAGGGCGAGCGCGCTTGCAATTTCATGCTGGCGTTTGCCTTCAAAATAATGCATGATGATAATGTGCCGCTGCGTTTTTGATAGATAAGCAATTTCGCGATGTAACCGCTCCTCGGTTTCACGTTCTTCAAGATGCGCCCCCATTTCTTCCTGTGTTGAAAGCACATCAATAAGGCCGTGAAGCGGCACATTGTTTCCATACCCCGAGCGGCTGCGATAGTAATTTGCCAATGCGTTGTGAGCAATGGTCCATGCAAATTTTTCTGGTTCGGCAATATCACTGCGCTTAAGCAGTGCGCGATATAGTTTTAGGACAACTTCCTGTGCTATATCCTCCGCATCTTGGATTGTTGCCGAGCGACTTCTGGCAAAAGCGTACAGGGGCTTCATAAGCCGTAGCACAATTTGCTCTGCTTGTTCCTGTATCATCATTTTCCTCCGCGTTAGTAACGGGTGATTTTGTAGGCCTACATATATATAGACCCGCGTGTTGTGAAAAGGTTGGTGGTATGAGAAAATTTTTTATGAAAAGAACTTGGCAGTTTGTATCCGCCAAGTTCTTTTGTGAATGTATATGTGATTATACATTCACATTAGTAATTGTCATTTTTCTCTCGTACTCGACCAGTCAATGTAAATGCTATGCATTTTGAGCTAGCTTCGTGTGCTGTTTCAAGTCAAGATTTTTCTCACAAGCTCATCTGTGAGATACATACCATTAGCTCTGAGTTTTGTTATCTCCTGTTCTAAATCAGGGATAATGCCTATATTTCTTGCTCTAAGAAGAACGCCAAGTGTTCCCGTAACAGTAAGGCCGAGTTGTTTTGCTTTGTTGCGCGCAGCGTTGTCATCAAGCACAACATTATGAACGCTATTTTCTATAGCACCAACCATAACCTCTACTTCACCAAGATGTAAACCTCCGAGCAAACCCATTGCTAATTGCTTGTTTGAAATATATATCTGTGAATATGATATGTGGTTTAGTTTTAGACCCTTTATTTCTTCTAGCACGGCACAGGGAATATGCACTTTTGAGAATAATTTGTTAAGTATGCCTAACCTTCCGATGCCTTCGAGAAATATAAGCGGACTGGAATTTATTACAATCTCCATTTACAACACCCTATCTGCAAATGCAATGTCGTCTTCCAGCATTTCATCTGTATACACAATAGCAGGAATTCCAAGAAATTTAAGAACTCCCATGAATTCCAGCAGGGTTTGTCCTGCCAACTCTGCAGCCTTAGCCAAACTAACTGCTTTTGAAACAAATAATCCAATAGCTAAATAAGTTTGAATTTTTTCGTTTGGTCCCACATCTTGCTTCGGCAGTGCTTTAACTTCATACATCACATCATTGGGGATTGCTAAATTGATATTTTGCATCACGTATATCCTCTCTACTATGAGCATTTTGCTGGATTATTCATTATATCCATTTTATTCGCATTATCTACTCCCACTCGATTCCCGAATCCTTAATCTAAACAATTTTGCTTAGAGGATTTAGTTTGTGGTATTCTGATTGCTTATATTATCCATAACCGATGGGCTATCAAGTTTTTTGTTGCCATATTGTTGCCGACAAAAATACATTTTTTCAAACGAAGCTCATATTTATGAGCCACAACATCTTTTGTATTTATTCCCACTACCACATTTGCACAAGATATTTCTTCCTTGTTTTATTGTATTTTGTTTGCGACCTTCTTTTGATGGATTGCTCACCATATAATTTATATCATCACAAAACAATGCATCGGACACATGTCGATTATCATTTGCATCATACAATATTTTTTGGATTTGAAATATAATCTCATTAATAATAATAACCGTTTCAAAAAGACTAAGCGTGTTTTGTATAAATTCAACTAAATATATACCCTTTTGAACTCCTTTGCCTCGAAAGCAAGAAGGCCAATAGTTAATTGTTTGTGTTGCCCCATCATAATCATACGCTTCGATGTGACCAATGACATTTCGCAGTTCAGCTGATGTTGTCAACTGTATAATTTCGTTGAAAAACTCGTTGGATGCGCCAAATTTAAGTCGATTGCCCTTTGGTTGTTTAATTTGTTTTTCTAAGGTAGTGGTTGTTGCTAATGTTTTATCTTCACTCATCGTCGCCATGGTGTTAAAATCATCACGATACATTAAATTATTTAGAGCTGAAATTAATGGAAATGCTTCTCCTATAAATTCAAAACAATCAAGATAAACTTGCTTTATATCATCAAAAGAAACTGTTGCAGTTCCGTATAAGTCATAGTTTGGGCTTACCTTGTATGACTTTAATATAAAAGCTGGAACAAAAAATTTATACTTATCTACAAACGAACAATAAATCTTAAAAACATCTTTTTTATGATTGTTAATAAATCCTCTTTCATCAAAAAACTGTGCAAGCGAAATTAATCCGGTAATGTTTAAACTTGCAATTTCAGAAAATTTTTTCAATATTGGCTTAGCTGTGTTATTTATATAATCCTTCGGGAGAACGCACGATAAACAATTAAGTGTTATCATATGCACGCCTTTAAGAAGTTCTTTTTTACTAGCAGACGAAAAATTTATATCTGTTAATCGCTTTGATAATTCTTTTTGTAGATAATCGTATTTTTGATTCAACCACAACTCATTTATTTGGCGAACAGTTAACCACTCGTCTTTAATGACTTTAATGAAAATTGTGAAGTTTTGTTTAAGATTGTTATATATCTCGAAGTCCACATTTTGCATTGTTCGCATAAAAGGCGAAAAATCAACAATATCTGTTTCTTCAAATAGTTTTATCTTCTTTGTCAGAAGCTCACCCGAAACCTCTATGCAATATTTACCATTGATTGTTTGATCTGTGATATCCTCAGCATTATCAAACGACATACTTGCTGTGACTTCTTCTTGATTCGTGTAAAATGTTCCTGATATTAATATTTTACATTCAGCACAATAAATCCTTATGGGATGTTTTGGCAGAAATCCCACTTGGCCTCTTACTATGATTTTACATTTACAAACGTTACATTTAATTACCCTTCGCAATACCATTTATCAGTTCACCTCGTTTGGCTAATAATCTCCTCTGTTTTCAATACACCGTGACAACAAAAAATGTTGCCACGGCAGTTATCGACTGGCTACGAACCCAGTAAAATCAACAATCTTTACTTCGGTTTCCCTACTCCCATTCCACACTCCCTGGCGGCTTCGCCGAAACATCAAACACAACCCGACTAACCCCTTCCACCTCGCCAGAAATACGCGCGGCCAAGGTCGTTAGCACTTCATGCGGGATTTTTGTACATTCGGCAGTCATAAAAGCCTCGGTGGTAACTGCCCTTACGGCAATAACCGGGTCATACGTCCGTTTACCATTCTTCACCCCAACGGACTGTATGCCTGTGTGTACAGCAAAATACTGGCTGGGCGGCGGGTTCAGTTTACCCAACTCCTCCCGCACAATAGCATCGGCATCCCGCAACACTTCCAACTTCTCAAATGTAATTTCCCCAACAACACGTACGGCAAGGCCGGGGCCTGGGAACGGCTGACGGTTTACGAGGTTTTCCGGTAGGCCAAGCATTAACCCAATCTTGCGCACCTCGTTCTTAAACAGGCCTGAAAGCGGCTCAATCAAATCATCAAAATCCAAATGGTCGGGTAGGCCGCCAACATTATGGTGGCTTTTTATCAATTCGCCATGCACGCCGCCGGACTCTATTACATCCGGGTAAATTGTACCCTGGGCAAAAAACGGCACACGGCCAATGTTCTTAGCCACATCTTCAAACACGCGGATAAATTCTTCGCCAATTATTTTGCGCTTTTGCTCCGGGTCGGTCACGCCCTGTAGCTTTCCCAAAAACCTATCCGCCGCGTTAACGCGGATAAATTCCAGGTCGCGCTTAGAAAAAATCGCTTCAATCTCGTCGCCTTCATTTTTTCGCATTAGGCCGTGGTCTACAAAAACGCAAGTTGTCTGCCCAGGTACGGCGCGGGATAGCAGTGCCGCCAAAACAGACGAGTCCACCCCGCCGGACAGGGCGAGCAACACTTTTTTGTCGCCTACTGCTTCGCGGATTTCCGCCACTGTGGTTTCTACATAATCCTCCAGCTTGTAATCGCCCTTTGCTTCACAGGTATTAAATAGGAAGTTTCTCAAATTGTCGCCTTTGTATTCCATGCAGGGGATGCCCAGGATTTCTGTAAAACCGCCTGCGCATATTACGCCTACGGGGCGTTTTTCTTGTACGCGGGTAATATCTACGTTGCCAGGTAGTACTTCGCAATATACATTCATGTCGCGGATTTCGCGGGCTAGCTCGTCCCGTTGCAGATAACCAAAATCCAAAATTAGCACTAGTTCGTTCATATAAATACATCTCCTTTGAATGCTGTTTCTACTTCGCCTGAAAGCAGTACACCGCCTGGGGTGTAATTGATGGTCAGCCTGCCGCCTGCCAGGTCTGCTGTAATATCCTGGTCGCGGTCGGTGTAGCCTATCTGGGTGGCGGCAACAACTGCCGCGCACGCGCCTGTGCCGCTGGACAGGGTTTCGCCCGTGCCCCGTTCCCACACGCGCATTTGCAGGTGGTTGCGGCTGTGCATTTGCACCACACCCAGGTTTATGCCCTGTGGGAAAATGTCGGATTTTTCGAAAAGCTGGCCTATTGTCGCCAGGTCGCAATGTTCGATGTCCTGGTGGAATATTATGCAATGGGGGTTGCCCATGGACAGGCAAGTGATTTCGAATAATTGCCCGCCGATTGTTGCCTTGCGTGCTATTATCACTTCGCCGGACAACGCTACGGGTATTTTTTCGGGGGCAAGTTCTGGCAAGCCCATGTTCACCTGTACAACATTGCCGCTTACACTAAGTTCGCGGATACCGCTGGCTGTTTCTATTTTCATATTTGAAGGACTGCCGCGGTCGTGCAGGTACTTGGCCATACAGCGTATGCTGTTGCCGCACATTTGGCCTTCGCTGCCGTCGGCGTTGAACATTCTCATTTTTGCGTCGGCTTTATCGGAAGGCAGGACAAGCACAATGCCGTCGCCGCCTATGGACTTGTTGCGATTGGTTAGTTTTATGGCTAATTTTGCGGGGTCGTCCTGTATGTTGGCACCTTCTATAAAAATATAGTCGTTGCCGCAGCCATGCATTTTTGTGAAAGATAATTTTGTATTCATGAATTAACCACTCCACTCCACAGTTTTATTCAGTATGCAAAAAAAATGTGGCGGCGTCAAGCGATAATATGGTATGATATACAAAAGTGGGTGATATATTGCGATATATATTAGATAAGCACACAAACAAACTTTCGGTGTTGGGCATGGGCTGTATGCGTTTGCCTGGAAGGCTAGCAAAACCCGACCTGGCCGAAGCAGACCGCCTTATAATGGAAGCCATTGGCGCAGGTATAAATTTTTTCGATACGGCTTACATATATCCTGGTAGCGAAAACGCGCTGGGTTATGTGCTGGACAAAAACAAGGTGCGCGAAAAGGTGTACATTGGCACAAAATTGCCCCTGTTCCGTTGCCACAGCTATACAGATTTCGAGAAGCATTTGGCCAAGCAGTTGGAACGGCTCAAAACCGATTATGTAGACTATTATTTTATGCACAGTGTTTCGAAACCCCAGGATTGGCAGCGTTTGGTGGACATGGGCATACTAAAATGGCTGGCAGAAAAGCGCGGCAATGGGCAGATACGGCAGGTGGGTTTTTCCTACCACGGCAACGCAGAGGATTTTCCCATACTGATAGATGCCCACGATTGGGATTTTTGCATGATTCAGTACAACTACGTAAATGTGAATTATCAAGCTGGCGAGGCTGGACTAAAATACGCCCACAGCAAAGGCGTGCCAGTTTTTGTAATGGAACCCCTCTTAGGTGGGCAGTTGTCCCATGGTCTGCCAAGTGAGGCGAAGGAGCTTTTTGAGAAAGCCACACCAGGCACATCCCCTGCTTCATGGGCTTTGCGCTGGTTATGGAGTCAGCCCGAAGTAACAATGGTGCTGTCTGGTATGAACAAATCCGAACAGATACATGAAAACGCTACGCTGTCCGAAACTTCACAAATGACAGACGCAGAGTTGAAAACAGTAGCCCATGTAGCAAATATCTTTGCAAAGGAATATAAAATACCATGTACGGGCTGCAATTACTGCTTGCCCCTTTGCCCGAAAAAGATAAATATCCCCGATAGTTTTATGGCTTACAACGCGTCCTATTCCATTGGTCGAATGACAGGTTTTCACCAATACGCAACAACTACTGGGGGGTTGAGCAAGACATTTTCTGTACATGATTGCACTGGCTGCGCCGCGTGTGAAAAAATTTGTCCCCAGGGTATAGAAATTGTACGGCAAATTGGGCTTGTGAAGAAAAGAATGGAACCATGGTGGTATCGTGCGGCAATGTCGCTGGCACGGAAAGTGATGGCAGGACGCCGTTAGCGGCGAAGCCGTGGCAGAGCCCCTACTTAAATGAGAGGAAGATGAGAATGAAAATTGTTTTGGCATTGTTTGGTATTGCCCTATTCGCCCTTATCCCGTTTATGGCATTTGTAATGCGCTTTATTACGCTGGGTATAATTGCGGTTGTGCTAATTGGCTTTCTTGCCTTGCTTAGAAACCAGGCGGGCAAAGGGCTTGGCGAACTGCAAGAGCGCAAACGCATAGATCGCATACATTTGGTGTATTTTCTCATGGGTGTTGTGGTTTTATCGGGGCTAATGCAAATCGACCCGCTGCGCCGTAGCGAAAATGTTATACACAACAGAGTGGTTGAGGCCACGCCCCTTGGCATGACCAGAGCAGAGGTAGTTGAGGTAGTAAACAACCGCTGGCGTTGGGGCGATATAGATATGGATGAAGACTGGCAGTTGCCCGTCTACGATCGCGAGGCGTTGCAGGGTATGACGCTGCCAGGGGATACATTAGTTGGTACACGGCTTGGCATTGTGCGCTATCTTATTTTCCTACGATATGAAGCACGAGCCATTTGGGTTTTCTGCCCGGACGATATACTGGTGAATGTTATCGTGCGCAAGGACTTCCGACCGTGGGAGCACGCGCTTAGTTCATTGCATTGATTGTAGTTATGAGAGTTGTTTTTGTGTTTATGGCTGGGTCTTGCATTACGTTATCTAAGAGTTTCTCTAAAATTTCTCCCATTTTTTCACCTTTTGGTATGCCCATTTCTGCTAAGTCTTTGCCGTTTATTGCTAGTTGTTTTAGGGTGTAGCATTCGTTATTGCGATAAATTTCAGCTATAATTTCTCTTAGAGTATTGGTGTTTGCGCCCGGTGTAATAATGTCTTTTAATTGAAGAAAGTTTAGGAATATATCCTGCGTGGTAACGCGCAGGATTTTTTTTATCTCGTAGCCGCTAATTGGCAGTGGCTGCGCCAGTAGTTGTACATATATGCAAATTTCTTTGGCGGTTTTGTTGTCGTAGCGTAGATTTTTCAAGATTTTCTGCGGGTTTATGTTGTGTAGAACTAGTGCCATTCTCATAGCCTCAAGTGGCGGGCAGGCTTTTAGCCATTGGGTATTTATGCCTGTTATCCCAGGTAGGATAAAGATTAAAAGGCCGGTGGCTTCCAATAATTCCACGGCCTGGGGGTGGGTGGATGTTACCAGCTTTGCCAGTTCTTCTTTAATGCGTTCCACACTAATTTTTTGCAGGGTTGGTGCAAGAGTTTTGATTGCAGCCAGCAGTTGTGGGCAAATTGCAAAGCCCGTTGTGCCTGCAAAGCGAACAGCCCGTAGCATTCGCAGGGCATCTTCGGTAAAGCGGTGGGTGGGTTCGCCTACACAGCGGATTTTTTTTGCAGTAATATCTGCCTGGCCGCCAAATGGATCCACAAAACCTGTGCGGGGGTTATAGGCGATTGCATTCATGGTAAAATCTCGGCGAGATAAGTCTTCTGTTATATCAGATGTGAATGTAACGGTTTCTGGACGGCGGCTGTCCAGGTACTGGCCGTCTATGCGGTAGGTTGTGACCTCGTAGTGCTGGCGATCCATTAACACAGTTATTGTGCCGTGTTTTATGCCCGTGTCTATGGTGCGGGGGAATATGGCTTTTGCCTGGGCTGGCGTGGCGGAAGTTGTAATATCCCAGTCTTTTGGGGTGCGGCCGCTAAGTGCGTCTCGTACACAGCCGCCTACAATGAATGCCTCGTGACCTGCGGCTTCTAATTTGTTAATTATATGTTGCACGTTTTTTGGTAAATCCATGGATTTTCACCTCGCTAGGATTATAGCATATGTTACAAAAAAAAATCCAACTGGTTGGTTCTGGTTACCAGTTGGATTTCTGTTTCATAAATTTCTATTAACAATCGGTCCGTGCTGCAAGCACATAATACGGGTTAATGGGCACTTCGTCTCGCTCAATTCTCAAATGCACATGGGCACCATGGGCACTGCCAAATACCGACGGCTGGCCTACGCCGCCTATAATTTGCCCACTGGTTACAATGTCGCCTTCCTGCACCAGCATACCAGCCATTAGTTGGCCGTAGGTGGCCACCCAGCCGTTGCCGTGGTCTATTGTTACATAGTTGCCCTGACGCACATTGCGACCTACGGCAATTACCTGGCCATATGCACCGGCGCGTACAGGGTCGCCTTCTTCGGCTGCAATGCGTAAGTTATCGTTTGTGCGGAACTGGTCTAGTGTGGGGTCGTAAATAGGCATTGTCCAGCTAAATGGCATTACTGTTTCGCCATACAGCGGCCAGTTCATAAGGTCGCCTTCGGCAAATGGCGTCCAGTTTGTTACTGCCATAGTTGGCGGTGGCGGTATGGCGTATGCTTCCGGTGTTGGCGGTGGGGTAGGGGGCTCTGGTGGGACTTCTGGCGGCGGTGCTTCTACCTCTGGTTGCTGTGCTGCGTCCGGTGGTGTTGTTGGGGGCTGGGTAGGCGGACGTGGGTCAGGCCTTGGGTCGGGCGGTGTGGTTGGCCTTGACTCTGGTGCTGGCGGGACTTCTGGCTGCGGTTGGCGTGGCCTAAACCATGCTTCCGTGTCCACACCTGCAAGGTACGGCTCTACCTGGTCTGCCCCAACGGGCAGTGTCTCTTCATGTTCATAAGCAAATTCTTGCGGTGCGGTATCGTAATCTGTACGATTGGCCAGCGTAACAACCAAAGCCAGCACAGCCACCACTCCAAGGCAAGAATAAAGTGCGACGAAAAATCCTTTCCTGCGGAAGAATGTGCCTTCCGCGCCTACAGTATTTTTCATTCGCTCACCTCCTGAAATTTTTTGCTAATTCCTTAACATAGTTTCGAATTGGAATTAGTAATTGTCATGTGGATTATTACCAGCGGAAACGGGATTTAAACATATGGGGCTACCCCATATCCTGGAAACTTTTGTAAAAGTTTCGTCGTGATTTTAATTCGAAATCCGCTGTATCTTCGCGCCAAGTTTATTCAACTGCACCTCCAGCCCGTAATATCCACGGTCTATATGGTGAATGCCACCAATTTCCGTGTCTCCCTTGGCGCACAATGCCGCCAGTGTTAACGCCGCGCCCGCCCGCAAGTCGCTGGCTGTAACCTGCGCGCCTGCAAGCTGGGATACTCCTTCTGTTACGGCACTTCGGCTTTCAATTTTAATATCCGCGCCCATGCGCTTTAATTCGCCAACTTGCATAAAGCGGTTCTCAAAAACCGTTTCCGTTATAATGCTTGTCCCACGCGCCACGGCCATTAACGCCATAAACTGCGCCTGCATATCGGTAGGGAAGCCAGGGTAGGGCAGGGTTTTTATGTCGGCAGCTATTGTTTCTGCGCCACGCCCGTGGGACACTCTAATGCCTTCGTCCAACTCCTGCACCTGCACCTGGGCTTCTTTCAGCTTGGCGATAACGGGCTTTACATGGTCGGCCATTACATTGGTTAGCAGAATATCGCCGTGGGTAATTGCGGCGGCTACCATAAATGTGCCAGCTTCAATTCGATCGGGAATTACCGTGTGTTCGATATTGCGCAGGGCAGTTGCGCCATTGATTTTTATCGTGTCCGTGCCCGCGCCGCGTATATCTGCTCCGGCGGCGTTCAAATAATTGGCCAGGTCAACTATTTCTGGCTCTACGGCGCAGTTTTCCAAAATAGTTTGCCCCTGGGCCAGGGCGGCGGCCATCATTATATTTTCCGTCGCGCCCACGCTGGGGAAGTCCAGATACACTTTTGCGCCTGTTAATTTTTTGGCGGAAACCTTTACATACCCCTGGCAGTGTTCAACTTCCGCCCCCAAGGCCGCCATGCCTTTAAGATGAAGGTCGATTGGCCGTGTGCCAATGGCGCAGCCACCAGGCAGCGATACCTTTGCCGTGCCAAACCTGGCCAGTAAAGGCCCCATTACCAAAAAAGAAGCCCGCAGTTTGCCCACCCATTCGTAGGCGGCTTCTTGACAATTGATACCGCGGCTGTCCACTTTAAGGGAAGCCCCGTCCCACCCGGTTTTCGCGCCAAGGGATTCGAGCAGCTGGCACATATGTTCCACATCGCTAAGGCGCGGCGCATTGTGAATAACACTGTTTTCCACAAGAATTGCCGCCGCCAGCACAGGCAGCACCGCATTTTTCGAGCCACCGATTTCAACTGAACCCTTCAATGGGCCTGAAGGGGAAATAACAAATTTTTCATGCATAGCTCATCACTCCTATTGCGTAATCTTTGCCAGATTTTCAATTTTTCACACTGGGCAAGTAATAGAGTATGTTAGGGAGTTGTAAAGACTGTTCCAGCCGTTGCAACTTACGCCAAAAAGGGATATAATGCACGAGGTTAAAACAAAAGGAGTCATGAAAAATGAGAAAGAACCACCGTAAACGCATATTTCTAAAATCATTCTACATAACAGTAGCTGCCAGTCTTGCTGTAATAATCGCCTTGGTCATAACCTGGTCGCAGTTGGTAACGCCGCCTCAGCAGCGGGAGTTTATCGCCGCACAACCTATCGACCCCAACCGCCCTGTGGTAGACGACGAGGGCTTTCTTATCGTTCACAGGCCTGATGAAGAGGAAGGCGAAGACGATGACGAATATTCCTGGCCGGTTCACACCGCCCCGGCTTGGGCAACCGACCGCCGCCCATATTTTTGGACCTTCCTTATAATAGGGTTAAATGAGGGCATAAACGCCAACACCGTAATGGTTGCAAGTTACTGCGGAATTTCCCGCGAGGCCTACCTTATCAGCATCCCACGGGACGTGCCCGTACACCCCACCCGCAATGGCCGCAAGCTAAGTTCTTCCTATATGATAGGCGCGCGAAGCGGGGGTGCGGCAGGTGGCGTGGCGCAAGTGCAGCGTGACGTGCAAACAGTAATCGGTTTTGTGCCCGATTTTTATGTACTTATCGACTACGACGCGTTTTTTACAATTATAGATGCCGTTGGCGGTATAGAAATATACGTGCCCCAGCGGATGCGATACGACGACCCATACCAAAACCTGTTTATAGACCTGCACCCTGGCCTACAGCATATGGATAGCCAAGCCGCGCTGCATTTTTCACGATTTAGGCAAGCGAACCGCAATTCTGGCTACCCAGGCTTGCCTGGCGGCGACCTTGGGCGCGTACGCAACCAGCAAGCGGTAATAGAAGCAGTAATAGCCAGGCTTTTGCGCCCCGAGAACTTGAACCCCGTCCGCATAAACCACTTTGTAAATATTTTTAACGACAGTGTCCACACGAATATTTCATTTACAGAAGCACTATTCTTTGCAACCGAGCTAAACCACGTGAGAAGAGCCGACGGCATTACCGACGCGCTTACCACATATACCTTCGATGGCCCAACCGGCACGGTAAACGGCCAGTCCTATGTATTTTTGATGCCAGCCACGGTACTGGAACTTTTGAACCGCACGGTAAACCCCTTCGACAGAAACTTTACAGCAGAAGATTTACGGATTGTAAGGCAGTAATAAATTAACGGCAAAAAAAATTCAACTGGTTGGCGACCAGTTGAATTTTTTTATTTTATCTTCTACCTAATATTTTATTGCGCGTTGTTCTTTCTTCTGCGAAGCACTTGTGGTAATTGCCAGGCAACCATTAACGTACCAGCCAGCCCAATAACTGCACTAACCAACATAGCAACCGGAGACGTAGCGGCTACATAAGTATCGCCAGTTTGTGGGTTTACACGACCAGAAACTACAACAGGTGCGGGAGTGGTTTCGGCAGGTGCGGGGGCGATAACAACTGCGCCAGGTGCAGCCACGCCAGGTACAACAGCAGCCTCGAAAGCTGGTGCAGGGATTATGGCTATAGCTTGATCTTGGGCAACTCCAGGCGCAGGTGCTGCTTCCCATGTATAGCCATCAGCAGCTTGTTGCCCTTGCGCTGCGCCACCTGGTCTAACCAAAGGTAACAGAACTGTACCAGAAGGTGCAGGTGTATATACAGTGCCTGGTACATACGTTGCAGGAGGTGTGTGTGCCGGAGGGGTAACGATTGGGCCGCCTGCAGTTCCCAAAACGGTAAAGGCTGCAGCGGATGATGTTTCAACAACGCCATTTGCATATACAAATGCAGTGTTTGAAATTGCACCTGAAGCATTGGCAGCAATGAGGGCATTAAAAGTGATTTCAACTACATCGCCGGCTGCAAGTGCGCCGCCTATTACATAAAGTATACCGTCATGCACAAAGAAGCCAGGCAACGCAATCCCCGCTGTAAGGAATGCGTAAAGTGCTTCAAATGAAACGGCATGGTCTTGGAATAAAAGGTCTAGTGCAAGCAGATTCGCTTCTGTCAGGACATAGCCAGCAAACAAAGTGGTGGAAACAACATTGGCAGATGAAAGAATATCAAGTACATTGCTTTCGCCTGCTAGATATTCGCTAACCCATGTAACAAGTTGCGCACCTGTGTAACCAGTTGTCCATAATGTGTAGAAACTTTGCACATTAAGATAAGCAAGAGCCTGTAGCAGACCAGCTTCGTAGCCATAATCAAGGAAGTAATCCTCAACTACTGCAAGAGACGCAGGAGTTGATGTTGCTGTAGCCGCTCTTACATATTCGACCATGTAATTTAGCCACAGGGTTGTGTTGCTTCTAATATAAGTAAATACCTCTGCGTGTGCTGCTGCACTGAATGTAAGTAGCCATGTCTCCACTTCGGCCACGGTTTTGCCCGCAACTTCGGAAGCGGTAATAACGCCTTCGCTTGCAATAGCGGCTTCCAGGTCTTGGAGGGTTAGCCCAAAAGCAGAAATTTCAACCGCTGTAAGCAGTGCCCATTCTTCAGCAGTAAAACGAGTTACACTAACGCCGTTAATGAACACCTCGTTGCCTACTAGCGTAATGCGAGAGTCTAGCAGGTCGCTCATTACCCATCCATACAGGGCTTCAAGTGCTTCAAACTCAATGGTGTACGTTACTGTGCCACCTGCTGCAAAGTTACCGGCAACCGATTTTTCGGGCACGGTAACGGAAGCGGCCATTGTCGCGATTGGCATAAATGCAAGTAGCATAGCCAATACTAGTGAAAGGATTGTGAATCTTTTTTTCATTTTCTATTCTCCTCTTATTTTTGTTTGCGAGAATTTTGCGGCTAAAGGTCTCCTCTCCTTTGCGGCATAATTCTCGCAACCGATGGATTGTAGCATACGGGTAATGCAAATGCAATAGAAAAATCACGTTTTTGTAATTTGTTTTCCAGCAAGTGAAACTAGCGTATATATAATGAAGAAACACATACAATGGAAGGTTATTGTGTCGAAAATCGCGCCCCTCACGCTACAAATGGCAACAATTATCGAACAGGGCAAATGTATGCGAAAATTGTGTAAGATATGTGGCAGAAAATTTCAACTGGTAACCAAATCCAACCAGTTGAATTATATTTCGATTATTTCATTCATATTACAAGAAAAAAACAGTTGACAAAGCGAAATAGCGTGCTATAATAGTCTTTGTCTCTCGGCGCAGGTTGTCACGCAATCGGGGTCGGGGAAGACAGTCGGCAAAATGTGGAAATAATGCATTTGCCACACGTGCCCCTTGAAAACAGAATACCATGAAAAGAAATTTAGGGACCCTGACTAGGCATTTATCGAATGTGCCTGGTCAAAGTCGAAGTGTAGTTGCGAATGCATCACACCCGACTATAAATAAAACGGATAATATTGCGCAAGCAGTAAAGTTTTTGCAAGCAAAAACTAGTCCGAGCTAAACGTTTCTGATGAAACGAAGATTTCAAACCAATTAACATGAGAGTTTGATCCTGGCTCAGGATGAACGCTGGCGGCGTGTCTAACACATGCAAGTCGAGCGGAGATAATCGCTGTGAAGCCCTTCGGGGTGGAACTTGGTTATCTTAGCGGCGGACGGGTGAGTAACACGTGGATAATCTGCCCTTTTCAGTGGAATAACACTTGGAAACAGGTGCTAATACCGCATAATATCGCGAAGTCGCATGGCATTGCGAAGAAAGATTTATCGGAAAAGGATGAGTCCGCGTCTGATTAGCTAGTTGGTGGGGTAAAGGCCTACCAAGGCGACGATCAGTAGCCGACCTGAGAGGGTGATCGGCCACACTGGGACTGAGAACGGCCCAGACTCCTACGGGAGGCAGCAGTGAAGAATATTGCACAATGGACGAAAGTCTGATGCAGCAACGCCGCGTGAAGGATGAAGGTTCTCGGATCGTAAACTTCTATCGATGGGGACGAATAATGACGGTACCCAAGTAAGAAGCCCCGGCTAA
>Ga0123355_10007745_pt1 | contig 16145 bp, 16 predicted proteins | sample TergutEmb28metaG_3_FD_89872 | JGI IMG/M metagenome (GOLD analysis project Ga0123355, IMG submission 89872) | Embiratermes neotenicus P1 segment gut microbial communities from Petit-Saut dam, French Guiana - Emb289 P1 | ecosystem: Host-associated > Arthropoda: Insects > Digestive system > Gut ...
AGGAGGAAGTATGAGCACAAAAGCGAAAGAACAGACCATCATCGAAAGTGTTGACGATTTGGCTGTGAAAATGGCCGGGGTACGCAGTGCGCAGAAGATTTTTGCTACTTTCACACAGGAAAAGGTAGATGAAATTTTTAGAGCCGCTGCGCTGGCTGCGAACAGCCAGAGAATCCCGCTGGCAAAAATGGCAGCGCAAGAGACCGGCATGGGTGTGGTGGAAGATAAGGTAATAAAGAACCACTATGCTTCAGAGTACATTTATAACCAGTACAAAAATACGAAAACCTGCGGTCTTATCGAGGAAGATGTCCAGTTTGGCATCAGGAAAATCGCTGAGCCCCTTGGCTTGATCGCAGCGGTTATCCCAACAACAAATCCCACTTCAACTGCGATATTTAAGGCTCTTCTCGCCCTCAAAACCAGAAATGGAATCATCCTTATGCCGCATCCCAGGGCGAGAAAGTGTACTGTAGAAGCGGCGCGGATCGTTTATGATGCCGCAGTCAAAGCCGGAGCACCGGAGGGAATTATCGCATGGATTGAAACGCCCTCTCTTGAGCTTTCGGGAGAAGCCATGCGAAATGCTGATGTAATTTTGGCTACAGGCGGTTCCGGCATGGTAAGATCAGCCTATTCTTCCGGCAAGCCAGCTCTTGGTGTGGGGGCCGGAAACGTTCCGGCTGTCATACATAAATCGGCGGATATTCAGACGGCAGTCAGTTCCATCATTGTTTCCAAAACCTTTGACAACGGTATGATTTGCGCTTCCGAACAATCGGTTATCATTGACAAGAGCATCTATGACGCAGTCAAAAAAGAATTTGTTTATCGGGGATGCTACATATTAAATGCCGATGAAACGGAAAAGCTTAGAAAAACAATGATCATCAACGGCGCGTTGAACGCCAAAATTGTGGGACAGACCGCCGAGACAATTGCAAAGATTGCAGGGATTAAAGTCCCCAAAGATACAAAGGTTCTAATTGGGGAAGTAGAGAGCGTTGACTATTCAGAGGAATTTTCCCATGAAAAACTCTCCCCCATTTTAGCGATGTATCAGTACCGCGCCTTTGAAGAAGCTATTGAAAAAGCAGATACGCTCATCAAAGATGGTGGCTATGGTCACACGGCGTCCATTTACATTGATACAAAAGAAAAGGCAGATTTGGAACTATTCGAGAGCGCAATGAAAGCTTGTCGCATTGTGGTAAATACCCCCTCCTCTCACGGTGGGATCGGCGATTTGTATAACTTCAAGCTTGCGCCCTCTCTTACCCTCGGATGCGGCTCATGGGGCGGAAACTCGGTGTCTGATAACGTGGGAGTGAAGCATCTTTTGAATATCAAAACTGTGGCTGAGAGGAGAGAAAACATGCTGTGGTTTCGGACACCTGAAAAAATTTATTTCAAAAAAGGCTCCCTCAAAGTCGCGCTTGGTGAGTTGAAAGAGGTTTATGATAAGAAGAAAGTCTTTATTGTTACAGACGAGTTTTTGTACAAAAACAATTACACGAAACCCATCACCGACAAGTTGGATGAGATGGGCATCCGCCACTACACATTTTTCAATGTCCTCCCTGATCCCACCTTGCAATCTGCAAAAGAGGGCGCGAAGATCATGCAGGACTTTGAACCGGATTGCATCATAGCCCTGGGTGGCGGCTCACCGATGGACGCGGCGAAAATTATGTGGACACTGTATGAGCATCCCGATGTGGATTTTATGGATTTGGCTATGCGCTTTATGGATATCCGCAAGCGGATTTACACTTTCCCCAAAATGGGCGCAAAGGCAAACTTCATCGCAATTCCCACTTCCGCCGGAACAGGCAGTGAAGTCACGCCCTTTGCCGTCATTACCGATGAAACCACAGGAATCAAATACCCCATTGCCGACTACGAGCTTCTCCCGAATATTGCAATTGTAGACATTGATTTCATGATGGAGATGCCCAAAAGCTTAACTGCCGCTTCGGGGATAGATGCACTGACCCACTCCTTGGAAGCCTATGCCTCCATGCTTGCCACCGACTATACGGACGGTCTTGCGCTGACCTCTATCAAGAATATCTTCCAGTACCTCCCCATTGCCTATCAGGATGGCGGCAATGAAGAGGCGCGGGAAAAGATGGCAAACGCTTCCACCATTGCAGGGATGGCATTCGCCAACGCATTTTTAGGGATATGCCATTCCATGGCGCATAAGCTCGGCGCGTATTTCCACCTGCCCCATGGCGTAGCAAATGCCTTGCTCATAGGTGAGGTTATCCGATTCAACGCTACGGACAATCCCAAAAAGATGGGAACCTTTTCGCAGTATAAATATCCTGTGGCAACCCGCCGATACGCCGAAATAGCTTCGTTCATCGGCATTGACGGAAAGACTGATGAAGAAAAAACAAAAAAACTGATTGCCAAGATAGGCGAACTGAAAGAAAGCATTGGCATAAAAAAATCAATCAAGGATTATGGCATTGGCGAAACAGAATTTATCGCAAAGTTAGACGAAATGGTGGAACAAGCATTCGATGACCAATGTACTGGTGCAAATCCCCGCTATCCACTGATGGAAGAGATGAAAGAAATGTACCTGAATGCTTATTACGGCAAGTAAAGGAGACGCAAAATGAATTTAGGCAATGTAATTTCCAAACGGAAAAACAAAACAGTCTATCGTGACGGCAACAGGTGTATCAAACTGTTTCAGAAAGGACATTCAAAGGCTGATGTCTTAAACGAAGCCTTGAATCAGGCAAGAGTTGAAGAAACGGAGTTAAATATTCCAAGGATTCATGAGGTAACGATGTTTGATGGTTGCTGGGCTCTTGTTTATGAGTTTATTGAGGGTAAAACCCTCGCTGAAATCATATGCGAAAACCCGGAGCAGACACAGGAATACATTGATTTGATGGTTGATTTGCAAATCAAGATGCACGCCCAGACATGTCCGCTTCTCCCACGGCTGCGTGATAAAATGTTTCGCAAAATCGCCCTGACTGATTTTGATGAGATGACCAAATATGAGCTGCAAACGCACTTAAACGGTATGCCGCGCTATAATGAGGTATGCCACGGAGATTTTCAAGCCAGCAATATCATCATAACGCCCGAGAATGTTCCGTACATTATCGACTGGTCACATGCTACGCAGGGAAATGCCGGCGCGGATGTGGCAAGAACCTACCTTTTGTACCTGCTCAGCGATGAGGAAGAAAACGGCGAATACTATTTGAATAAATTCTGCGAGAAAACAGGCATACAAAGGAAGTATATTGAAAAATGGGTTCGTATTGTTGCGGCCTCTCAGTCAGTTAAGGGGAATCAAAAGGAACGTGCGCTCCTAGACAGGATTGTGAATGTAGTGGAGTTTGAATAGGACGACACTGTAAATATGAAGCAGCTTTATATTACAACAAGACAAGGCTTAGATTGCCTTGTCTTGCTGTTGCATAATTGGAATTGACTGGCAAAGAGCAAGAAGTACCATATCATCAAAATTGTGGCGCAGGACGCCCATGTGTGCATCCCCTACGATCCGCAAACAATCACATTCGCATCCCCACGCGCTACGACTTCACCCACAATCGCAGATGGAAGCGTCAGCTCCGCCAGCTCTGCAAGCAAATCCGCCGCATCTGCCGGATGCACTGCGAGTAGCAGCCCGCCGGAGGTCTGGGGGTCAAACAAAAGCTCTTCCATCGCCTGTGAGACGCCGTGCATCACAATAGAGTCCGTCAAAAATTTCCGGTTTCTCATCCCGCCTGATGTGATCAGAAACTCCGCCGCCAAACGGAGCGCTTCCGGAATATATGGCACAGTCCCGGCTTCCACACGGATCGAATACGCCGATGTGACCATCTCGTTTAAATGCCCTAGAAAACCGAAACCTGTCACATCTGTGCAAGCGTGTACACGAAACGCTCGCGCAGTTTCCATGGCATATTTGTTAAGCGTCTCCATGCTCTGGACCGCCGCTTTGTAGCCCGCCTCGCTTACCTGCCCGTGCTTGTAAGATGCTGTGATCATCCCCACACCCAAGGGTTTAGTCAGGATAATCTGATCTCCAATCTGACAAGTGTTATTGCGCCAAATCTGTGCCGGATGAGCTGTCCCTGTGACGGACAAGCCATATTTCGGCACCGGATCAGAGATCGAATGCCCGCCGCAAAGTACGCCTCCCGCCTCCAGCACTTTTTCAGCGCCGCCTCGCAGGATTTCAGCCAAAATCGCAAGGTCTTCTCCCGCCGGAAAAGCCACAAGATTGAGTGCCGTCGTTACGGTGCCGCCCATGGCATAGACATCGCTAAGCGCATTCGCCGCCGCGATTTTACCAAAGAGATAGGGATCACCCACCATGGGCGCAAAGAAGTCTGTCGTGTGGATCAGCGCCAGATCATCCCGCAACTGAAACACCGCCGCATCGTCAGAGGTCTCATATCCCACCAAGAGCCGCGGATCTGAACAGTTTGGAATCTGCGCCACCAAATCACGCAGCGCATCCGGTGCGAGTTTAGACGCACAGCCGCCGCAAGCGGCAAACTTCGCAAGCGCGCCTTGCTCCATATCGACCCCTCCCCTCTCAACTCGACAAAACTTGCCCTCAATCGGCGGATATTTTTTGGCAATCCCGCCCTTTTTCGCCGACATTCTTACAAGATATGGTGTATCCTGATGACAAATACACTAGATGTGCGAAATCGAGGTGCGTTTGATGCAAGCAGTAAGAAAACATGGTCTCTATCAAAGTGACCAGATCAGCTTCGTGCCGGTGGACAACATTGTCCCCAATCCCGCACAACCCCGCAAATATTTTGACCCGGAAGACCTGCGCGAACTCGCCGGTTCCATCGCCCGCTATGGGGTGCTCCAGCCTTTGACCGTGCGTTGTAACAATCGCAAATACGAACTCGTCGCCGGAGAGCGACGGCTCCGCGCGGCACGTCTGGCAGGACTCGGCACTGTCCCCTGTATTCTGCTGGATGTAGACGGCGAGGAGTCTTCCCTCATCGCCCTAGTCGAAAACCTGCAACGGCGGGATTTAGACTACATAGAGGAAGCCGAGGGGCTTTGCAAACTCATCCAACTCTTCGACATGAGCCAGGAAGAAGCTGCACGCCGTGTGGGAAAAAGCCAGTCCGCCGTGGCAAACAAACTACGCATCCTAAAACTTCCGCGAGACATGCTGCTGCGCCTCAAACAGAGCGGTCTCACAGAGCGCCATGCGCGGGCACTGCTCCGCCTTGGGTCGAATCGAGAGCGGTATGAAGTGATCGAACACATCGTCAAGCATGAACTCACCGTTGCCCGCTCAGAAGAGTACATCGACGCTTACCTGACAAACCTCACAGCCGTCTCAGACGAGAATATGGTGCCGAAAATCCAGCCGCCGAAGCCTTTATATGTGATCAAAGATGTGCGCCTGTTCCTAAACACCATCCAACGCGGGGTTGCCATCTTAAAGCAGTCGGGCATCGATGCCCAGGTGGATCAAGGCGGTACAGCCCAAGAGGCAGTGATCACAATCCGGATTCCGAAGCCCACACCCTAGGGATTGTATCTTGTTATCCCACCCGAGGCATTGTGCTACGCAGTATCCCTATTCAGCACGAGCATCTTCAAAAGTAAATCTTCCCAAATTATCCGGTGAAAATCTTGACTGCACTTGCTCCCCGTCAAACCAGTCAGCGAGAAATAAATCAAATAGAAACCAGTGGTGGAGCTCCGCAAGTTCTTCCATTGTTAAACTATGACGCTCTAAAAAGTATAGAATTGCATCTTCATCTGTTATTCTAGCGTGAGATTCAAAAACAGAAATAGGACGTCTCGTTAGAGTCCTCGAATCCAAAGCATAAATGTAGCCCATAGAAATACGTTCATCAGTTTCCAGGAAATCTATCACAAGGCTAAATCTAATTTCCGGTTCATCTAGATTGAACGACACTCCTAGTGTTTGATTTTCATCAAGATATTCGGAGTTATAAACTCCATCTGCAAATCTACCACCCAATTCTCTTGGCCAATAATCCAATCGCCCCATTTGCGGATGACTGTGAACGCCAAAAATATTGCGTCCATGTAATCCAGAACGACCAATCCGCAAGTCGTGATAGATTTCGTCAAAAACATTCTGTATCCTCGCAGCATGATTGATCCCAAAGAATAACACAATGGCAATTGCTGTGACGGATAATAGAACAAAAAACCGTTTCTTGTGCGCATATATCTTTTTAATGTTTGTTCTCCCTATCTTCAAAACAAAATACTTGTTGTAATACCTCTTAAAAATGCATCCCGCTAAATCCGGACGTAATCAACTCCCACTCACCTGACTGCGCGTCTCTAACCAATACCCAGCCAAGGTTCCCTAGAATACCGGGAGAGAGAAAACCGGGACCTCCCGGTTCACTAACAACAACTGTAGAGAACAAAATGATTGTATCATTCATATTTAAATCCATGGTTGACCGTCCAATTTCAAGATTGGAGCTCTCTTCATCATACCATAGCTCGGTAAGTTCGCTATTTATGAACCTAAATTCTGAAATAACAAGTTCTGTCGCAGATTCAATTTCTTCCTGTGTGAACCGCTCAGAAACCCCAATGTTGACTTGTACATTACGAGCAGTTCCGGGTCTATCGCCGATGTATAAGTCCAAAGCAAACAAAAAAACAACAAGACATATGAGTATGATGCAAACAAGCAAGAGTATTTTCTTCAATCTGCTCACCATCTACACAAATTCCCCCGCACCAAGCTTACTCAAAACTTCTGTAAAATACTCCGGCAGCTCCGATGTCAGCGCAATCCGCTCACCTGTGGTCGGATGGGTAAACGCGAGGGATCGTGCATGGAGGCATTGCCCGGAAATCCCTTTGTCCGGTTTTTTGCGACCATATACCAAGTCCCCCAAAACCGGATGTCCCAGACTCGCCAGATGTACTCGAATTTGGTGCGTGCGACCGGTTTCCAGCGCACAGCGGACATGGGTGTATCCATTGTAGCGCGCAATCACCTCATAGTGGGTTGTCGCATCCCGCGCCACTTTCGCACCGGTGCTCATCCGTTTGCGATCTTGGGGGTGGCGTCCGATGGGTCGATCAATTGTCCCCGCATCTTGTCCGATGCGCCCAATGGCAATGGCTTCATAGACGCGGGACATGCTACGGTCACGCAGTTGGTCAGACAGGCTTTGATGTGCGGCATCGTTCTTGGCTGCAATCAGAAGCCCTGATGTATCTTTATCCAGTCGGTGTACAATCCCCGGACGAAGCTCGCCGCCTATGCCGGACAAGCTGTCACGGCAGTGATAGAGTAGTGCGTTCACAAGTGTCCCATCCGGATGTCCCACGGCGGGATGCACCACCATCCCGCGTGGCTTATTTACCACGATCAGGTCTGCATCTTCATACACCACATCCAAGGGGATATCCTGCGGCACCGCCTCTGCCTCTTGCGGCTCGGCAATGGCACAGATAAAATGGTCACCCGATGTGACCACGTGGTTCTTTTTTATCCCTCGTCCATCCGAGAAAGTAATCTCGCCGGAAGCAATCCCGCGCTGCACGGCGCTGCGGCTCATATCAAGCCGTTCGGAGAGGAAAGCATCTACACGTACGCCGCTCTCTTCCGCCGTCACTATAATTTCTTTATTCACCAGAAGTCTCCTCCTGTTCGGAGGTCTCTTCTTGTGCAGAATCCGTCCCCTTCCCCTTGCGCCACTCGCCGATGATAAACGCACCCAAGAACAAAATAGCACCAAGGGTAATGAAAATATCCGCCACATTGAACACGGCAAAATTCATAAACATCAGGTCAAACATGTCCACCACATAGCCGTAAAGAATCCGGTCAATCCAGTTCCCGAATCCGCCTGCCATTACAGCCACAAGCCCAAGCTGTTGCCGCGGACAGGGAAATGCCCGCTTGGCAAAGGCAAGCCCAAGCCCGATTAACACAAGGGGCACCACGATCATCGGCACCCACTGATGCGCCGCTAAAAAACTAAACGCCACCCCTGTATTTCTGGTATAGCGAAGCTGGACAAGCCCCGGAATGAGCGGTCGCACCTCTCCCAGAGCAAAATTCGCCAGCGTCCACATCTTGACCAGGCGATCGAGTACAAATATTCCAATAGCAAACAGTACAAGTTTACGCATCATGCAAGTCCTCCTGATATAAGATAGGGCTAACGCGGATATGCGTCAGCCCCTGGAAGTTACAGCCAGCGCGCAAGATGGCGCAGCTAAGTTTCAAAATCGTGTCCTATTCGTCCTCTTCGTAATTTGCGCCGAATTGCAGATTGTCAAAATCAAAGCTCGGTCGCTTGGTTGTCGGTGGTCCTTCATCGTCCCAGAATGCGTCAATGTCAACTTTCAGTTCTTCCGGGTCACCCAGCGTGGCTGAAATGCTCCGTGCAATATCCAAGGTCTCTGCGGCACGCGGGTCTTGCTTCAGCGGCGATTGAGTCTCTTTTTCGGCAAGTGCTTCCTCAAATACAGAGGCATCTATCACCCCTGCTGTAGATGGTTGTGGGGGTGCCTGTGCAGGGTCTTGATCGAATAATTTGTAAAACTCAACCTCTTCGCTGCTGGCGGCTTCCTTGGCAGAGGCTTGCGCAGAGGAAACCGTCTCTGCCGCGTCATCGAAGAAAGAGCTTGGTACTTGGGGTGTGCCGGTCAGGGGCTCTTCCGTCATAATCCCGCTGACTGCTTGTGCCAAATACGCACCGACAGATTCATCCATTTGGTCTAGCGAAAGATCGCTCTCTGACACAGACTCCGCAGGGTTCGGAACTTCAAACGCAGGCGCTTCCGGTTCCGGCATCGTCGGTGGTGGTGTAATTGGTGCAATCGGTGTTGCAGTCGCTTGTACAGCTTCCTCTACAGGTGTCGGTTCCGGCTCCGGTGCAGGTGTGGGTACAGAGATCGGCACCTCCGATGCGGCTGTGGGCTTTTCTACTACATCGACTACAAGCTCGCCTAAGCGCTCTAAAAACTCACACTCTCCCTCTATGAGGGTGAGCACTTGTTTGCGAAACGCACTGGTCTGGCGCTTTGCCTCGGCAAGGCGCTCTTCTTCTATACGAAATTCATGTTCCAGTTCAGCACGGCGGCGAACCGCATAATCGTCTGCTTGGGCTATGATTTCTTTGCTTTTCTTCTGGGCCTCTTCCGTGAGTTCGCTGCTGGTCTTTTGGGCAGCGATTAATGTCATGCGCATAGAGTCTTCTGTTGCGCGATATTCTTCGACTTTTTCAACAAGCACCTTGAGCTTGCTTTTCAAGACCGCGTTATCTTTGTAAAACGCGGCATAATCCGCATGGATTTGCTCTAAAAAGTCATCTACAAGACTCATGTCATAGCCGCCCATCAGGGCCTTTGTAAATTTTTTGTCTAGAATCTCTTGAGGTGTCAACATAATTGATCAACCCTTTCTATCTGTATGCACAATTGAAACAGGGCTTATACTCTTAGAAGTATAAGCCATTATTCTCTAACTCGTCAATCAAATCGCCCAAGATGTCAACATTATAGGGCGTGATGATATACGTACTCACTGCAACTTTTTTGATCTTTCCCTCTTGGGCGTAAGCAACGCCGGATAGGAAGTCAATCAAACGTCTTGCAACGTCTTTGTTGGTTTGCTCTAGGTTCAGGACAACCGTCCGCTTTTCGCGCAAATGGTCTGCAACCTCTGCCGCGTTTTCAAAGCGATCCGGCTTCACCAAAACCACTTGCAACTGCGTCGTTGCGTGGATGTTTACAACTTTGTTTGCATCTCGTGTGTTCAGTTCGGGCGTAAAATATCCGCCACCTGATGAACGAGATGTACTCTCTTCTTCCGGCAGTTCGCGTTCACGGCGGCTTTTGCGCGGTGCGCGCGGCTCAACCGGGATTCGTTCTGACCCTCTGGGTGAATAATCCTCAAACTCGTCATCGTAATCATCATCAGGTCTGGCGAGTTTTTTCAGCTCATCCAAAATACCCATCGTGTTTCCCTCCTGTGCCTTGTCTTTAGATTCTGTCTCCAAAAATTGTGCTGCCAACGCGGATCATGTTGGCACCCTCTAAAATGGCGTCTGTAAAGTCGCCACTCATCCCCATCGATAGATAGTCCATCTTTACATTATGATAGTTTTTCTTACTTATGTCAACATAAATTTGATACATTTCTGCAAATAATCTCTTTGTTTCATGCGAATCCGACAAAATCGGCAGGATCGTCATCAGTCCGCGCACATAGATGCCGGACATAAGTTCAATTTGATCCAGCAGTGGATTCAGTTCTCTTGCGTGTATGCCAAACTTGTTTTCATCGTCTCCGATGTTCACTTGTATCAACACATCTTGCACAAGTTCCCGCTCGATCGCTACCCGATTTATCGCTTGCAGTAGCTCGATGGAATCTACAGATTGAATGAGTGCCACCTCGCCCACAACTTTGCGCACCTTGTTCTTTTGCAGATGTCCGATAAAATGCGTCGGTACACCTGCATAAGCACCTGCTTCTGATTTTTCAGTCAGCTCCTGCACGCGATTTTCACCGCAGGCATCGACTCCGGCGGCGATTGCTTCACGTACTGTTTCCGCCGATTGGGTCTTTGTCGCGGCAACAAGTGTAATGTCCGCACCTGTTCTGCCGAACTGCCTGGCGGCTGTGTCTATCTCTTCGCGCAAGCGGTGTACATTTGTCAAAATACTCATCAGCCTAAAATCCTCCCATCATAAAGTACTCCACCGCGGATGATGATGGTATTCCCCTCCCGCAGGGAAGATTCCGCACTGGTTCGCAGCGTATCCGGTTCCACAAGATAATACCCTTCCCCCGCGTAGACTATGGTCACAAACTTCTGCTCCGCCATGCCGACTGTGAGAGTGAATACATGGGGAAACTGTGCACCGGTTTCTCCATCCGGCTCTGTCCAGCGAAGCGCTTCCGCCGGGACACGGATGCCGGAGAATGTGTGAAACACAATCCGCGCCTCCCCATGACGAAGCCCCAATGTCTCGACCAAAGCAATGTTTGATTCAAGCACTGCCACAGCATATCCGCCTTGGATTTCGCTCAAACTGCGAATGCGCATAGCAATCTCCGATGTGGACATGCCGGAAATGCTCACCAGCACGCGATTCGGCAAGTCTCCGTTTAGGCGTGCATCAAGGGCTGCAAACTCCGTTTCCGGTACAAGCGCCAGATAATACCAAGTCGAACCCCGCACAAGTTTCCCTACGCTGTTGGGTATTTCATACGGATCTGTATTGCGCTCAAACAAGGCCTGCAAGTCAGAAACTGAAACCTTATCAGCGTCTGCCAGCGCCAGATGTTCAAAGCCGTCTACGCGTGTGCTATAGGTTCCCGCACTCTCTGCTTGGATGGCGTGAGCAGGTTCGCTTAAGTCACCCAGATGCGCAAGCTCCTCACGCAGTATCTCAATGCGATTTTGAAGCCCTGCCCGGTCTCCTGCCAATGCCAAGGTGCGCAGAGATACTGTTTGCGCTTCTAAGTTTGTCAGGTCTCCCCCTTGTACAGAAAAGGAAAGCTCACGCAGTCCGCGCCGAATCTCTGCCTCAATACCTGTTGACTGATTGACCTCTCCATCTGTGGAGAGCCGCGCTTCCAGTTGTTCCATTTCACGCTGAAGTTGTGTGCGCCGCATGGCAAGCTCTCGGTCTGCTTCACTGGCATAAACTGAGAGATAGCTCATCCCCACACTAACCCGCTCCCCCTCACGTACGAGGCTTGTGACAACGGTCTGGGGCGCTGTAACCACAGATTCGTCCCGAATGATAATCCCAGGCGCGAAAAAGCCCTCTTCTGTTTGCATGGAAACTGCAAGGGTCGTCTGCAAGGGGTTTTGCGCTGAGCGAATCAAGGACGCGCCAAAGTAGACGGCCAAAAATAAAAACAGAATCAAGGATATGAATACTGTGGCACGGTTTGTCCGCTTCATGGGATTCTCCTAGGGTATTTCTTTCTCCGCCGCACCCTCCATAAAATCCACCGCGCGAGACGGTTGGATGGTGGAGATTGCGTGTTTGTAAACCAGTTGCTGCTTTCCGTCAGAATCCAGCACCACTGTAAAGCTGTCAAAACCTGTTACAATGCCGCGAATCTGAAATCCGTTGACGAGAAATACGGTCACCAAGGCTTTCGAGCGCCGCACCTGATTGAGGAAAACTTCCTGTAAATTGAGAGATCTTTGCATATGTCAAGCCACCCTTTCTATTTGTGTAGAAGACGAGCAGCTTGCCTCATAGTATAGCACATTTATGTAGCAGACACAAGTAGGGCGCGCTGTTTCCGTCCGCTTTGCTACCATGTAGGGCGCGGCGACTCGACGCGCCGTTCCTCCCCACCTGTATTGCCGGGCGGCGCGTCGAGTCGCCGCGCCCTACAATGCTTACCCAACAAACTTGCCGCTAGTCCTCTTAGATTATTATACCTGCCCTGCGGCAAAACTCCGTCGAAATTTGCAAGGACTGTTCCAAGTTAGGCTCCCTATCCCACAAAATCCAATGAAAATCAGAATCACGGCGCGTCCAACTCAGTTGCCGCTTGGCATAGCGGCGGCTCTCCTGCTTGATGGTCTCCACAGCGGTTTCAAGAGAAACCTCACCCACGATTGCCTGTACCATCTCCTTATACCCTATCGCCTGCATGGCGGTACTGTTTGGCGAAAGTCCGCCCTCTAGCAACTGCCTTACTTCCTCCACAAGTCCCTGCTCTAACATCACATCCACCCGTCTGTCAATCCGCCGATACAAATCCGCCCGATCTGTCGCTGTGAGGGCAAGTTTGACCGCTTCATACCGAGCTGGCTGCATACGTGTCGCCTCATTGTGCGCTGTGATGGTCTGTCCGGTGAGCTGAAACACCTCAATGGCACGTACAATACGCTTTTTGTCGTTGGGATGCAAGCGTTCTGCGGCTTCCGGATCGATTTCCTTTAGCTCCCGCCGCAAGGCTTCTCCGCCAATCCTATCATAACGCTCCAACAGCTCCACCCGTAGGGGCGCGCTTCGCGCGTCCGCTTCCTGTGGGTACTGCTCTTCCTGTTCCGCAAAACCCCTCCCCAAAAGCAAGGACTCAATATAAAGCCCCGTCCCACCGACTACAATCGGCATTTTCCCCCGCGCCAAAATATCATCCACACAGGCGGTGGCTTCTGTCACATAGCGTGCCACACTATACGGTTCATGGGGATCCGCAACGTCTATCATATGATGAGGCACCCCCATCATCTCCGCCCGACTCGGCTTCGCCGTGCCCACATCCATACCCCGATAAACCTGCATAGAATCCGCCGAGACCACCTCGCCGGACAAGACTTGGGCAAGACGAATCCCCAGCCCGGTTTTCCCTGCGGCGGTGGGTCCTGTGATGACGATTGGTTTTGGTGACATGAATGGTTCCTCCGTGCTCTGTGTAGCATTATGCTAATTTAGGTGCATATTCAAATACGTCACTGTTCTCCCGCTATCTCTCTCATGTGCTTTTTATCTTTTATAAACTGATCAATGAATTTATCGGCGGCAACCAAGAGGATTAACCCATATTCTATCGAGAGTAGATACTCTCTAAAATTGTAAAACATGCCTGCGTCTGCAAAATCCAGAAGCAAGAGCAACCTTGAAGCTGCTAGGGCAAACATATAAAACAGATACAAGGAAGCCTTAAAAGATATAAAATGCAATACCTTTGATTTCTGGCGAGACGTTTCCTTTTTTGCCACTTTCTTTTTCAGTTTGGCAAGATATAGCCTATCAATCAATAGTACAAGTGTGATTAATACAAGATTCCATATATAGGTACGCAAGGCAAATCCTTCTGTACCACGCGCAAAAACACCGAAGTACGTAATCAAGCCATAAATCGCCGCCATGATGATGGCATAAAGGGTATACAGAACATAGCTAACCGCAGTTTTTTTCGAATACGGCATGATCGGCATTTCGTCCACTCCTTTCGCCAAGGGGCAATTGTGGCATTGGCTGTTTCGTTTTAATCATCAGCAGATGTACGGTAACTCCTATTCCAACTATACTCAATATATCAATCCTTGTTTAACTTTCATTTTTTGCCCGCTTTTTCATTCCAAGATATGACTTAATTTGCGGTAGATGTTGGACAGCGTGAATGATAATAAGGGCTAGTCCAACTCTGGCTGTAATTCCGTGAAGTCTGCCCCACACAGACACACTTTCCACTTCACCCAAAAACGGAATGACTGCAATGAAACCTGTGAGAATGGAAACACCCCAAAACACTAACAGGAGCATATCTACTATGTACTTCCATTTTAGCGTCTTGTTTAACTTTCCTGCAAAGCAAGATTTGCTTACAGCTCTAATCCACTTTCTGTGTATGAAAATGTGCAGAGAGAAAAACAGAGCACAAGCGGTTCCCACAATGGCATGATACATAAACCCACCCATGCCGTCCCAGCGGATAAACGAGAGGATTAAAAAAGCCGTCATCAATATATCAACGATTATCTTTGTTCTTCTGCTATTCATCGCAGATACACCACCAAATTATAAAATATGTCTGCCCTCGTTTTGGGCGAACACAAGGTTCGCCCCTACACCAGCATCCTCAGCTACCCTAACTCCGCCGCACCTGCTTGTCCAGCTCCGCCCGCGTGAGCCGTAGCGACACCGGACGACCGTGGGGACAATACTGTGCTTCCCCGGATAGTACACGTTTTGCCAAGGTATGCAAGTCCATCAGATCGCTCTGCCGTCCGGCTTTGATCGCTGCTTTACATGCCATCGTGTGGATCACTTCATCTCGTAAGGCGTCCATATTCGGTGACTTGCCCAATCGAAGTCCCGCTGCAATGTCGGCGAGGAAAGACTCCATATCGTCTAAATCAATATCCGCCGGTACCTGCCTGAGTACAACGGTTCCCGCGCCGAACTGCTCAATCTCAAAGCCAAACACTGCAAGCTGTTCTGCATGGTCCAGCAAAATAGCTGTCATCTCCGCGCCCAAGTCGGCTGTGATTGGTGTGAGCAAAATCTGCGCCATGGGGGTGTAGTCCCGTGCGCGCAATTGATCAAACAAAATCCGCTCATGTGCCGCATGTTTGTCGATGAAGAGGAGATCATCCCCTTGTTCAACCAGGATATATGTCCCCAAGGCTTCCCCAACAACACGAACTGTTGGCTCTGCAATCTCCTGTAGGGGCGCGCTTTGCGCGTCCGCATCCCCCGGTGCCGTCTGCACTATGGGTGGTGATACTGGAATCGAATCAAACACCGATGCTGTGGCAGGCGACAATCCCGGCACTGATACAGACGGCGTGTCGAGGTCGCCACGCCCTACGGTGGGTGCTGTGTCTGGCAGGGTGAGGCTGCTTTGATATAAAATCGCCGGCGTGTCTCGCAATTCGCCCGCCAGCGGCGATGTCGGCACTCGTAGGGGCGGGGTCATCCCGCCCGCCTGTTGTAATATCGATGGCACCTGCGTGGATGGTGCAAATGGTACCTGTGGGGATGACAGGGACGATACCTGTACATCAGGCGGACGCGCAAAGCGCGCCCCTACAGGCATGTCCGGTAATACCTGTGATTCGTGCGGGCGGGATGACCCCACCCCTACAGGCTTTTCCGTGGATTTCGCCTCCCCCAATACCCGCTCTGTTCCGCGGGAGAGGGTGAGCTCCGGCATATAGCTGCTCTTCTCTAAGGCGTCTAACACGCCATAATACACCGCGTCAAACACCTGTTTGTCATGCAAAAACTTCACTTCTGTCTTTGTCGGGTGCACATTCACATCCACCGTACCATATGGCAGCGTGAGATACAGCACACAGCCGGGGAACTTCCCTGTAAACTGTACGTTTTTATATGCCTGCTCCAAAGCCGTCTGCAAGGCGCGGGCACGGACATATCTGCCGTTGACGAAGAAATGCTGCTGGCTCCGATTCCCCCTGGCATGGGCAGGCGCTGTGGCAAAGCCTGTCACCCGCACCCCCTCGTCTTGGCTTTTGATCTCAAGGAGTCCTTTGGCGAACTCACGCCCTAAGAGGGTGTAGATCACCGACTGTACATTTCCGTCACCGGGGGTGTGGAACTCTTCCGCTCCATCCCGGATATAGCGCACACTCACCGCCGGATGGGAGAGCGCCATGCTTGTG